>Ga0307380_10007030_pt1 | contig 14697 bp, 10 predicted proteins | sample UN3MG_FD_202239 | JGI IMG/M metagenome (GOLD analysis project Ga0307380, IMG submission 202239) | Soil microbial communities from Risofladan, Vaasa, Finland - UN-3 | ecosystem: Environmental > Terrestrial > Soil > Coastal area > Acid sulfate soil | place: Finland: Risofladan, Vaasa | collected... | reverse complement strand
TGGGGCCGATTGGCCCTCCGGCCGCGTTACGCGGCTTGCCCGATGCGCTGCATCGCGCCGCGCCGCGTGCCTAACCTGAGGGCCAATCCGCCGCCATCAAATGGATCAATATCACTGAGACTTGGTACTACATCTCAGATCGCGGCGATCTGAGATGATCTTGATCTAGAGCTGGAGCGTGCTGATCCAGGTGTCGTGCAGGTTGCACATGCTGACCGCATAGACCGAACGCCGCAACTCGCCGACATCGTATTCGCTTATCGGCCTGTCGACGCCTGGATCGAAAACCTTCTCGCGGACATAGCGGAAGTTCTCATCCAGGATCATGTGCTTGACGATGTAGTGCTTGTACCCGGCCATCGGGTGCCGGGTGGTGATGCGGATACGCTCGCCACGGCGCTCGATCACCGGCAGGTGTCCGGCGGCTTTCTTGGCCCAACGGCCGGGCCGCTCCTTGGTATAGAAAAGACCGCCGGCAAGCGGCGTTTGAAATTCGCCGAAACGGTCGGCCAGGCTTAATCCTGGAATGAATACCGGTCCGAAAAGACCGGCGCCTGCCGCGGCGCCGAGCCGGAGTACGCTTCGTCTGTCCATTTGAACCTCGTGATGCTTGGCTGAGGGATGATGAGGTGTCGCCCGAAGAACCAGGCTGGCTCCATGGATGCTACAGATGCCCGTCCCATGATTGCCCCGATCCCGGTCGCAGCGGCGCACGGACACAGATAACATCGTAACCAAGGATATAATTTTCTTGAATGAAAAGTAAGACCCGCGATGGGTCTCCATGCTCGTGGACCGTGACAATTTCGCCGATGCCGGTTTGCCGAGCCGGCCCGTCCAATTTTGCTATTCCGCCGATGGCAAGCCACGGCGTATCCGCGCTGCCTACTGTCCGGCCAGCGCCACCCACTCAGCTTCGCTCAGTATTTGCACGCCGAGTTCAGCGGCTTTTTTCGCTTTGGTACCGGCTTCGGCCCCGATAACGACGTAATCGGTCTTCTTGGAAACGGAGCCTGAAACCTTGGCGCCGAGCGACTCGGCGCGCGCCTTGGCCTCAGGCCTCGTCATTGTCTCCAGCGTGCCCGTGAAAACGATCGTCTTGCCGCTGACCGGTGACGAGGCGGCCGGCGCCGCGATCGCCTCAATCGAGAGTTCTCTGGCTAGGTCGTCGAGCACGTCGAGATTGTGCGGTTCACGGAAAAAAGCGATCAGATCGTCGGCGACGCTGAAGCCGACGCCGTTGATGTTGCAGAGCTCGGCAAATACCTCGCCGACAGTCTCGGCCTTTTTCATCTCGTGCGGCTCGGCCGCGCGCTCTGTTCCGGCCGCGATCATGGCGTAGCGCAGCGCATCGAGGCTTTCGTAGTTGCGCGCCAGCAGCTTGGCGGTCGCATCGCCGATTTGGCGGATACCGAGTGCATAAATAAACCGGTCGAACGGGATGGTGCGGCGCGCTTCGATGGCCGCAAGCAACTTTTCGGCCGATTGCTCGCCCCAGCCGTCCCGGGCCGCGAGTTCGGCGCGTTTTTCGTGCAGCCGGAAGATGTCGCCGGGCCGCTGAATCGTGTGATCCTCCCAGAAATCATCGATATGCTTGCTGCCCAGTCCCTCGATATCGAAGGCGGTGCGCGAAACGAAGTGCTTTAGGCGCCGCACCGCCTGGGCCGGACAGATGAGGCCGCCGGTGCAACGGCGCACAACCTCGCCCTCCTCGCGCACCGCCAGACTGTTGCAGCGCGGGCAATGATCGGGAAAGACATATGGGCTCGCAGTCTTCGGTCGCTTTTCCGTCACCACGCGCACAACCTGCGGGATCACATCGCCGGCGCGCTGGATAACCACCGTGTCGCCTTCACGGATGTCTTTGCGTTTGATCTCGTCCTCGTTGTGCAAGGTCGCGTTGGCGACCACCACGCCGCCGACAGTGACAGGTTTGAGGCGCGCCACCGGTGTCAGCGCGCCGGTGCGGCCGACCTGAATGTCGATTTGTTCCAGCACCGTCTCGGCCTGTTCGGCGGGAAATTTGTGCGCGACCGCCCAGCGCGGCGCCCGGCTGACCATGCCGAGCCGGTCCTGCCAGTCGAGCCGGTTCACCTTGTAGACGACGCCGTCGATATCGTAGGGCAGGGTCGCGCGCTCGGCCCCGATCTCGCCGTAAAGCGCCAGCGCCTCGTCCACGGTCGGACACAGCCTGGCGTAGGGATTGACCGAAAATCCCCAGGCACGCAGACGTTCCAGGAAATGCCAGTAGTCGTTGCCGGGCGGCTCGCTCAACTTGCCCCACGCATAGGCAAAAAAATGCAGCTTGCGTGACGCGGTCACCGAGGCGTCGATCTGGCGCAGCGAGCCTGAGGCCGAATTGCGCGGATTGGCGTAAAGCGGATCACCCGCCGCTTCGCGCGCAACATTGAGCGCGGCGAAATCATCCTTGCGCATATAGACCTCGCCGCGCACCTCAAGGACCTCGGGAATATCGCCGCCTTTGAGGGCTTTGGGCAAATCGACCACGGTTGCGAGATTTGCTGTCACGTCCTCGCCGACCTCGCCATTGCCGCGCGTGGTGCCGAGCACGAACCTACCTTGCTCGTAGCGTACAGCGGCTGAGAGGCCGTCGATCTTGGGTTCGGCCACCAGTTCGAGCGGTATGGAGGGGTCGTCGCGCAGCTCCTTCAAGAACCGCCGCACACCGGCGACAAATTCGCGCACTTCTGTGTCATCGAACGCATTGCCGAGCGACAGCATCGGCACCGAGTGGCGAACTTCGGCAAATCCTTCGGCGGGACCGACGCCGACTTGCTTGGTTGGACTGTCCGTTCGCACGAAGTTGGGAAAGCGCGCCTCGATCGCGTCGTTTCGACGTCGCAACACGTCGTATTCGGCGTCGCTGATCTCGGGCTTGGAATCCTGGTAGTAGAGCCTGTCGTGGTGCTTGATCTCGGTGGCCAGCCGTTTCAATTCGATTTTGGCCTGCGCCTCGTCCAGCATTTCGGCGGGGAGCTGGTCGACCGATACCGGGGTGGTCATGACAGTTCTCCGGCGATCAACCGATCGGCGGCGGCGCGGGCCTCGTCGGTGACGTGGCGGCCGGAAAGCATGCGCGCGATCTCCTCGCGCCGCGTGGCGGTGGCGAGGGCGTCGACCTGGGTCATCACCGCCGCGCCGCTTTCCGATTTGCTGACACGCCAATGATGGGCGCCGCGCGCGGCCACCTGTGGGGAATGGGTAACGACGAGGACCTGGACGCCGCGGGCGAGGCGATCTAGCCGGTCGCCGACCGCCGCGGCGGTGGCGCCGCCGATGCCGGCATCGACCTCGTCGAAGACCAGGGTGGGGACGGGGTTCGCCTGGGCGAGTACGACCTTGAGCGCAAGCATGAAGCGCGCGAGCTCTCCGCCCGAAGCGATCTTGCGCAAGGCACCTGTGGCCGCGCCTGGATTGGTCGCGATCTCGAACTCGGTCCGGTCCTGGCCATGAGGACCCCACTCGGCTTCGTCGAGCGCGGCGAGCGCGGTGTGGAAACGCGCGTTCTCCAGCTTGAGCGGTGGCAGCTCGTGCGCCACTGCGGCATCGAGGCGTTCCGCCGCCGCCCGCCGCGAAGCGGAAAGTTTTTCGGCGGCCTCGACATAGGCGGTCCGGGCAGCGGAAAGCGCCGCGCCCAGCCTCGCCACCGTGCCGCTTTGATCGTCAAGCGCTGCAAGCTTGCCCGCGATCGCCTCGTGCAGTTCCGGCAGCTTCTCGACTTGGATGCGGTGCTTGCGGGCGATCTCCCGCAAGGCAAAAAGCCGTTCTTCGATTTCCTCAAGATTGCCGCTTTCGCCCTCGATCGTGACACTGGCCGTTTGCAGCGCGCGCGCGGCCTCGGTTGCCTCGGCAGCGGCACGGTCGAGGATTTCGATGATGGGCGCGAAGAAACGCCGTGCCTCATCACCCGCCCGTTCCAGATGCGCCTGGGCCTTGCGGAGCGCGTCTTCGACGCTGTTTGAGCGGACGCCCGCAACCTCGCCGCGCGCCCGGTCGAGGGCGGCGACCAGCTTTTCGCGGTTCATGAGTGTCGCGCGCTGCTCGGCCAGCCTTTCGTCCTCGCCGGGCTCCGGCCCGATTCGCTCGAGTTCCTCCAGTGAATAGCGCAGATACTCTTCATCGGCCGCGGCCTCGGCCATCGCCCGCTGCGCCTCGGCGAGCGCCGCCTCGGCCTCCCGCCAAACCGCATAGGTCTGACGCGTCGTGGCGACCAGCGGTGCGTGTCCGGCAAAGGCATCGAGAACCTGGCGATGGGTCGCGGGGTTCAAGAGGCCACGCTGCTCGAACTGCCCCTGGACTTCGACCAGTGCCTCGCCAATGCGGCGCATCATTGCAACGCTGGTCGGGTGGTCGTTGATGAAGGCCCGCGCACGGCCGTCCCTGCCGAGCACCCGCCGCAGCACAAGCGGCCCCTCGCTTTGCAACCCGTGTTCGGCCAGAACAGCGTGGACGTCATCGTCGTCCGCAACGTCGAACGCGGCGCTGACCACGGCTTGTTCCGCGCCCTGGCGGATCAGCGCCTGGTCGCTCCGCTCGCCCAGCGCCAAGCCGAGGGCGTCGAGCAGGATCGACTTACCGGCGCCCGTTTCGCCGGTAAGCACGTTCAGACCCTGGCCAAAATTCAGGTCCAGCCGGTCGATAATGACGACATCGCGGATCGAGAGCCCGGCGAGCATCGGCCCTTCGCGGTCAGAAAAGCCAGCGAAGCACTCGCCGGCCGAAGCTTTCAGTCTTCTTCAGCGGCCCGGTACGTTCGACTTCCTTGCCGGTCACGAGCTGGTAGCTGTCGGTATACCACTCACTGGCCGGATAATTATAGCCGAGCACCGCCGTGATCTTGCGCGCCTCGTCGGTGACGCCGAGGGCGGTGTAGGCGGCGCTCAGGCGATAGAGCGCCTCGGGCACGTGGCTGGTGGTCTGGTACTGCGAGATCACGCTGCGAAAGCGGCCGATCGCCGCAAGTTGCCGGTTTCGCTTCAGATAGTAGCGGCCAACCGACATCTCCTTGCCGGCGATATGATCGCGGACAAGATCGATCTTGCGCCGCGAATCCCGCGCGTAGCGGGAATTGGGATGGCGGCGCACCAGCGCCTCGAAACTCTGGCCGGCCTGGCGCGCGGCGGTTTGATCGCGGCGCACATCCTTGATCTGTTCATAGTGCGCCTGGCCCTTCAAATAATACGCATAAGCGATATCGCGGCCGTTGGGATGCAGTTGGATGTAGCGGTCCAGCGCGATCACCGCATCATCGTACTTCTTGTCGCGATACTTCGCATAGGCGGACATCAGCTGCGCGCGCGCCGCCCAGGTGGAGTAGGGGTGCTGGCGGTCGACCTCGTCAAAAAGCTTTGACGATGCCTTGTAGTTCTGGGCCAGCAACTGGTCCATGGCGCGGTTGTAAAGGATGTCGACCGAGCCTTGAACGTAGTTGGGTTTGTCATCCTTGCTGCTGCAAGCGGCAAGCATGGCCACGAGCGCCAGCGGCGCGACCGGCAGCGAATGACGCCGGAGGAAAGTCATGATGTTTTGCATATCCGCCTGATGTCTTGCTTACCCACCGACCGCGCGCGCACCCTGGGTCGCGGCAACGCAGCCGAACCTTGGTAATCTCCGCATCTTTCTAACAGGTCAAGCATCGGCGCGGAATGCCATTTTTCCAGCTCCTTCCAGAGCGAACATACGGTTCGCCCGGGATACCGGACTGCAAGTCTTGCTGTTGCGTCAGGCTGTCGCGGCGATTGCGGTCGGCTGGATCATCCGCAGGGCGGGGCGTTCCGCGCCCAGCTCGGTGATCTGCCAAGCATCCTCATTGGCGAAAAGCGCGCGGAGTAAATCGTGGTTCAACCCATGCCCGGAGCGGAACCCATGGAAATGCCCGATGATCTGGGCACCGGCCAGGTATAGATCCCCGATCGAATCCAGTACCTTGTGGCGCACGAACTCATCATCGAAGCGCAATCCGTCGTCATTGAGGATGCGATCGCCGCTGACCACGATAGCGTTTTCCAGCGAACCGCCGCGGGCAAGGCCGGCAGCGCGCAGCGCGGCAACGTCTTCTTCGAAGCCGAAAGTCCGCGCGCGCGCGATATCGCGCCGAAAAGCGCCGTTGGAAAAGTCGCCAAAAAACTGCTGGTGGTCGATCAATGTGCCTTCGAAATCAATTTCGAAGCTGACCGAGAAGCTGTTTCCGGGGGACAGCATCGCCGAACGCTGTCGGTTGCCGACGCTGACCGGCCGGAGTATCTCGATAACTTTACGCGGCGCGTCCTGTTCCGCAACACCGGCGCATTCGATCAGGAAGATGAAGGGCGCCGCGCTACCGTCCATGATGGGGACTTCGGGGCCGTTCAACTCGACCACGGCGTTGTCGATCCCGACGCCGGAAAGCGCGGCCATGACATGCTCGACAGTGCCGATCGTCACGCCGTCGTCATTGCCGATTGTCGTGTTGAGACGCGTATCGACCACAGAGTCCCACCGCGCGAGGATTTCAGCGCCGCCGCCGACGACATCGGTTCGCCTGAAGACGATACCGCAATCGGGTTCAGCCGGCCGGAGCGACATCGACACCCGGGCACCGGAATGCAGACCGATGCCGGTGCAGTCGATCGCGTCCTTCAGGGTATGTTGTCTTACGCTCAATTCGCGGGAGCGTAGCGCGCGCGGCTCTGATTCGTGCGCTCTGCCGTGACGTCCGTCAGGCGCCATGCGCCTTGTCTCCCCATTTTCAATACACCGGTCCAAAGATCGGGCCGATGTCCCCTTGGGCCTATAGCGGCTGACGTGCCGTCTTCACCGCTATGCGAAACCACATTGGTTTCACCGCAAGGTATTGCCGCCGCCCCTCACGCACCGGCCCCAAAGTGGAACCGACTGCGCCTATTCTCTAACAGGCGCGGTCGGACCACTCAAATCACTCTTTGTTTCAAATTGTTATCGAGGTTCACGAGGGGAACCGCGGCAACAATGTCAGTTCGCCTGACGCCTCAGGAAGGCCGGAATCGCAAGCAATTCCGCCTCCTCGCGAGGCTCTGGGACCGGTCCGGCTTCTATCGGCAGGGCCGACGCTGCGGTCGGTTCGGCAACCTGCGGCGTTTCGGCCTGTCCTGCCGATGTGCTTGCCCCGGGCGCTTCGATCACCCGCGGTGCATCGGCTGCCCTTGCGTCAATGCCGGCAGGCCGGTCTTCGTCGCTCATGCTGTTGTCGATCAGAAGGCCGAGCAACCGAGAGCGTGCCCTGGTGCGCGGCTTGGCGTCCGATGGCCCGGCGGATTCCGGCCTTGGTACTTCCCGAACCAGCGGGCGAGGAGGCACGCTTGCCGGTGCCGTTGGCGATGCGGCTACGATCGGTTTCGGCGCTTCTTCAGCGGAAGGTGCGGCGAATACCGGATCCTGGCGGCGGTCGATAACAGGCATCGGAGCCGGGGCAGGGGCAAAGGAGACTGACGGGGCAGGCTCCGGGGTCACCGCTTGGTCAAACGACGGCGCCTGCATCGGGGCAGCTTGCGCCGCCGGAGGTAGCACAACCGGCGCCGATGTCTGCGAGAGTGCCGATGTGGGTGCCGATGTAGGCCTTGGCGCAAACATGGGCGCGAGTGCCGGCTGCGGAACGAGCGCTGCCCTGGGTTCGACGGCCATTGGCGCCGGCACCTCGATCGGTGCCGCCACAGGCGTGGCCTGAGCGACAATCGGCTTTGGCGCCGGCAGGTCAATCGGCTCTCTCACCGACTCCGCAACCCGCTCAATAAACGGCTCGCGAATGGGCTCGCGGATGGGGTCCGGATCGAACTGGCTGGCTGTCTTGATTTCCGGCTTGTCGTCCAGCTTCGGGCCGAGGCCGAAGATCTCTTCTGGATCTTCATCCTCCGCGATGAGCTCGGTTCGCGGTAGGGCCGGCCGGCGTGAGCGCTCATCGAGCACGCGGACCCGGTTAGGCTGCGGCGGGGCGACGGCGTGGTGGCCGTTGATCCCGGTGGCGAAGATCGACACCCGGATGCGGCCCTGGATCGCCTCGTCGAAGGTCGAACCGAAGATGATATTGGCGTCGGCGTCGACCTCCTCGCGGATCCGGTTGGCCGATTCGTCGACTTCGTAGAGCGTCATGTCGTTGCCGCCGGTGATGTTGATCAGAACACCCTTGGCGCCGCGCAGCGACACGTCGTCGAGCAGCGGGTTGGCGATGGCCGATTCCGCGGCCTTGATGGCCCGGCCGTCGCCTTCGGCTTCGCCCGCGCCCATCATGGCCTTGCCCATTTCGCCCATCACCGTCCGGATATCGGCGAAATCGAGGTTGATCAGGCCGGGCATGGTCATGAGGTCGGTGACGCCCCGGACACCTGCGTAGAGAACTTCGTCAGCCAGCTTGAAGGCATCGGTGAAAGTCGTGTTCTCGTCGGCCACCCGGAATAGATTCTGGTTGGGGATGACGATAAGCGTGTCGACCTGTTCCTGCAGCTCGTTGAGGCCTTCGTCGGCGACCTTCATGCGGTGCGCGCCCTCGAACTGGAAGGGCTTGGTGACGACCGCGACCGTGAGCACACCTTGCTCGCGGGCAAGGCGCGCGATCACCGGTGCCGCGCCGGTGCCCGTGCCGCCGCCCATGCCGGCGGTGACGAAGGCCATGTGACAGCCTTGCAGGTGATCGATGATCTCCTGCATGCCCTCCTCGGCGGCGGCGCGGCCGATTTCGGGGCGCGAACCGGAGCCGAGGCCCTGCGTGATGCTGAGACCAAGCTGGATCCTGCGCTCGGCCAAAGACTGGGCCAGCGCCTGGGCGTCGGTGTTGGCGACGATGCACTCGACCCCTTCAAGGTTCGAGCGGATCATGTTGTTGACGGCATTGCCACCGGCGCCGCCCACCCCGAACACCATGATGCGGGGTTGAAGCTCAGATGGTATCCGCGGCGTGCTCAAATTGATTCCCATAGCAACCTCCGATTTGATTTTAGCAGTTTAGGCGATCCGGGTCGCGTAGGACGTCCCGGTGCGTTTGGATTCACCCTGTCGGTCAGAAGTTTTCATGCAGCCAGTCTCCGATGCGGCCAATGAGACCGCTTGGCTCTCCCAGTTTTCGCGGCCGTCCGATCGCACGATCGTCGTGCCGCGTCGTTGCGTAGCGCAGCAGGCCCGCTGCGACGGAAAAGGCCGGCCCGGACACGGATTGGGCTAGGCCAGCAATTCGCGCCGGGCGCCCAAGGCGGACCTGCGCTTCGAATACTTCGGTAGCGACGTCGCGCGCGCCCTCGAGCTGGCTGGCGCCGCCGGTAAGCACGAGCCGGCGCGCGGCATCGATGCCGGGGCCGTCGCGCTCCAGAAGATCGCGGACCAATTCCAGCGTCTCTTCAACGCGCGGACGGATGATGTCCGAGAGCTGGATGCGCGAGACCTGGGCCGTATCGTTGTTCGCTTCGCCGGCGATCTGAGGCACGTCGAGCAACCGCCGGGCGTCTGACGAGGTGGGGATCGTCGTGCCCTGCAGCGTCTTCAGGCGTTCCGCCTCGGCGAGCGGTGTGGAGAGCCCGTGAGCAATATCCGCCGTGACATGATGGCCACCGACCGGCACCACACCAGTAAAGACAAGCTCGCCCTCCTCGAATGTCGAGATCGTAGTCGTGCCGCCGCCCATGTCGATCACGGCCGCCCCAAGCTCAAGCTCGTCGTCGGTCAGCGAGGCCAGGCCGGCGCAGTAGGAGGCGGATGCGAGCGCTTCGATCCGGAGGTAGCACCCGGAGAGGCAATTTTTCAGATTGTCGACGGCGCCCACGGTGGCCGTCACCAGATGCATGTCGACGCCCAGGCGCTGGGCCACCATGCCCTCGGGATTGCGGATCCCGGCGAGGCCGTCGAGGCTGTAGGTGATCGGGATGGCGTGCACGATCTGCCTGGCCTCGCCATTGCGCCATTGGCAGCCCTGGTCAATGACGCGTCGGAGATCGGACGCGCCGATCGCGTTGCCGGCGACCGGAACCTCCGCGTCGAAGCGGATCGAGCGGGGCGCGCCTGCCGAAAGGCTGACGAAGATGTCCTTCATCGTCGCATCGGCCATTTCCTCGGCCGCATGGACGGCAGCCCGTATGGCGTTGCGCGCCGCTTCCATGTCGACGATCGAACCGGCCTTTACGCCTTTGGCGACTTGGTGGCCGATGCCGACGACGTGCGGCGTGCCGTCGTCGTCGGTTTCAGCGATCAGGCAGCAGATCTTGCTGGTGCCCACATCGAGCGCGGCAATCATATTGTTGCGTCCCTTGCTCACGTCAAAACTCCATCCCAGGGTTGGTTCGGTTTGCTTTTTTTGTAGTTCCGCCGGTCATGTGCTGCGTCCCGGATCGCTGCGTTTGACCGGTGGTTCGACGGGGCCGGGTGCGCGCAGAACGATGCGGCCCGGCAGGCGCAGATCGATCGCAACCAGTCCGCGGTCGAGCAGGTGTCGGCTGCGGGCGAGCTGGACGAAACGTCGCCAGGCCCGCTGGGGCGTTTCCTCCGGCAACATGACGATGACGCCCTTGTCGAAGATGAGATCCCAGCGCCGGCGCCCCAGACGATGCGCCTGGACCACGCGCGCGGCGAGTTTGGGATGGGCCTTCAAAAGCTCGAGCAGCTCGCCCACGGCCTGGGGCGCGCCCGGGCCAACGACCAATGGGAGGCGCCGGTAGCGCTCGGTGTTGTCGAGCGCAATCGTCACACCGTCGCGGTCGACGACGTGCATGCGCTTCCCGCTGTACCAGCGCGCGATCGGGCGGCGCTCGGTGATCCGAAGGTAAATCGTGTCGGGGAGGTGACGTTCGATCGAGGCCGAGGCGATCCAGGACAGGGCCTCTATGCGTTGCCGTGCCGCGTAGAGATCGACGGCGAGGATCGGCGTGCCGAGCTGTACACCGAGCGCACGGGTGAGCGCGCGCCGGCTGGTGTGCCGGCGGCCGACCACAAGCACGTCAAAGACAGTCATATCCGCAGCGACCGCCACGCGCCCTCCGGTGTGATCGATCCAGCGGCCGGCGGCGTCCAGATTGCCGCTGTGCCAGAGCCAGACCGGGGAGGTGGCGAGGCAGGCAAGAAGTAGGATTCTTGTGACGTACCGGCGCCGGCTGAGCGAACGCTGGCTCAGCGTGGCGCGCCGCCACAGGCTGAAACGGCTGGACGGTGCGCGCGACCGCGCCGGTGGCAGATGCAACTCGCCCTGATAGTGGTGCGTGTCGTCTGCTAGCCGGCGCGGTCTGCGGACCGGCCTGGGACCGCAGCTGCCAATCTCTATGACGGGCTCCTCAATGGGCTGGAAAAGGCGGAGCGGGTTCAGCCGTCGCATTGGGCGTGCTCCACCATCCAGGAAACCAAGTCGTCGAATGACATGCCGATATGCGCGGCCTGCTCGGGCACGAGGCTGAGCGGCGTCATGCCCGGCTGGGTGTTGACCTCCAGGATGAAGATCCCGTCGGTACCCTTGATGCTGTCGTCGTAGCGGAAGTCGGCCCGGCTCACGCCGCGGCAGCCGAGCGTTTGATGTGCGACGACGGCCTGGCGCATGCTCTCCTCGGCGACCGCCTTGGAGACCGGGGCAGGAATGATATGAACGGCCTTGCCATCGGTGTACTTGGCCTCGTAGTCGTAGAAACCTTCGGCCGGCTGGATTTCGGTGACCGCGATTGCGCGGTCCTCCATGACGCCGACGGTGAGCTCGCGCCCGGGGATGTAGCGCTCCACCATTACGGTGTCGCCGTAAGGCCAGGATGCGTTCTCGAAAGGCGGCTTGTTGTCGCCTTCCAGAACGATGCGCACGCCGACGCTCGATCCCTCATTGACCGGCTTGACGACGTAAGGCCGGGGCATCACGTCGCCGGCAAGCACTTCCTCGCGCGTGGCGATGACGCTTTCGGCGCAGCGCAGACCGGCGGTCTCAAAGATTCGCTTGGCGATCTCTTTGTGCATGGCAACCGCCGATGCAAGCAGGCCCGAATGGGTATAGGGGATCTGCAGCACGTCGAGCAGGCCCTGGAAAGTACCGTCCTCGCCGAAACGGCCATGCAGTGCGTTGAACACCACGTCGGGCCGCGGATCGAGCGCAGCCAGCAACGCATCCAGGTCGCGCTGCACGTCGATCGCCACGACGTCGTAGCCCGACCGCTCCAGCGCCTTGGCGCAATTGGCGCCCGAATTCAGCGAGACCTCGCGTTCGGCCGACCAACCGCCCATCAGCACGGCGACGCGCTTGCTCATGCCGCGTCCTCCCTGCGGCCGTCGGCGCGCAGGCCGATCCGCTTGATCTCCCAATGGAGTTCGATGCCGGTCGCATCCTTGACCCGCCTGCGGACCTCGTCGCCGAGATCCTCAAGATCGGCAGCACTCGCCTCGCCGGTATTGATGAGGAAATTGCAGTGTTTCTCCGAAACCATTGCCGCACCACGCTTAAGGCCGCGGCAGCCGGCCTCGTCGATCAGCTCCCAGGCGCGCTTGCCGTCGGGGTTGCGGAAGGTCGAACCACCGGTGCGGGTGCGCAGTGGCTGGCTTTCCTCGCGGGCATCGGCGATCCGCTTGATCTCGCCCGCAACCGCGTCTTTCGATGCCAGCACGCCGCGCAGGGCAGCGCCGGTGAAGATCCAGTCCTCGGGCAGCTCGCAGTGACGATAGCTGTAGCCAAGTCTGGCGAGCGGGACGCGGTGGAGCGTGCCCTTGGGGTCGAGCGCCTTGGCATGGACCACGATCTTGGCCATCTCGCCGCCGTATGCGCCAGCATTCATGCGCAGCGCGCCGCCGATCGTGCCGGGAATGCCGGAGAGGAACTCAAGGCCTGCCACCGCGATGTCGCCAGCCGAGCCCAGCCCGGCATCGCGGCAGGCGCGGGCCACCTGGATATTGGCTGCGCCCGCACCGGCATTGACCATGACGTAATCGGTGCCGCCGTTGACCGGCTCGAAGTCGACTTCCTCGAAGACCGCGCCGATCTCGACGTCGCGGAAGCCGCGACCGAGCTTTAAGACCACGCCCTCGATCCCGCCGTCGCGGATCAACAAGTTGGAGGCGCCGCCGACCACGGTCACGGGGATATCGGCGGGCTTTTCGGCGAGAAAGGTTGCCAGATCGTCGCGGTCGGCCGGGTGGAACAGCACTTCGGCCGGTCCGCCGACACGGAACCAGGTAAAGCGGTCGAGCGGTTCGTTGGCGATCATCTCACCGCGTACCTTCGGCAGACGGTCGAGCAGACCGGCAGCATGCTTGCGCGCGGCGCTCATGCCTTTTTCCCCGCTGGCTTAGCAGAGGTGCGGCGCTTGGCTGTTGCACTGCGCTTTGCCGGGGTCCGGCGCTTGGCAGGCGGCCGGCGTTTCTTCAACTCGCCGGGCAGCTTGTAGGCCCAGGTCGTGATGTTGCCGGCACCGAGGCAGATCACACAGTCGCCCTTGCCGGCTAGGCCGTGGACGAGCCCCGCTAGCTCTTTTTGTCCGCTGAGCGCCACGACGTGGCGGTGGCCATGGGCGCGCAGCCCCTCGACCAGCGCATCGCGGTCGAAGCCCTCGATCGGCTCTTCCCCGGCTGGATAGACGTCGGCGACGATCACAGTGTCGGCGTCGTTGAAGCAGGTGCAGAAGCCCTCGAACAGATCGCGCAGGCGCGAGTAGCGGTGCGGCTGGACGACGGCGATCACACGCTCTGGGCTGACGCGGCGTGCCGCGCGCAGCACGGCCGAAATTTCGATTGGATGGTGGGCGTAGTCGTCGACGACCGCGATACCGTGCGCCTCGCCTATGCGGGTGAAGCGGCGTTTCACGCCCTTGAACGCGGCCAGCGACTTACGCATGACCGGTTCTTCGATCTTGAGCTCGCGGGCAACTGCGATTGCGGCCAGGGCATTGAGCACGTTGTGCTCGCCCGGCATTGGCAGCGCGATATCGTTCATCGCCGTGCGCTCGCCGGTGGCGCGATCGCGGATGATGATGTCGAAGGTGGCGCCAGCCTGATCGAAGCGCGTGTTGACGACGCGGATGTCGGCCTGGCGGCTTCGGCCATAAGTCACGATCCGCCGGTCAGATATTCGCGCAACCATTGACTGGACCTCGACATTGTCGATGCACAGCACGGCAACGCCGTAGAAGGGGATGTTGTGGACGAAGGTGTCGAAGGCATCGCGCAACGCATCGAAGGAGCCGTAGTGATCGAGATGCTCGGCGTCGATGTTGGTCACAACCGCGACGGTGGCGGGCAGCTTGATGAACGTGCCGTCGGACTCGTCGGCCTCCACGACCATCCAATCGCCTTCGCCGAGCCGCGCATTGGTGCCGTAGGCGTTGATGATGCCGCCGTTGATTACGGTCGGGTCGAGGCCGGCGCCGTCGATCAGCGAGGCGACGAGCGAAGTCGTCGTGGTCTTGCCGTGGGTGCCGCCGACGGCGATCGCCCATTTGAGCCGCATCAGCTCGGCGAGCATCTCCGCGCGGCGGACCACCGGCAGATGACGCGCGCGCGCGGCCACGACCTCGGGGTTGTCGGGCTTGACGGCCGAGGAGATCACGACCACTTCGGCGGTCCCGATATTCTTTTCCGCGTGGCCGACCGCGACCTTGATGCCGAGCCGCTTGAGGCGCTTCACATTGGCGCTCTCGGCGATGTCGGAGCCCTGCACCTCGTAGCCGAGATTGAGCAGGATCTCAGCGATCCCGCTCATGCCGATGCCGCCGATGCCGACGAAGT
>Ga0307380_10007028_pt1 | contig 14700 bp, 9 predicted proteins | sample UN3MG_FD_202239 | JGI IMG/M metagenome (GOLD analysis project Ga0307380, IMG submission 202239) | Soil microbial communities from Risofladan, Vaasa, Finland - UN-3 | ecosystem: Environmental > Terrestrial > Soil > Coastal area > Acid sulfate soil | place: Finland: Risofladan, Vaasa | collected... | reverse complement strand
GTGTCCTGGTATGAGGCCGAGGACCCCGGGAGCGGCCCCTGGGTGGAACATGTCATTGCCGGGGGGATGGATTACGTGCATAATCTCCGGGCCGCGGATTTCGACTGCGACGGCGATATCGATGTCCTGGCCGGAGAGATGTTAAAAGGAGACGATCCGGATGAGCTGGCCGTTTTTATCAACGACGGCACCTCTCTGGCCTGGAAAAAGCAGGTCCTGAGCACCAGGGGAAATTACAGCGCCAGCCTGGGCGATATCGATAATGACGGCGATATCGATATTGTCGGCCTGCGCAATTACGACAGCGGGCCGCTCGAGTTGTGGATCAATGGAACCAAAACCGCGCGGGACTTGTCCCTTGCCAGGTGGCGCTATATCGAGGTGGACAACAGCCGCGCCAGGTGGGGCGACTGGGCTGAACCCGGATGGTCGAGGTATTTCGGCCTGGCGCTGGGCGATCTTACCGGTGACGGGTACGCTGACATTGTTTCCGGACGGTATTTTTACCGGAACCCGGGCCGCGGGATAACCGGGGCGTGGACTCGCGTTGATTTCGGCCTGAACGTGGATGCGATGATTATCACCGATATCGACAGTGACAATCTGGGGGATGTGATCGGCCAGGCCTGCCCGGATGTCTATTGGCTCGAGGCCCTGGATACGCAAGGGAACAACTGGAAAGCGAAAAAAATCGGCACCCAGCCTCCCACAGATCACGGCAACGGCCAGGGCTATATGACCGCCCAGATTATCCCCGGCGGGAAGCCTGAGATCCTGCTCGAAGGCGGCGACGGGATCTCCTTTTTCCAGATCCCGGACAACCCGGAAGCCGGCGGGTGGCCGCGCACTCTGATTGCCGGAAACAGCTACGGCATGGGGGCCGGCGACCTGGACAGCGACGGTCTGATCGACATTGCCGGCTTTGACGTGCGAAGCCAAGAGGACAGGCCTGTCACCTGGTGGAAAAACCCGGGGGACGGCACAGGAGCCTGGAAAAAATCCTATGTTGGAAAGACTGACGGCTCTTTCCCGGACCGCATCATGGTGGCCGACCTGAACGGCGACAGCAGGCTTGACATTGCCGTGACAGAGGAGACCCAGAAGCTGGTTCCGCAGTGGAAAACCTACTGGTTCGAGCAGCCTGCGGACCCCGCCGGCGGAAACTGGCCCCGCCATACCGTAGCCGTTCAATACACTACCAACGCCATGGACATTGCAGACATGGACTCGGACGGCGACCTGGATCTCATTACCGGGGAGCACCGCGGCCCCAGGAGACTGATTATCTGGGAGAACAACGGGCAGGGGAGATTCACCGGCCACCTGGTCGATCAGGGGAAAGAGAACCACCTGGGCGCCAGGGTCGCGGACCTTGACTCCGACGGCGATCTGGATATTGTCGGCATCTGCTGGGACAGCTACCAGTACCTTCACCTGTGGCGCAATGACGCAAAAAAAAGCGATAAACAATAGAGGGCTGTTGGTTAACAATAATGGTAATAACTATTTCAGCCAGGATTATTTTTAAGGCGCTGATGTAATTCTAATTACAGTTGGGGGACTGGCCAAAAGCTGTTCCCATTTATGCAAGTTTCAACCCACGAGACTATGTATTCCGACAAAAAAAATAGTACCCCTTCCAGCGGCTGGCTTCTATTCTGGCGGGCGGCATTTTTCCTGATTCTCGCCGTGGGTTTCTGGGTCTATGTGCGCCGTGGGCTTGCCGGTTATGAAGCGGCACCCATTCCTAAGGCAGATGCCCTCGAATACTTCTGGATAGCAAAATGCCATTTTGAAGGTCAATCACCCGCAGAGAACCCTTTTCTGGACCGTTGGCCCGGGCTGCCTCTCGTTGTGGCAATGTTCTGGCACCTGACCGGAGTCACCTCCGCTGTCCAGTACCTGATCGGGGCAGTCTCTATGGTTCTGGCAGTCATGATGGCCGGTATTATTGCCTGGAAGCGTGAAGGTCCCATCCTGGCGCTGACCTCCATGGCTTTGCTGCTGTTTCTTCCGACATGTCTGGAAAATGCGAACCATGGTCTTACGGATAGTTTTTTCGCAATGCTGGCTGTCCAATTCCTGGCTGTGGGCTATCTCCTGCCGCAAAAGCCGCTGCTTTATGCCATCCCTGCCGCAATTACAGCCGCGTTGCTGGTTTTATCCAGGGAAGGCGGGCACTTTTTTGTCCCTTATGCTTTAGCCCTTTTTATGATCTTTTACTATAAAAGGAGGCAATTTTCACTCAGGCTCGCAGCAGTGCTCGGTTTATGCGCGCTGACCGCTTTGGGCGCTTTTTGGGCACAAATGAATTACATTCATAAGTACAACCTTATCCCCATGGGCTTACGTTATGGTATTGCCGGATTTTATTACGAGTTCCTGCAGAACCGGGTCGTGTTTTATGATGATCACAGGGTCTACGCCCTGATGAGCTATTGGGACTGGTTGAACTTGCATCCGGTGGGGGACTGGCCAGGCATATTTTTACATTCATTTTCGAACTTACTAAAGATATTCGACAGTACGCTGTTTCCCGGCGCTTCGATTCTGGTGGCAGCAGGGATCATTCGCGCCGCTATTGGAAAATGGACCCTTGAAGCTCTGTATTGCCTGCCGCTCATATTCATATACATCCCCTACTACTATCTTTCGATAGAAACCCGCTACCTGACCCATTTTTGCTGTATCGGACTGCCAATGGCTATCAGCGGTATCGTGCTTATCGCGAATTCTCTGTCTCCCAAGTCTAAGATTCTTAGCCGAAAACGCCTGGCGGCAATCCTTCCCCCGGCGTTTTGCCTTATCGCCTTAGGGAGTGCATACTTTATTAAAGAACCACCCAATGTCAAGGTCTTAAGAAATTTGCGCTTTCCGGACCAGAAAGAATTGCAAACTTGTATCTGCTCCCTTCTAATGAAGGGGCGCTTTGACGAGGCTGCCGATTCAATAAAAGCAGGGCTTTCTCGAAATCCCGAGCTGGCTACTTTCCATTTGGCTAATGGCTATGTTTCATACATCCACAACCACCGGATAGAAGCTTTTGAGAACATCGAGAGATCGATTTCCCTGAATCCTTACCAGACAGAGGCATATTATGTAGCTTTTCATCTTTCATGGAGGGAGGGCCAGCTAGAAAAGGCGACCGGTTATCTCGAGCGGTCGCTGAAATATCGTCCGGAGTTCCCGATCACCAGGCAGTTGCTTAGGGACATCTATCAATCCACTGGCCGGGTGGATAGTCTGAAAATTCTCGAAAGGAAAGGACCTTTCAATTACTATCTGCAGCATCCAAAGCTACGGATCGATGGACAGAAGAATTTCTTGTATTGGTGCGTATTGCTTCAGTTGTATACCCCGGCAAAAGGATTCAGGATTTCGCCACTCGAATGATTCGGCAAATCCCCGGAACCGGAAGTCAAAAACTGCGGGCCCACTCGATAATAAGGAGCACGGGAAAGAAAACCACCTGGGCGCCAGGGCCGTGGACCTGGACTCCGACGGCGATCTGGACCTTGTCGGCATCTGCTGGGACAGCTGCCGGTACCTTCACCTGTGGCGCAATGACGCTAAAAAAAGCGATAAACAATAGAGGGGCGCTGTTCAACGATAAAGGAAACCTTTGAAAAATCTTATCATTTTACTCAAGGAACATTGCCTGCTTTTTATAACGCTTTAAAGATCAATAGGTTATTGTAGGAAGGGGCGGTTTTCCAACCGCCCCTAGTGCGCTCGAATATTATCCTTTTAACTGGGACTTTTTCAAAGGTCTCATCAGGTTTTTCAAGCTCCGGTTTGCTTTTCAGTTTCTAAAGGCCGAAAGTGGGCTTGTTCGTTTTCCACTTGCCGCGGGTAAAGTCCGGGAACTTGACCGGCACGCTGCCCCCGGCGACAGACTGCTCGCTTAATGGGGTGACCACGCTCCAGGCCACTGAGTCGTAGACATCGATCGGCGTGGGTTTTTTCGCTTTCACCGCATCATAGAAAGAGCGCAGCTTCAGATAATCGGTTCCGCCGTGGCCGAAATCCGCAGCCATTTTCTCCCAGTCTTTCCACATCTGATGTTCGTATTGTTCCTCGTACTTGTCGAACGGCTCCCAGGTGTGTTCCTTGGGGCTCAGGTCTTCGAAATAGACGCTTCTGTTCAATTCATTGTAGAGGCCCTTGGTCCCCTGGATCTTCATCATGTTCGAATAAGGCCTGGCGGACTGGGTATCGTGGTTGATAGTGATAGTGAGCCCATTGAAAGTGCGGATGACAGTGGTGACAATGTCCCCGAGGGCGTACTGGCGCTTGGCGTTCGGGTGGTCCGGCCCGAACTTTTTAGCGATATAGTGGTTGAGCCCTCTCGATTTTGTGGCTGTAGAAGTGAGGTAGTCGAAATAGTCGCCGCGGTTGATGTCCATCCAGTGGGCGACCGGACCCAGGCCGTGGGTCGGATAGAGGTCGCCGTTGCGGGTCACCGAATGTTTCCCGCGCCAGAGGAGCTCCCCATCCGGGCCGAATTTCACATAGCGCACATCGTGTTGGTAGCCGCATTCGCCGTGGAGTAGCTCGCCGAACAGCCCGGCCCTGATCATCCGGAGCACGGCCGTGTTGTTTTTCTGGTAGCAGTGGTTCTCGAGCATCATGCAGGGCATGCCAGTGCGCTCCGAGGTGTTGACCAGGTCCCAGCAGCTCTCGATTGTATACGCCGTAGGGACTTCCGTGCAGGCATACTTGCCGTTGTTCATGGCGTCCACCAGCACCGGCACGTGCAATTCCCAGGGCGTGGCGGTGATAATGGCATCCAGGTCGTCCCGGGTGGACATCCGTTTGTAATCCTCCGGACCGTTGGAGTATCCCTCGGGCGTAGGCTGGCCTGAGCGCTCAACCAAGCGCTGTGCCCGCTCCAGATGCTCGGTGTCGATATCGCAGACTGCCGGAATATCGATATCTCCCATGGCCAGCGATGTGCTCAGGAGGTTGGTGCCCTGGCTGCCCACGCCGACAAAGCCGACCCTGACCTTGCGGTCGTCTTTGCCGAACAGGGCCGCTGTGCCGAAAGATGTGGCGACCCCTGCCGCAACAGAGGCCTTTAAAAAATTACGGCGGGTGATTCCTTTTTTCATCAGTTCCTCCAGGTGAAAAAGGGGATTCCATAGAAAAAGAAACGCACAATTAAATCAATAATCTTAATCTGCCGGCATAGGCCTGTCAAAAATCGAGCAAGTAGAGAAATATCTCCGCCGAGTGCCAGGTATGCGGCGCTGCTGTTTTGGCTGCCACATAACTTTCCGAAACCGGCGACATCCCCTGATAATCAGCTTGAGATGCTTGAGTTTCCCAGGTGAGAGGATATTCCAGGTTCCCGACTATCCCTCCCCCCTTGTCTCCAATAAAGTGCGCTCTGGCCCAGCCGAGATAAGGATAGAGCAAGTCCGGCCGGCTCCCTGAGGTATCTTCCAGACCATCCCGGCGGTAATCCATCCAGAACAGAGAGGAATAGGAATCCTCGATCCGGGGAATCTCGTACGGATCGGCAAGGCCCAGATTTTTCAGGCCGAATTTCAGCCACTTGGTCGCATAAACCGGATGCAAGCTTCCATCGGTAATCCCGTCAATAAAATTCCCGACCCGGATTTCGGGTATCTCCGCTAATATTTTCGCTGCCAGAGGATGTGTGGTGTCAGAAACCAGGGAAATCATATACAGGGCCTGGCCCAGATTGTCCGGTTCCTCGTTCCCGGCGTTGTTGCGGTCGTAAGGCTCGCTGAGCCCGAGAATCCAGTCCTTGACCAGATGCAGGTTCCCGGTTTTCTCGAGGCACATGCAGACCATTGCGCCATCACGGTACCAGGCTTTTTTGTAAACAAAATAGTTCGGCAAAGGGCACCCGTTAAAAATATTGACCAGCATTTCCTGGTGCAATACGCGCAAGACAGGAGCGTACCTTTTCCCCTGAAAATCGGGAAGCGACACCCTGCCTTTGCTGACAGTCACCCGGCTATCGCCTTCCTTGATCCTGATTCCAGTCTCGTTTTCCGAGATCACCACAGTCCGGCCGTCTGATGTCTCAAGCAGCACAGTGTATTCAGAGGGGATTATTTCATCTGAAACCACATCCCACTTTCTTATTGCTTTACCGCTGAACGCCTCTTTCAGGACACCGTGCTGATAGACCATCTTGATTCGCGGCCCCATGCCGAATAGGTAAAACCCGCCCTCAGGCAAAGTGGCCCGGGCCGGAAACTCCTGGTGAAAAAGCCTTAGACTGTTCCGGTACTCAGTATGCTTTCTGCGCAGGGCTTGAATCTCGTCCTCCGGTTCCGGCCTCCGGCTGCAGGCTCCAGCGAACAAGCAAATCAGAAACATCAGAACCAGGGAAGAAAAAAGATTTTCTTGTCTCATATTTCGATTACCTCTAAGCTGGAACTTGTTAGATCCCCAGGAACTCGATCTTTTTTGAAATTTTCCACCTGCCGCGGGTGAAATCCGGGAAATCCACCGCCTGGCTCTTGTGCGCCACCGACTGTTCTGTAAGCGGGCTGATCACGCTCCAGGCGGCGGCATCATAGACATCGATCGGGGTCTGGGTTCCCGCACGCACCGCCCGGATAAACTGGTGCAGCTCTATGTAGTCCCCTCCGCTGTGGCCGTAGTTCCGGGCTGTCTCGCCCAGGGCCTTCCAGATCGGGTGCTCGAACTCACGGTAATAAGATTCGGTATCCTCCCAGGTATGCTCCTCGGGGCTGCGATCCTCGAGATAGATCTTCTCCAATGTGCCGGAGTAGATACCCTCTGTGCCCTGGATGCGGTAGATCAGGTCGTAGGGACGGGGCAGAGTGGTATCGTAATAAAGGGTAACCGTCAGGCCGCGCTCTGTGCGGATCAGGGTGGTGTTGACAGCTCCAAGGGCGTATTCGCGCAAGGCATTGGGGTGATCCGGGCCGTATTTTTTTGCTATATAATTGCCCAGCCCGGCGGGCTTTGAGCTCATGGAGACCAGGTAGGCGAACCGGTCGCCGCGGTTGATATTCATCCACCAGGCTGCCGGGCCGATAGCATGGGTGGGATAAAGGTTCCCGTTGCGGCTGAGCACGTGCTGGGCCCGCCAGAGCAGCCCGCCATCCGGCCCGAAAGTGACATAGCGGCAGTCGTGCTGGTAGCCTGTCTCGCAGTGGACAATCTCCCCCAGGATGCCCTTCTCGACCAGATTGAGGATCATCAGCACATTGCGCCAATAGCAGCAATTCTCGAGCATCATGCAGGGCCTGCCTGTTCTCTCGCTGGTTTCGACAAGCTGCCAGCATTCATCCACGGTAATTGCGGCAGGCACCTCTGTAGCCCCGTATTTTCCGGCTTCCATCGCTGCAACCATCACCCTCGTGTGCCACTCCATGGGTGTGGCGGTGACCACGGCATCGAGGTCTTCGCGCTCGACAAGCCTGCGAAAGTCCTCCGGCCCGCGGGAGTAACCCTCCGGTTTCCCGGCCCCGCTTTTTTCCACCAGGCGCCGGGCCCGCTCAAGGTGGTCTTTATCGATATCACACACAGCGGGGATTTCCACTCCCTCAAGATCCAGGGCGGTACGCAGAAGGTAGGTGCCGCGGTTTCCCACCCCGACAAAACCGAGGCGGACTTTTCCCTTTTCAGCCGCGCCTGCTCTTTTTGCTGTCCGGCCTGAAAGGGTAAGGGCCAGTCCGGCTGCGGCGGACTGTTTGATAAATTTCCTGCGGGTTAAGGAAATATCGCTCATTGGAGACCTCGGGTGTTATTTTAACCGGGAATATATCAGGTGGTTGCCCTTGATAGTAACCAGTGCACGGTTTTGAATAAAATCCGGTTCGCCTGCACAATCTTGTTTCTGCCGTTCCATTAACCTCGTATCAGGCTCCGTCAAATCTTATTCATATTTCTACCGGTCGGCCGGCTTGAGGAGAACCGACAGGGCGCCTTTGAACCCCTCGGCCATGCGTATGAACCCTAAATCCGTGGGGTGCCTGGTATCCACTGTGGCCTCGAGATCATCACCGATCATGCCCTCTCCCTGGAGCAAAAACACGTTCCGGTCGCCTTCAGCCAGAAGACGCCTGTATGCCAGGTCCAGTTGATTGTTGGCCTCGGCATCGCCCGGCCTGACATCCTCGACCAGCAGGATATAGGTCTCCGGATGTTTCTGGCGGATAATTTTCACCAGGGGCCCGGTGAGCTCGCCGATCTTCTCGCTCACATTCGGAATGCAGTCGATCACGTACACCGCCGGGTCGAGCTCGGCCAGGAACCCGGCGACCTCAGGCTCCATGCGGCCGTTGCCGGAAAATCCCAGGTTGATTGTCACCCTGTCCAGCCAGCGGCCCAGGATCGCGGGATAAGCCATTCCCGGGCGCGAGGCGCACCCTCCCTGGGTGATCGAGGTGCCGTAAAAGACAACCGGTTTCCCGGCAGGCGACGGCACGCGCGCGATCATCGCTTCAGGCGGGATACCGATCTCTACTTTGGTGACCCGGTTGTAGAGGGGCAGATAGAGAAGGTACTCGGCCGGTTCGCCAGGCAGGTTGTCGTGCAGCATGCGGGCTGTCCTTTCCTGGTCCGGTTTGCCCACCCTGAGAAAGCGCCATTTGCCGTCTTTCTTGACATAAAGGTCCACCCCGCTCACTCCTGTGGCCGCCATGTGGGGCATCCCTCCCCCGCCGTCCCAGGCCGCCGCGATCCGGACAGCATCGGTGAGAAACCTCACGCAAAGTCCGGAGGAGTTCTTGCTGAGCGACCATACCTCATCCCGCACGATCTGCCTGGCCCTGACAGGCAGCCTGTCGTAGTAATCCTCTGTATCTGACCAGCCCTTACCCTCCACTCCCAGGTCCCGCACATCGTACCAGGCGATACTGGAATCCACCCTGGCAAGACCCGGGTCCAGCTTCTCGATTCCGGCTGATTGAGATATGCCGGAAAGCACGAGCAGGAAAACGAGGACCTGGCATTGTGTTCCGGATGAGCTGAAAGATAAGCGCATGTCAAACCTCCGTCTGATTAAATTTTCATCCGATCCGGCAGTCTCTGACTGTTCCTGAAACGTATCCGAGTTCCTCCGCCGCTCTCTCAGGCGGCTGCGTAAACAAGCTGACCAGCACGATTATAATGAGCGCGCCGAAAAAACCCGGAACCATCTCGTACAGATTTGTCGAAGAATAGAAGAAAATCCTCCAGATCATGGCAATCAGAAATCCGCCACACATGCCGGCAATTGCCCCGGCCTTGGTCGTCCTTTTCCAGAACAGGGAAAGGATCACCACAGGGCAAAAAGCGCAGCCGATCCCGGACCAGGCGAACAGCACGAACCAGAATATCAATCTGCTCTCGGACAATGAGAACCAGAAAGCGGCAACTCCCACGATCACAGTCATCAGCTTGCCCCAGAAAACAAGCCGCTCCTGGGTCGCTGCCGGGTTCACGATTTTCTGGTAAACATCCCTGATTACTGCAGAGGAAAGAAGGATCAGCAAGGAATCAGCGGTAGAAAGGATGGCTGCCAGCACTATGGCGATAAAAATTCCGGTGATAAAAGCAGTGAACAGCTCCGTGGAAATTGTGGGCATAATCAATTCCTGGTCTGCCAGCCCGGGGAAAAGAACCCTTCCCGCCATCCCGGTCAGTACTGCTCCAATATCGACAATCAGAATAAACGGGATCGCCACGTATTTGCCGTAAATTAATTCTTTCTGATCCCTGGCCGCTATAAAGCGGACAAATAACTGGGGCGAGCCCATAAAAGCCAGCCCTACTCCCATAAAGCTGGCAATGCTTATTATTCCGGCCAGGCTGAAACCGTAAGCGCCGGAGAGTTTCAATAAATCCGGATCCACCGAGCGTATAACCGAGAGCATGCTCTCAAAACCGCCACAGTTCGCAATGGCCACCACCGGAAGAACTATCAGGCCTGAAAGCATCAGCATGCCGTGCATGAAATCGGCTCTGGCCACTGCTTTAAGCCCGCCCACCACAGTATAGAACAGGATAATTCCCAGGCCGATAATCGTTCCGGTGAAAAAATCGATATGTAAAAAGGATTTGAACGCCTTGCCGGTGGCGGTGATCTGTGCGGCGATATAGCTGGTCACCATGGTGATCAGTATTATCGAGGAAACAATCCGGATAATATGACCATAATCGTCAAAACGGTCCTCCAGATAGTCAGGCACGGTGATCGAGTTATACTTGTCCGTATAGACTTTGAATCTCCGCGCCATGTAGATCCAGCTCAAGGCCACACCCAGGACTTCCCCCAATACCACCCATAATGCGTGAAAGCCGACTGCATAGCCCATGCCTGTCAACCCGAGAATGAGCCAGCTGCTCTCCCCGGTGGCGTTGGTGCTGAAACTGACAATCCAGAACCGTAATTTTTTCCCGGCCGCGTAATAACCGCCCACAGAATCACTCTCCTGACGGCTGAACAGGCCGATCAGCACCAGAGCGGCAAAATATAAAGCCATGGTCAGGATTAAAATAAGGCGCTCCATAATCGGACTCTCGATGTTTGAATTATTGATTGATAAATATACTACTCAGGTCATAAAATTGTTTGCATCTATCCGTAAAGGAAATTCTTTTTCTTCTTTTGTTGGCAAAAGAAGCAAAACCATTTCTTTTTAAACAAAAAGAAACAAAAGTTAATCCTAGCATTTAAGTCCTTTACTCCGCTCCGCCAAGCTCGCCTGGTGCGCAGGAAGCCTGCGCAAAGGCCTGCCTGGGCGTTGTACATCTAGTATGGCGATGATGGAAATTACTTGTCTTCTACACGCTCCAGAAACAAGGTCTCCAGACTTCAGGGCTTCTTATGGCCTGGTTTCACCTGGGATGATCTACCATCCTAGGTAGTGGCACTTAAACCTCTCTTCGGTAGTTGTAAAAGTTTTTCTCTCGTAATATTTCAATCGTAGTTACATAAAGTGAGCCGTTGGTGCCTTAAATATAAGAATTGACAGTTGGTAAATCATTCCTGCTGACTTGACTTTTATCAATAACCAAGGCTGAAGCATATAAACAATAATACAAATGGAAACTATTTAATGCTCCCTGTAGTAAATCAGCCTGGTCCGGCGACAAAGTTTAAGTTCTGGCGGAGATTATATCGCAGCGCACAGCGCCCAGGACCCGCTCGAGATCCTGCGGGCGCAGCTCCACTCCTGCATCCGGGATACCAGCGCTTATATCGACAAAATCCTCGGAGAATATGCTGTGGTCCATGTAAAAACTGGCCCGGCCAGCTAACTGAGTGGGAGAGATCGCCCCGACAGTCAGGCCGAGAGAGTCTGAAATCTCATCCGGCCTGAGGAGATCGATCCTCACTCCACCGGCGACCTGGCGCACCCGTTTCAGCTTGAGAGTCCTGTCTCCCGGTACCAGCATCACGTGAACCCCGCCTTGCGCGTCCCTGCCTATCATGGACTTGACAATCTGCGAGAGCCTGACTCCCCTTTCTGCGGCAGCCTCCTCGCAAGTGTAAACCTTACGAGTGTGCGGTTTCACCACGTAGCTGATCCCGCACCCATCCAGGAACCTGGTTACCGGTGTCTCCATCCGGGCTTTCCTTTCCCGGCTCATTGAAAAAAGCAAATAAGAAGGGAATTTTAGCAGCAAAAAACCTTGACTGAATGAAAATACCTGGGGGAAGGTTTGAAGGCAAGTCTAACAGAAGGCTGCCGTACTGAATCGGGTCATTGACCACTCTCCGGATTCAACTGTGCAATCCGGGCGGTGATAAGAAGACCATGCACGCTGAGATGTCGTTTCTATTGACTGGAAACAAAACCGGTGTTAATTCAATAAAATAGGCAGGGCTTCACTTTGTGGATGACCGGTATTTTGTTTAAAAACCCGGCGCGAGCCCCGCTGAACCATACTCATAAACACAACCGACATACCCATCTGGCCTCAGGATCATAAGAGATATGTTTTCCCTGCGGGTTGTAAAAATATCTAAGGTGTGCAGCTTTCTGATCCCTGTCATCTTTTTCGCCTTTTTGTCTTTGCTGCCTGCGAGCCCGGGGGCCGGAGGAATCGGATACAGGGAGGATTTCAACGCGGATGGCAAAGTGGCGGTGACCGATGTTATCGCCCTCATTCTCTTTGCCAGGGACAACCCGGATGACCCCAGGTGCGACCTCAACGGTGACGGCGTCTACTCGATCAGCGACGCCCTGGAGCTTCTGCTCAAACTGGTCCGGGATGACCTCACAGCGGTCATTCAGCCTGTGGAGACAGATCAGACCCTTCACAACCCGGGCCGGGGCTTCATCTCCACCGGCTGTTTCAATGACTGGATCCTGCGGGGAGTCCCCCGCCATCCCAAGTGCTCCGTGGCCCAGTTCCGCTGGTACTGGGACGAGATCGAACCAGTGGAAGGACAGATCAATTTCCAGCTTATCGACTCGATGATCGAGAAAGCGCGCGCCAATGACCAGAAACTCATGTTCCGCGTGATGTGCCAGGACGGGGTCATCCACTGCCCCCGCTGGCTCCTGGCCGCCGGGGCTAAAGGAGAGCCTTACACCGATGACTTCAAAAACTGGCAGCCGCACTATGACGACCCGGTGTTCCTCGAAAAGCACGAAAACCTGATAAAAGCTTTGGGCCAACGCTACGACGGCCACCCGGATATCGACCACGTGGATATCGGCTCAGTGGGACGCTGGGGCGAGTGGCACACCAGCGGCACTGGCATGGCCATGCCCCCGGACTCCATTCGCTTCAGGATTATCGACATGTATCTGGACAATTTCAAGAAAACGCCCCTGATCATGCAGATCGGCGGAGAAGCCGGGCTGGCCTATGCAGTGACCAGGGGTGCCGGCTGGCGCGCGGACTGCCTGGGCGATATGGGCGGGTTCAGCAGCACCTGGAACCACATGGAGGACTTCTACCAGCAGGCCCTGGACGCTGCAGAGGCCAATGACGCCTGGAAACAAGCCCCGGTGATTTTCGAGACCTGCTGGACCATGAGATTCTGGTACGAGAGGAAATGGGACATCGATTATATCCTATCCGAGGCCCTGCGCTGGCATGTCACCGGCATGAACAACGGGTCGGACACTATCCCTGAAGCCTGGGCGGACAAGGTGTGGGAGTTCGAGAAAAAAATGGGCTACCGTTTCGTGCTCAAGGAGCTGGTGCATGCTTCGAGTGTGGACGCCGGGGACATTCTGGCCCTGGAAATGGAGTGGGAGAATAAGGGCGTGGCCCCCTGCTACCTGAACCATCCGCTGGCTGTCGAGCTCCGGGCGCTCGAGGACACCAGCAAAGCCTGGGTCATGGAAACCGACACGGATATCACCGGCTGGCTCCCCGGCCCTGCCTCGCTCAAGACAGGGGTCGCCGTGCCGCAGGAAATCCCGCCCGGGGAATACGAGCTTGGAGTCACCATGCTTGACCCTTACAGCAAAAAGCCCAGGGTCATGTTCGCGATCCAGGGAAGATCCGCGGATGGCTGGTACCGCCTGAGCCGGGTGCGGGTCCGCTGACAGGAATACAGTTTGACGGTCTTATTTAAAACAGACAAATCCATAAAATAAAGCCGGCCAGACAATACACCCTGATAGAGAGCGGAGGCTGCCCTGCCATGCGCACAATCTACGCATTACCTGTTCTCTCCCTGATCTTTCTCCTTCCTTCCTGCGAGAAAACCGGTCCCTCGAGGGAGCCTGAGACCAAGGCCCAGACAGTTGAGACACTCGCGGTCGATTACGCTGACTATGTCGATCCCCTGATCGGCACGACTGCCATGTTCACCTATCCCGGCAACACTTTCCCTGCGGTCTGCCCGCCTTTCGGCATGACCCAGTGGTCTGCGGAAACCGCCCGCACAGGGGAGCTCCCCTATTACTACAGCCCGTACTCTTACTATGAAGACCCGGTTATCGAGGGCTTCGTGGGCTCGCATTTCCCGAGCGGCTCCTGTATGAGCGATTACGGGAGTGTCTCGGTGATGGCCATAAGCGGCAGTCTGAAAGTCAGCCCCGGTGAGCGCGGCTCGCATTTCAGGCACTCCGCCGAGATAGCCAGGCCTTACTACTATGCCGTGAACCTGGATGATTCCGGCATCCGGGCCGAAATGACAGCCAGCGGGCGCTGCGGATTTTTCAGATTTAACTTCACCGGGCCTGGGGACTCCTATGTGATCATTGACGCAAAAACCCGTGGGAGCCTGGTAAAAAACCGTCCGCAGGACACCCGCGCCGCGGGCTGGGTGAAAATAGACCCTGCCGGGCAGGAAATCTCAGGTTTCAATGCCTTCCGATTCACCGGCTTTTTCACGGCCCGTTTCGACCGTCCCTTCCTTTCTTTCGGCACCTGGAGCGGAGAGCTCGTGCGGCAGGGGAATATCGAGGAGAAAGGCGGCAACGGAGTCGGGGCATTCGTGCGCTTCGATCCCGGGGGCACGGTGAAAGTGAAAGTCGGCACCTCTTTTATCAGCACTGACCAGGCGCGGAAAAACCTCGAGCTCGAGATCCCGGACTGGGATTTCGACGCCGCGGCCCTGGCAACAAAGGAATCCTGGAACCGCGCCCTGGGGAAAATACGGATCAACGGAGAGTCCGAAAGCCGCAGGACGATTTTTTATACGGCCCTCTACCACTCCCTGCTCCTGCCCAGGATCTTCTCAGAGCACGGCCTCTACCGCAGCGCTTTCGACAACCGGGTCCACCAGGGAACCAGCTA
>Ga0307380_10007027_pt1 | contig 14700 bp, 8 predicted proteins | sample UN3MG_FD_202239 | JGI IMG/M metagenome (GOLD analysis project Ga0307380, IMG submission 202239) | Soil microbial communities from Risofladan, Vaasa, Finland - UN-3 | ecosystem: Environmental > Terrestrial > Soil > Coastal area > Acid sulfate soil | place: Finland: Risofladan, Vaasa | collected... | reverse complement strand
GGCGACGGGACCCTGTCGACGGCGGACGCGTCATCGATCAAGCAGCGTCTGGGTGTTGTGGTTGGCGCGTCGGACTTCTGGTACGACGTGAACATGGACGGAAGCGTGTCGACGGCGGACGGCTCGTCGATCAAGCAGCGTCTGGGCAACTTCGCCCCGACCTGCCCGTAGGCGGAGAGAGGTCGGCATCGCAAGCGCCCACAGGGCGCGCGGAAGAGGCTGCCGGGCGTTGGAGCGGCTCCCCGCGAGCGTGGATGCGGCTGCTCATGCGCTCGCTGGGCGTGTGCTTCCCGCCCCGAAGGGTGTCTCCGAGGTCCGGACTGCTTTCGCCGGCCCTGTTTCGCACTTCGCCCGTGGGTTGATGTGGGCGATGGGTAGCACCCCTGATGGCGCGCATAGTCGACCGGGCCCTCCGTGTTCGGCGATGTTTCCCTTAACCGCCCTAGCAAGGTGGTTGCAATCGACGCCGTGCATGCGATAGGCTGTGGGTAGGCAGGGAGGGATGATGAAGGGCGCAGTCTGCGCCAAGGGATCGATAACGAGAAGGAGCTTCCGCAATGGAACGTGATTACTTCGACATCGCCAGCGGTGTTTCCGCTGGGCGCGGCCGCCGGGTGAGCCTCCTGGCGGCGTTTTTGTTGTTGGCGAACGTGTGCCTGGTCAGCGCGGCGGAGCCGGTCACCGTTGGGCTGGTAGAAGACACGGGCGATCACCTGGTCATCGATTATGCCGTGGGCGACTTCGCCGAGGAGACGGTGCTGATCGAGGGCAAGGAGTACACCCGGATCGCGCTGGGGAAGGAAAGCCCGCTCAAGACGGCGGGGGCGCCCGAGCTACCGAACATCTGCCGCAGCATCATCATCCCGGGCGACGCGGAGATGGCGGTGAAGGTGCTGACCTCGGAGTACTACGACGTCACGGACGTAGACGTGGTGCCCTCCAAGGGCTTCATCTCGCGGTCGGTCAATCCGGACGACGTTCCGTACACGTTCGGAGCGGTCTATCAGACGGATGCGTTTTACCCGGGCGAAGTGGCCGCCCTGCGGGAGCCGTACGTGCTGCGCGACTTGCGGGGTGTCGTGGTGGAGGTCAATCCCTTCCAGTACAACCCGGTCACTCGCACGCTTCGGGTGTACACGCGCGTGACGGTGGAGGTGGACTCGGCCGGGCCAGGCGAGGTGAACGTGCTGCAGCCGCGCGAGCGGGCGCTGAGCCTGGCGTTTCACCAGATCTACCGGCACCACTTCCTGAACTACGCTCCGGGGCTGCGGTACACGCCGCTGGAGGAAGACGGCGACATGCTGATCATCTGCCACGACGCGTGGATCGCGAACGTTCAGCCTCTGGTGGCGCATAAAAACGGTATCGGCCTGAACACGTCCATCGTGGGCGTCTCGACGATCGGGAACAACTCGACGGCGATCAAGAACTACATCCAGGGGATTTACGATACGAGCGACCTGGCCTTCGTGCTGCTGGTGGGTGACGCGGCCGAGGTGGACACGCCCTACGCGTCGGGCGGTTCGTCGGACCCGTCGTACGCTCTGCTGTCGGGCGGCGACGGCTACCCGGACATTCTGATCGGCCGGTTCTCGGCCCAGTCCGCGGCGGACGTGGACACTCAGGTCGAGCGGACCATCGAGTACGAGCAGATGCCGGCCACGCAGCAGGACTGGTTCAAGAAGGCGACGGGCATCGCTTCCGATCAGGGCGCGGGGATTGGGGATGACGGGGAGGCCGACTGGCAGCACATGGACAACATTCGGGCCGACCTGCTGGCCTACGGCTACACCGTCGTGGATCAGATCTACGATCCGACGGCGTCGGCGTCACAGGTGACGGCGGCGGTCAACGCCGGGCGCGGACTGATCAACTACTGCGGTCACGGCAGTACCACGTCGTGGGGCACGACGGGGTTCAGCAACACCAACGTCAACGCTTTGGTCAACGACAACATGCTGCCGTTCATCTTCAGCGTGGCGTGCGTGAACGGGCAGTTCGACGGGTATACGTGCTTTGGCGAGGCGTGGCTGCGGGCGACACACAATGGCGAGCCGACCGGGGCGATCGGGATCTATGCGTCCTCGATCAACCAGTCCTGGGCCCCGCCGATGTGCGCCCAGGACGAAAGCGTCGATCTGCTGGTGGCCGAGGCCTACGCCAGCTTCGGGGCCCTGTGCTTCGCGGGTTCGTGCCAGATGATCGACGAGTACGGCTCGGGCGGCGAGAGCATGTACAACACGTGGCACGTTTTCGGCGACCCGTCGGTGCGGGTGGCGTACCTGGGCCCGATGCCGCCGGTCGCTCAGGACCAGGCGGTGGCAACGCCGACGGGGACGCCGGTGACCGTCACGCTGCAGGGCGGTGACGACGGTCTGCCCGATCCGCCGGCGGCGCTGGATTACGCGATCACGGCCCTGCCGGCCCACACACTGCAGGACGCGGGCGACGAGCACATCATCACGGCCGGCGAGCTGCCGTACACGTTGCTGGGCGATCAGGTGATCTACAAGCCCGGCTGGGGCTTCAACGGGCCGGACAGCTTCCAGTTCCGGGTGGACGACGGCGGCGTGCCGCCCGAGGGCGGGGCGTCCAACACGGCCACCGTGTCGATCACGGTGGGCGGTCCGGAGGCGGCGTACACGTTCCCGATGGACGACGATCCCGGCTGGAGCACGGAGGCTTCCTGGGCGTTCGGTCAGCCGACGGGCGGGGGATCGGCCGGCGGCGACCCGACCAGCGGATACACCGGCTTGAAGGTCTATGGCTACAACCTGACCGGCGACTACGCCAACAACCTGCCGGTGCGGTACCTGACGACGACGGCGTTGGACTGCACCGGGATGACCGACGTGGAGCTGCGGTTCCAGCGGTGGCTGAAGGTGGAGACGTCGTGGTTCGACCACGCCAACATCGAGATTTCCAACAACGGGTCGGACTGGACGACCGTGTGGGTGAACGGCACGTCGACGATCATCGACTCGTCGTGGGTCGAGCAGGTCTTCGACATCTCGGCGATGGCCGACGGTCAGCCGGCGGTTTCCATCCGTTGGGGGATGGGCCCGACCGACGGGTCGTCGACGTATCCGGGCTGGAACATCGACGACGTGGAGATCTGGTGCGTCTTCCCGCCGATGACTGGCGACTGCAACAGCGACAAGCACGTGACAACAGACGACTACGGCAGCTTCGAGGGGTGTCTCACCGGCCCCGACGGGGGCATTAATTCGGGCTGTGAGTGCGCGAACATGGACGCGGACGGCGACGTGGACCTGGACGACTTCGCCCGGTTCCAGTCGTCGTGCAACGGTTCGTAGGGACGGTCAATCACCCCACCGGCCTCGACCGGCGCCCGGCGCCCGGTCGAGGCCGGTTGTTTGCGCGCGGTGGGTGATTGAGGCTGCCGCGTCGATCGGGCAGGAAGCCGGGGCGCGGTGCCGCTCGACTTTTTCGGCCGGTGCGTCCATGCTAGGGGGCATGGACCGCGACGAAGTCTGCTCCCGTTTTCTGGAGGCGGTGTCCTTCGACCTGTACCCGTTTCAGGAGGAGGCGCTGCTGGCCTGGTTCGAGTCGGAAGACGGGGTGCTGATCTGCGCTCCGACGGGGATGGGCAAGACGCTGATCGCCGAGGCGGCCGTCTTCGAGGCTCTGCACACCGGCAAGCGGATCTACTACACCACTCCGCTGATCGCCCTGACCGAGCAGAAGTTCCGCGAGATGCAGGGCCTGGTCGAGAAGTGGGGGTTCCGGCGCGAGGACGTCGGGCTGATCACGGGAAACCGGCGCGAGAACCCCGACGCGCTGGTGCGCGTCGTTGTAGCGGAAATCCTGCTGAACCATCTGCTGGCCGCGGATGCCTCGCTGGGCGACCTGGAACACGTCTCGGCCGTGGTGATGGACGAGTTCCACAATTTCAACGATGCGGAACGGGGCGTGGTGTGGGAGCTGTCGCTGGTTCTGCTGCCGAAGCAGGTTCGGGTGATGCTGCTGTCGGCGACGGTGGGCAATCCGACGGCGTTCTCCGGCTGGCTTCGCAAGCAGCACGGGCGTGCGGTGCGGGTGGTTCTATCGAACGAGCGGCGCGTGCCGCTGGAGTTCTGCTGGGTTGGTGACAAGCTGCTGACCGAGCATTTGCCGGCCATGATCTCGGCCGAGGATGCGGAGAATCGGGTTCCGGCGCTGGTCTTCTGCTTCAATCGCGACGAGTGCTGGGAGGTGGCCGAACGGCTCAAGGGGCTGTCGCTCATACCGGCGGAGACGCGCAAGCAGATAGAAGCCTACCTCAACGAGCGCCGGGACGAGTTCGCCGAGGGTGCGGGTCCGAAGCTGCGGCAGATGCTGATTCGGGGGGTGGGCGTGCACCATGCCGGCGTGCTGCCCAAGCACAAGATCATCGTCGAGGAGCTGTTCAATCGGAAACTGATGCCCCTGGTGATCTGCACGGAGACGCTGGCGGCGGGGATCAACCTGCCGGCCCGGTCGGTGGTGATCAGCACGCTGCTGAAGGGCAAGCATGGCGAGAAGAAGCTGATCCCTCCGTCGTCGGCCCATCAGATGTTCGGTCGGGCGGGGCGGCCGCAGTTCGACACGCAGGGCTACGTCTACGCCATGGCCCACGAGGATGACGTAAAGTTCGTCAAGTGGAAGAAGAGGTACGACCAGATCGACCCCAACTCGAAGGAGCCGGGCCTCCTTCGGGCCCGCAAGCAGCTCGAACGCAAGCGGCCCACCCGGCGCAAGACGGAGCAGTACTGGGTCGAAGGGCATTTCAAGCAGCTCATCCAGGCGGGGCCGGCCAAGCTGTTCAGCCGGTCGATGATTCCGTACCAGGTGTTGATCTACCTGCTGACCAAGACGGGTTCGCTGCGTGAGGCCCGCGAGTTTCTGTCCAAGCGGTTCAACAAGCCGGAGCGCATCGAGAAGTTCGGCGAGCAGCTCGACTTCATGCTCGACAACCTTTCGGCCCTGGGGTACCTGACCAGGGCCGAGGACGGCGAGGCGGTGACGCTGAACGAGAGCATCTATCGCCTGGTGGACTTCCGCAGCGTCGATCCGCTGTATGGGGCGTTTCTGGCCGAGCGACTGGCTCGCGGCGATTTCCAGGAGAAGTTGGTGGCGCTGGAGTCGGTTCTGGAGGTGCCGCGGGCGATCCTGCGAAGCGTGCGTCTTCCCGAGGACCTGCCCCCCGGGCCGTTGCAGACGGAGGTGCTGGAGCCGCTGCTGATCCAGATGGGCGTCGTGCTGGCCAGGCCGGAACGGCCGGAGGGCGAGCGCTACGGCGACAACCTCGAGGAACTGTGGGGCGACGAGGACCAGGAGCATCCGCCGACGTTTCCGGAGATGCTCAAGCTGGTGTTCGAAGCGAAGTTGGCGGCGCCGGAGCCGGTGTGGGTGCAGCCCAAGTGGGTGGCGGGTCAGGCGTTCGGGATGGACTGCGAGTTCTTCAAGATGGTCAAGGCCTGCGACCTGGTCAAGCAGGAGGGGCTGATCCTGCGGCACCTGCTGCGTCTGGTGATCCTGGCCGGCGAGCTGTTCACCATGACGGAGGACCCGGACTACGAGCGGATCGGCGAGCTGGCGACCAGGACCTGCCATCGCGTGGACCCGACGTACACGGACCGGTTCCTGCAACAGGAGCAGGAGCGGCAGAAGCTGATGCAGGTGTGACGGTCGACGCTCGTTCGGTCCTGATGGCAAGGACGTTTGCTGTTGGGCACGGAGTTATGGAGGCGAGGACATGGCGGGCCCGCAGGCGACATTCCTCCAAGCGTTCTGCGAGGCTTTTGACAAGGCATTTGGGCCGGCTGAATGGGAGACGTCTCGGCAACGAACGGTGGGCGAATTCTGTGCGCGCTGCAGGAATAAGAAGTATAGGCGCAGTTCTATGCTACGCGCGAATGAGGCCTTCGAGCTGGGAGATCTGCGCGCACGGTGGAGGGACTCCGTTGTTGTCGTGGAGTACGATCGAGAAGGGGTGGACACGCACAACCTTGTCAAATACTGGCCATACCTGCGCGGGGATTTGGCGGTGGTTCCGCCAACCAGGTTGCTGCTCTGCTACTTCTCAGACTGGCGTAGCTGGGGGTCGTCCCGCGACCTATGGGCATGGGTTTATCAACGGATTAGGGACGATTCTGCCTGTAAAGGCAGGCTGATGGCAGAGCATTTTGACCACGGTAAAGATTCAGAGGAAATGCGAACGACAGGAATCGGCGAAGCACTGGGTTTTCTGAGGGGCCACCTGTGGTAACTGGCTAACCACCGCAGAGGTGGATTGTTGTGCGCGGTCTCCGGGATGGCCCAAAGGGAGGAGGTGCGGCGTGCCGGGTCGTAATCAAGAGGCTCGTTGGGGCGCCGATGCGATCGCTGGAACTTCCTTTAAGACGGGGTACTTCGGTCCCATGGTCAGCAAGAAGCGCGTCCCCCTCGGCTTCGTCCGTGCTGCAATGAGCGATGGCCAGACAATGATGATGGCACGTGCCTTCTCAAACTGTTTCAGGTTGTGGAGCGCGCCTTTGATTAGGATATGCCGAACGCCGAATTCGGCACACAAGAGCGGCAGCTTCGGGCCGGGTTTCTTTCCGCGGTCCGCAGATATGACCAACCACTCCTCATCGGCCAACTCTGGTATCCAGTTTTCGTCCTGCTCCCCGTGCCGCCCTAGCAGATCGAGAAGATGCGCCACATCAACAGGTTCTTCGTATTTGTGAAGAAGCGGGCGCATAGCCTCTACTAACGGTCGCCCGATGTTCTCGTCGAATAGGAGCTTGATCGTCGTGCTCACGCGGCTACGGGACCTTTGAGATGGTCGTAAAAACGGATGGCAAGCTCTATAGCAGAAGGATCTACGCCATAGGCGGTGGCTGCTGCCTCAACGCTTCCCTCAGTTCTGTACGCCTCGTGAAGCGCAATCGCAGTGTAGCCGCATGACTCGATCAACGGTTGCCCCGTTCTCTGGCGCGGGTCCATCGCAACCGTTTGGTCTAAATGGCGAAAGATCCTATACCTAGTGGCGAGTCCCGCCTCCCCGAACGTCAACTCCTCCATGAACAGCTCGGCGACTTTACGGATCATCCGTTGGTGCTTCTGCGTCCCCGACACTTGCACCAAACCGGGGCCGTCTCGTCCCTGGATCTGGATGAGGATCTCCTGTCCGAAAAGGAAGGTCGTATGCCGCATGGCAAACGGGTAGTCCACGCCATAGTCCCGTTGAGCGACCTGTACCGCATCTCGGATTTTTTGCAGCGACACCTTATGGTCGCGCCGAATCTCTCGGATTGCCAACGCTTGCACAAAGTCGAGGAAGGTGACTTTCCTCTCTGGATCGCCTTCAAGCTGGGCTCGAAGGGCGGGCTCGCCCCGCCGGTCACCATGAATCCAGCGTGCCATCGCGGCAGGGTGCACTCGGGCATAGAATGCGGCCTCGGAAGGCGTGTACAGCCCGATGGCTAGCAGATCCTTGGCGGATGGCGCGATCATATCGGTTGCCCGCAGTCTTACGGCACGTGTTCCTCTGGAATCTTATCGGCGTCCCGGGTAATTCTCAACCAGAGGTCCTGGCCCAGCTAGGGGCCTGCTCGCGTGGCCGGCTGCCATGCCTCCGCAGAGGGCTTGGTGGGCGTTTTCGGGGGGCGGGTTGTGACGCTGACTGCTCGTGGCGAGCAAGCGAACGATTTACCGTCGATCCGTGAGGTGAACACCCTCGCGTTTGGGCAGGCGGATGAGGCTGATCTGGTGGATGCGCTGCGCGGGGAGGTGGAGCCGTTCATCTCGCTGGTGGCGGAGCGGGATGGGCGGGTGGTGGGGCATATTCTGTTCACGCCGGTGACGATTGAATCCGCCGACGGGTCAAAGAGCACGGCCATGGGGCTGGGGCCGATGGCGGTGCTGCCGGAGTGTCAGCGGCAGGGGATCGGGTCGGCGCTGGTGCGGGCCGGGTTGGAGGCGTGCGAGCGACAAGGGGAGTTCGTCGTGTTCGTGCTGGGGCACGCGGAATACTACCCGCGGTTCGGGTTTGAGCCGGCGCGGCCGAAGGGCCTGACCTGCCAATGGGAGGTTCCGGACGAGGCGTTCATGGTGGTCGAGCTGACGGTGCGGGCGCTCGCGGGGCGGCGCGGTCTGGTGCGCTACGCGGATGCGTTCAGCGACGTGTAGGCGCCGTGGCAAGCGCGCCCCAAGTCATGGGTGGAGCGGCCGTGCCAAGAGATCGGCCCGGTTGGATCGTCCCTGCCGGCCGGCTCAGCGCTTGCGCTTGGTCGTGCGCAGCGCCTTTCGGATGACCTTGGCGGCCGCGACGGCCTCGTTTGCGGTCTTGAAGGCCAGGTAGAAGGTCATCTTCCGGCCGATGACTGCGGCCGATGCGCCGCGGATGTTGATGCCGTTGGCGGCGACGGCGCGGGCGATGTCGCAGCCGAGGCCGGCTCGGTCCGGTCCGTCGATGCGGATGGAGCTCATCCCGGCGGCGGGGCGCAGGCCCAGCTCGGTGGCCCGGTCCTTCTGCTTCTTCCCCTTGAGCGGGGAGAGGAAGACGCGCGAGGTGTTCTCGGACACCTGGCGGGCGACGACGAACTCGAGCTGGGCACCGGCCTGGGTCAGACCCTCGAGGATGCGGGCCAGTGTTCCGGGGCGGTTCTGAACGTCGATGGCCCAGACCTCCACCTTCTTGACTGTGTATGCCATGACTTGGACTCCGTAAGACGTGCGAACCTGACCGAGATACGTTCGGCGACGGCGTGCCGGTGACGGGCCGGCGTCACGTCGCCGTTTTATCGTCTCCGTCCCGATGGACGGTCTGCGGCGAGAAGGCCGGGAGGCAGACGGCCACGTATTCCGCGCCCTGCGGGCCGGGAGAACTGTAGCGCACCCATTCGCCGCGATGGGCGATCACCGCTTGGCCCGCGTGCACGTCGATGACGCCGTCTCTGTGCTCCACGCGAAGCATGCCCTTGAGCACGACGGTGAACTCGTCGAAGTTGGGGGTCTGGCCCGGCTCGACCCAACCCGATGGGCTCTTCATGCGGGCGATGCTGACGCCGTCGGTCCCGGAGTTGACGCGGCCGACATACTCCTCGATCAGCTTGGGCACGTTGCCGGCGGCCTCGATGCGCGTGGGTGTGGGAACGTGGGTCGGCATGATGTCCGCTCCGGCGGTCACGTGGCCGGCGACGTAGTCTGCGTTCTCACCGGCGTGTCGTTCGACCGAACCTCGGCCTACCATCCTACCGACACCGGTGCCCGGACCACAAGCCGGCAGTTGCAGTTCCCGGCGGGGCGGGGTGGTGTGCCCGACCGGTGGCCGGCCGGCCCTCCAGGGACAGGTCCGATCTGCCAGAGCACGTCGGCGTCGTCGGGTGCGGGGTCGAGCTTTTGCGCATTCGTCATGGGCGGTCCTACCAGCAGCAGTGCCGTGGTCCAACATCCGCAACGTGTGCCGAAGTGCCTCATTCGCTGGTCCCTCGGTCGGACGTCACTTGGCCGGTTCCGCGGCCGTGCGGATTTCATTGTCAAGGACGCGGAAGTACAGGCCGAAGTCGCCGGTTCCGTTCTCGACCTTGAGCAGGACGCGGTTCCAGCCGGCGCGGAGGGGCAGTCTCCCCAGGTGCCGGAACGGGTCGGCGCTGTGCCGGGTGTTGTCCTCGTGCAGGAGGTCGCCGTTGAGCCACATGCGGCAGCCGTCGTCGCTGCCGAGTGCGAAGTAAACCGACCGGTCTTCGGGCGCGTGCAGCCAGGTCTGTGCGTAGGCGATGGCATTGGTGTGGAGGTTCGGATCGCGGTCGATCCGGCCAAGATCCAGATAGCCGCTCTCATCCGCCAGGAGCGGCTGCCAGGCGACCGCGAGGCCGTTCTTGCCGGTGAAGGACGGGGCGGTGACGTCGGCCGTCTCCGGGCCGTAGTCGGCGGTTACGAGGGTGCGCTTGTCGGGGTTCGGGAAATAGCCGACGACCTGCCAGTCGCGCACGATCTGCGACGGCAAGCGGCCCAGCAGCTCCTGCCCGTACCGGCGGGCCACGGACGCGCCCCGCCGGTCGATGAACTCGAACGCCATTTTGGCAAACCTGTCCGCGGCGCAGGTGTTGCAGGCTCGCAGCAGGGCCACCTGGAAGTAGGGATCGTCGTCGTGCCGTGCGTACGTTTCCAGGAGATCGGCGGTCAGGGCGGATTCGCCCAGCGTCTCGGCGGCCCGGGCCGATAGCAGGCGCACCACGCGCTCGCCGTCGGTCAGACCGCGGCGGATCAGTTCGACGGTCGCCGGATGTCGTCTTTCGGCCGCGGCGAGCACGGTCAGGCCGCGCTCCGAGGGCAGGCGATCCGACCAGGCGGCTTGGAACAGCGCGTCGCCGGCGTGCTCGGCCACCAGCAGCTCGGCCTGCTCCCAGGGTGAGGTCCAGCGACCGTCGCCGTCGGCGTCGATCCAGACGGGATTCATCACCGCCAGCGGCAGGATGGGGCGGTCTGAGTCGTGCACGATGGGGGCGAGGGAATCGTCGCCTTCGATCAGCAGTGCCAGCCAACTGTCTCTTGGCACCTGGAGATCGACGGTCGTGTCCAGGCGCAGGGCCTGACGCGTGTCCGGCACGGGCAGCTCGCGGACGACGTCGCCGTTGACGACGATTCTGACGCGGTCGCAGTCCACCCAGGAGGCGGCCTGCACCTTGACCTTCAGCTCGACCCGCCCCTGTGTGGCCGTCGCGTCGCCGCCCATGGGTACGCCGTTGACCCAGTACTCGGCAAACGGCCCGATGGTGGTGAAAACGCGGCGACCGCGGATTGCGCCGGCGACCTCGGCCACGTCGATCCTGCCGGGATCGTCGGTCGAAGAGGCGACGTAGTTGCGGGGATAGCCCGCGAAGTTGCGGCGCACGGTGTGGCTGTCCGAGTTGCCGACGGCGGCGTAGCGGTGGCCGCGGTTGAGCAGGTTGAACCAGTCCCGCAGCACGGAGTGTCTGCCGGCGCCGGTCTCCAGGTCGCGGACGATCTCGGCGTCGTAGTAACCCCATCCGGCGTTCTCGTTGAAGATCTCGATCGAGTCGAAGTCGTCGGAGTGAATCTGCGAGTGGGCGACGCCGGTGACCGGGTCGAGGATCGTTTTGCCGAAGTGGGCGATGCTTCCCCAACGCGGGTGGTTGACCTGGATGACGGGCACGATGCCGGAGGGGTTGGTCTCCTGGCGGATCAGGCTGAACAGTTCGGTGGCGTCGCGCGGTTTCGACGGAAGTATGGGTCGGGTCGGGTCGAGCGGAAAAGCGTTGAAGTGGCCGATGGGGGTGCTGACCTCGTTTCCGGTGGTGGCGGTGAGTCGGTCGGTGACGCCGAGTTCGCGCATGGTGGGGTGGTAGTCGGTGTTGTGGTTGTGATCGGTGGCCACGGCGAACTCGAGACCGACGCCGAGGAAGGTGATGATGCGTTCGTTGAGCGTGGTGGTCCCGTCGCTGGAATACGGCGCGGTATGCAGGTGGAAATCGCCGCAGATCCATCCGGTGGTATCCACCTCGCGGCGGAGGCGGGCTGTGAATTCGGCGCGCTCGCCGGGCTGCAAGGTGACCTCGCGGCTGTCGATGGACCACTCCAGGCCGCGGGAGGCGTACACGGTGTACGTGCCGGGCGGGACGGTGATCGAGCCGCGGCCGGACAGGGTGAAGATCACATCTTGGCGAACGGCCAGCTCGTTGGGCGCGGCCTGGGTGTTCGGGAAAAGCGTTTCCGGAGCGCCCAGCTCGCCGAGGAAGGTCAGGCGTCCCGGTATCGGCTGGCCGTTCTCGTCCAGGATCGAGTAGTCGAGGATGGCGACCGGCGCCTCGTTGCCGGCCGTCGGTGCCGGGATTACGCCTGATCGTGCGGCGTCGTGTCCGGGCGGCTTGCCGGGCTCCGCTGAAGCGGCGGCGCCTGCGGCGCTGCTGCGCTGCGAGAACTGCACGTATCCCCAGTGTTGGGGGACGTGCATGTCGATCCTGCCCTGCGGCGACCAGACCCAGTTGTCCTCGGGCGTGTCGGGCAGCTTCTGGTAGCGGCCGGCGATGATGTCGTGTTGCCACTCGACGCGCGAAAAATTCATTCGCCAAGTGTCGCCGTCGCGCGGCGGGGTCGGGCGGTGGGCGTACTCGGCCAGCGACGACCAGGGCAGGGCGAACTCGACGGACCATCCGCGGTCCACGTCGGAAGTGTCGTTGAGCGTGCCGTCAACGTGCACGGCCGTCTTGAGGCCCTCCAGGTTCCAGTCGTGCAGAGCCGGCCCGCCGTCGGTGTAGGTTCGCATGAGGAGCAGATCGAAGATCGTGTTGAGCGGGTTGATCTCGATCTCGTAGTACTCGCGGGCGTCGCCGTCGGGATCGATGAACACCTCGAAGTCGTTGTCGCGGAACACGATCTGGTCGCGCCGGGTGAGCGTGGCCCAGACGTGCGGCTCGTCCAGGGCGGCCGCGATGTAGAGGTAATCGTCGTCCCAGGTCATCTTCGCCCGCGTGTGATGGCGCGGTTGCGGCTTGTCGTCGCCTTCGATGTCGACGAACGGATCGGTCCACGGGGCCGACGCCCAGGCCGGATCGTCCAGGTGGCCGTCGATGACGATGGGCCCGGTCGCCTTGGGGCAGACGTAATGCCTGGGGAGGTCGGCTTGGGCTGATACTGACGGGCGATGTGTTACCGGTCGGTGAGACGCGCAGCCGGCAAGCAGGGCGGTCATCGGCGCGATCAGCAATAGAATCCACGCGGTGCGGGTCATTCTCGGCTCCTTCGATCCGGGTGTCCGGGTTCGCTCCTCGGGCGCCCTCCTGGTCGCCGGCGGTGTGGACGAGCGATCCATATACCAGCGTAGCGGGCGTCCGGGATGAGTGGAAGCGCCGGAGGCGCTGTCGGCGGGACCCGCGATGTCACGATGAGCAGACCTTTCGTAGCGTTGCCTGATCGGCCGATCGACGGCATCATGTGGCTCTCCGCTTGCCCAGGCGCGTGGGCGGAGGGAGAACGCCGCCTCGATGAACATGCAACCTCTCGACTGGGCGATCGTGGCCGCACTGGTGGCCGTTCTTGCGTGGGGCGCGTTGAGCACGCGCAAGTACACGCGGACGGTGGCGGGGTTTCTGGCGGCGGACCGGTGCGGCGGGCGCTACCTCATCTCGGTGGCGCTGGGCATCTCCCAGATCGGCGTGATCAGCCTGGTGTGGTACTTCGAGCAGAACTACAAGGTTGGCTACACCAACTACTGGTGGGGTCTGATGGAAGGTCCCGCGATGATCGTGATGGCCCTGTCGGGCTGGGTGCTGTACCGCTTCCGCCAGACGCGGGCCATGACGCTGGCCCAGTTCTTCGAGGTGCGCTACAGCCGCAACTTTCGGGTCTTCGCGGGGTTCGTGGGCTACCTGGCCGGGATCATCAATTTCGGCATTTTCCCGTCGGTGGGGGCGCGGTTCTTCATGGCCATGTGCGGGCTGCCGGACAGCTTTGACGTCGTCGGGCTGGAGATATCGACTTTCCCGGTGCTGATGTTCCTATTGCTGTCGATCTCGCTGGTGTTCACGTTCCTGGGCGGGCAGATCGCCGTCATGGTCACCGATTTTATGCAGGGGACGTTCTGCAACATCGTCTTCGCGGCAGTGGTCCTGTTCTTCCTGATCACGTTCAAGTGGGATCAGATCTCCGTGGTGATGCTCCAGGCCCCGGCGGAGGACTCGCCGGTTCACCCGTTCCACCTGGGGCAGGAGAGCCATTTCGACTTCTGGTACTACGTGATCGCCGTGGTGGTCGTCTTCTACAGCGCCCAGAGCTGGCAGGGGACGCAGGGCTACAACTGCTCGGCCAAGAACGCCCACGAGGCGAAGATGGCCGGCATCCTGAGCGGCTGGCGGACTCGGGTGCTCATGCTGGTCGTCGTGGTGGTGCCGGTCTGCGTGCGGACCTTCCTGTATCATCCCGACTTCGCCGATCAGGCGGTGGTCGTTCAGGATTCGCTGGCCGAGATCGACTCCGAGACTCTGCAGAACCAACTCCGCACGCCTTTGGCGATGGGCGTCATCCTGCCGACCGGATTGCTGGGTCTGGCCTGTGCGGCCATGCTGGCGGCGTTCATCTCGACGCACGACACGTACCTGCACTCCTGGGGCAGCATACTGGTGCAGGACGTGATTCTTCCGTTCCGCAAGAGGCCCTTCACGCCGAGGCAGCATCTGTGGATGCTGCGGCTGTCGATCCTCGGCGTGGCGGTATTCATCTTCTTCTTCAGCCTGCTGTTCCGTCACAAGCAGTACATCGCCATGTTCTGCGCCCTGACCGCGTCGATCTTCGTCGGCGGCGCCGGATCGGCGATCATCGGCGGGCTCTACTGGAAGAGGGGCACGGCGGCGGCGGCTTGGGCGGCCATGGTGACCGGAATGTGCCTGTCGCTGGCGGGAATCGTCATCAAGCAGGTCGATCCCGACTTCCTCCTGACCGGTCAGGAGATGACGTTCTGGACGATCGCGGCGTCCGTGGTGGTGTACGTGGTGGTGTCGCTGCTCGGCTCGCGGACGGCGTTCGACATGGACCGCATGCTCCACCGCGGGAAACACGCCATCGACGGGGAGTCCTCGACGTCGTATTCCGATGCCACGACCTGGGCGGAGAAGCTGGGCTTCAGCAAGGACTTCACCGGGACCGACAAGGTCGTGACCTACATCACGCTGAGCTGGCCGCTGGCCTGGACGGCGATCTTCGTCGCCGGCACGGTGT
>Ga0307380_10007026_pt1 | contig 14701 bp, 2 predicted proteins | sample UN3MG_FD_202239 | JGI IMG/M metagenome (GOLD analysis project Ga0307380, IMG submission 202239) | Soil microbial communities from Risofladan, Vaasa, Finland - UN-3 | ecosystem: Environmental > Terrestrial > Soil > Coastal area > Acid sulfate soil | place: Finland: Risofladan, Vaasa | collected... | reverse complement strand
GCACAATTCCGGAACATAGGTTCTCCGGAAGCCGTCGCGAAGGCTAACGCCAATGACTGGTTCTACAAGTACTTTCCTCTTGCAAAGAGCCCAAAGAGGTCAGATCGGGCGAAAGTTGCTAGAGACTTGGAAACCTTCAGGAAAGGATGTCCTGATTACATGATCCCTGACAGTGGAGCAGACATATCCATGTTGGGGAGTGCGTTTGAGATCTCGCCAGCCGAACCAAGAACCGAGATGCACGTCTCCGGTATTGGGGGAAATGGAGAGACAATGTCAGTGTCCAAGGGAAGGACGGTGCTATTGGATCCAGCAGGCAAGGCCATCGCGATACTTAAGATCTTTAATGGTGTCATACGTAAAGAAGAAGAGATTGAGTCTATTCTATCTGAGGCGCAGGCAAGAGCCCATGGCTGTAGCATTACGGACCACGGGACCTTGAGAACAATTTCCCACGATAGCTGGCACATGCCAATTCATTGCCTCTTCCGTAATAACGGGTGGTTCCTACCCATCCGGAAACCTACGAAAGTTGAGTTGGACAGTGGCCTCCCAGAACTCGTTCTAACAGGCAGAGACTCACGGCCTGAAGTCAGTTTTGAGGATATGCTGGAGAAGCAGTTCACGGACCACTCGGCAATGGAAAGGGATTCACGCAGTGAGGTGGACCTGCCTAAGGTTAGCGTGCGATCAGTATCCACTGGAAAGACCCTGAAGAGTACAAAGGCCGGCCGAGCCCCAGTACCAAAGGGACCACTAACAGGACCGAGGAAGGATGGACCCGAAGCCTTAACGGTTGCCTTGGCGGGGTGGGCCCAAATAATGGGTATAGAAGGCGAGAACTGGGAAAAAGTCCGAGCTAATCTACGAGCCACTACGCAAGAGGCAGTGGACCTCGAGTGTGAGACGCGTCAAATACCTGTCATTAGCCATAAACGAAGATTTCCTTACCTAAGGCCTAGATATTTGGGGGAGAAGGTCTTCACCGACACCATAGAATGGAAGGACAAAGGGAAGAAACACTTTGCCCAGACCTTCTATGCAGAGGACTCCATGATCATGGAGGTATATGAGATAGGTAGTACCAAGAACGCTCACGAGGCGTACGAACAGTTCATAACGGACTGGGGTGCCCCTAGTGCCTTCGTATCAGACGGTCACAAAGCGCAGAATCTTAGCAAGAAGGTTAAGAAACTCGGCGCCAAGTATAAGATCCTGTTGGCACTCACAGAGGCCCACAAACCGAACCAGAATAAATCTGAGCGCGCAAACCGGGTTTTTAAGGCGCAAGGGAACATGTTCATGCAAAAGTATAATATCCCAACCCGGATGACGATTCATATCTTCAAATGGGTCGCGTACCTTAGTAACCATAGCGCTAAGGCAGCCCTGCGTAACCGCACCCCCATGGAAGCATTTTCAGGAGAGACACCAGATGTGTCCCACCTAAGATACCACATTTGGGAGCGAGTATGGTATAAAGCCACTAACGCATCATATCCGAACTTGACCATGCTGCCTGGACGGTATCTTGGACCGGCCCAGAATACAGGTGATCAAGCGACCCACATTATCATGCCGGAAGCTACGAAAGGGACTCCCTCCCCCACGATTCTATCACGTAGCGTTGTCACCCCACGCCATGAAGCGGAGACTGCCTTCGGCCAAGTCCTTACAGACCGCCGGAAGTCTTTCCTTTTCCACCCATACCTCTCGACCCCGCGTAGTAAACGGGACGAAGTTCCGTGGAACGTCCAGAAGCTCCAAGCGGAGCCAAAGACAGATGAAAGTGCAACAAAGCGCAGAAAACCTGAACGGGATGCATCACCCAATCAGGGCGCAGCAAAGGAAGACAACCCCAGGGCCAAAACGGACCAGGGGAGGCCAACGTCAAGTACTCCGGAGCCTCAAGGTCTAAGCCCTGTTGAAACATTACGCCAGCAGGCAAAGGAATTTTCAGAGGAGCTCACGTCCAATGAGCTATCTATGAATCCAGATGACTCGATGGAAAACACAATTATAGGTCACGACGCCAAAACTGGCACTTTCCACACTAGAAATGGCTACACAGGGCAAGTCACCAAAAAGGTTTTATTCGATGAACTCCGTGTAGACACCCCCCGTGCCTTGGCAACATATGTGATTAAGCACGGCATGGGCCAGAAACGCAAAACGGACGTATGGCTTTGGGCGACCAAGTATATCAACGTGAGTAATCTGGCGCTAAGACGCATTCGCGCCTATTGCACCGCGAGCACAGAAGAGAACACGATGGGTCCCACACACGAGATTAGGCGAACCTCCGTCACTGGAAAACCAACCCGTACAAAAGGGAAGAAACGCAAGTTCCAACCTGCCGACCCTACAAGTAGAGTCAGAAAGTACGGATTGGAAATACCCAAGAATGCAGAAGATGCTTACCGTCTCGACCTCGCGAACGGCAACACCCGATGGGGCGACGCTATTAAAAAGGAGATTACAGCTATCATGAAGATGGGCACTCTAAAGTTCCCGGGGACAGAGGCGGAGAAGGACCAGCTAGCATCGGAGATAAAGAATAACCATCACCAGTTCGCGAAGATGTGGTTCATATTCGATGTAAAAATGGGAGGGATTCCGAAAGCCCGACTAGTCATCGGGGGTCACATGACTGACCCGGGGGACAAAGACACGTTCTCGTCCCAAATGCGGCAGGAATCCTCAAGGATCTTGCTAGTGGTCTCTGACCACATGGATTACGACGTCGCAGTAGGCGATGTCAACACAGCGTACCTATATGCCATGACGAGCGAAATGATCTACACCGAAGCAGACATTGCGTTCGTCAAAGAAGATTACGTCAAGGAGATTGGCGAAATCGCCAGAGTTGTCAAAGCCCAATATGGACTAAAGACATCTGGGCACGAATGGTGGCTGGTACTCTCCGATACACTGGCCGACTTAGGATTCAAGCGATCCAAAGGTGACCCCGACGTATGGTACCGGCCCTTTGGGGACAACTACTACGATTATATTGGAACTCATACCGACGACCTCTTGGTCGTTAGTAAACGGTGCCAAACTATCTTTAAAGAGCTTGAAGCTTTTTACACCTTCAAAGATACGGTAGAACCTGTTTTCCACCTTGGAGTGGATTACGTTCGAAAGACCGTAGGGGAGAAAGTACGATATGAGATGGGCTCGTTCACATACGTGAAGGGAGCTATCGAGAGGATCACAGCCCTAATCGAGGAGAGCGGTCATGAAGTACCCGTCAAAAGTAGTGCCCCACTAGAGGAGAACTATCAGCCAGAATTGGATGAGAGTACCCCCCTGGAGGGACCCGACCACACGCTTTACATGCAGTTGGTCGGCACGTATCTATGGATCGTGGCACTAGGCAGAGTCGACATTGCCTTCGCTGTCTCATCTATGAGCAGGTTCTCCGCTATTCCGAGGGAAGGACACCTGGAGCACCTATTCGGAGTATTCGCTTACTTAAGCAACTTCCCCGATAGGCGTATACCGGTGGATGCTAGACCTATGGACGAATCGATAGGAAGGAAGATGAAGGGTGCTCGTGAGAGCATGCTTAAAATGTACCCTGACGCGTTTGAAGAAATAGACGACTCGCACCCCGAGCCAAGGGGAGAAGATCTGGAGACATCCATCTGGTTTGATGCTAATAATGCGCATGACCAACTATCGCGTAGATCTATATCAGGGATTATAGCCTTTCTGGGGAGAACCATGATAAAGGGTTATTCCCGGAGGCAAACGTCGATCGCGTCGTCTACTTACACGTCAGAGTTACACGCGGGTAGAACGGCATCTGAAGAAGCCATGTCCCTTAGGTACCTGTTAAGGTCCCTAGGAATTAGGATAAGTCGTCCCACTATCCTTCTTGGTGACAACGAAGGCTCACTGAAGAATACCTGCGAAGCCAACTCAGCCCTCAAAAAGAGGCACGTTGGCATTTCCTACCATGTAAGCCGCGAGTGCCAAGCAGCAGGAATCACCGAAAGGCGACACGTAAGTTCTCAGGAGAACAGGGCTGACATGTGCACAAAGGCACTATCCTCGTCAAGTATCCTTGCACAGTGCCAAAATGGCATCTTCTGTAACATGCCGCAAGGTAATAAGAAGCAAAGACGTATGGCTGCGAGACGCAGGGCTAGCCAAACCTGCAACCTCTAAGTAAATAAGAGGGTGAGGGGAGTGTTAGAATGCGGTCTAACTAGCCCAGTCTAAGGAATCGAGTGTAGGAAATACGAGAGGAAATGGCCGGTAACATACCAGGTTATAGCGAACGTGTCGGCCCAAAGTGTGACCCTGGGTTCTGTACATCTTGGGTGCAACTCCTGGCTGGTAGCCGTCTTTAAACTAGGTGTAGCCTTCTCCGAGGAGGAGGAACCCTTCACGGCGACGACGTGTAAAGCCCCTATACATATAACAATCCACCGCGGTAGAGTGAGCGGCTAGTGGCTAGAGGGTTTCATGCTAATGGGTTTACCTGTCTAGATCGATAGGTTATCTACCTGTCTCTAGAGGGATGCGTAGGCGTGGAGCTGCATCACATTCTGGCTCCGCAAGGAGCTAGTTAACTCAGGCGCCGACAAGGCGCCAGAGGTATCACACGCCACACTGCGTATGATATGATGCTCTAAGGCGAGCTCGGGGTAGTACAGTATGCGTCAAGCGCTGTACCACTCAGGTTACTTGCCGGGTGCTGTAATGGTATAAGTGGTTCTTAGACCATATACGGTTACAGTGGACTTAAACCCGAAAGTCCGCTCAAGGGGAGTTTCCGAGCAAGCTTACAGCAGAGCGTACGATACGCTGGAATGTATAGTTAATAGTTTAATCAGATCCATTGCTCAAAACGCTTGAGCTCCTCACACTACCTAAGCTACTGCGGGATCACGGGGGGGGAACGCTAACTATAGCAGAACCATGAACCCTGGATCAAGGAATGATATGTGGGGACACAAAACATTTGATCATTCAAATCCAACATGAATATACACAACAATCAACCCCCTCCTGGGGCGGGAGTGATGCCCCGTTCGGCTGGAGGTCGTCGTTATATTTGTTTCATATACTGTTGATGCTTGACAACAACACGGGATCGTAACTTGCCACTACGATCCCATATGTAACATGGTTTTACTCACCCCTTTTCATTTTCTAAATACTATAGAATTAAAGAATGAACAGTTGCAGAGACACGAGAAACGCAGAAACGTTAGGGGAAGTCATCCTCCACAACGCCACTTTCGACGATGTAATCCAACATTGTAAAGTATATCTTCTACTTCCGAGCAGTTGGGAGAAGAATGACCTCGGAGAGTTCCCTATGAGAGCTAGCAAAGCTACAAGGTCTGATAAGCCAGAATCCTGGCCTATCCTCTTTGCGGATGCGCTAGGTTTCGAATCGAACGAAACCGTGGCGAGTAGCATCTTCAGCCGTTACTCCCAGATGAGGACGGGCACCAAGAGCAGTCCGAACTTCGTCCAAGGACGCGATGACGACTACGACGGTGCCCTAGTCTTGAGGAGATTGGTCTTCAACTTGCTCGTTTTCCTTTGTGAAGTCGATCCTGGTGCGCTCAATGGGCCCTTGTCACGCCTACCAAGCACCCTCGAATACCTCGAGCTTTCGAACTTTCAGTTCAAGTCCATGGAACTATATTTGAAAGGATATCCTGCACTCAAATTTGCCCACTGGAGTGGATCATCCAAGGATTGGACTTGGTTCTACATCGATGTATGCCTACAGATGAGAACTCGAGGCCTACACGCTTTGATTGATACATCACCAGACTCCGAACGCTCTCGGATGGGACTAGACAAATGGGACTACGTCTTCTTCCTCGTGCTTTACGCAGCATTGAGGGCAGCGGATGAAAAGTGCAGGTTAAGCTTCTTCCTAGAGGGGAACTGCAAAGAGCGTGCACCAAGCGGGTATGTGCTTTGGTGTGCTCTAACTAACGTGTTCGAGCGTCCCAAGCTTCAAACTGCCCGCGTGGCCTTTCAGAAAACCAAATTGGACCTACTCACGTTGGGTAAGTCTGACGCGGTCAATGAGGAATCCGATAAGGCTTCTGCCCTATACTTGGCTACTTCCATAATCCCTTACTTGGGGGGCATGGGATCAATGACAAACGTTGAGGTGACGGAACTAACCAAGAACCACATTGAGAACTCCGAAGTGAGACAAAACTTCGGATCATCAGAGGATACTTTGAGTGATATCAGAGTTTCCGCAGCGAATGCGGGTACCTCAGTGGACAAGGATAGGTTCCCTGACTCTTACTCACTTGTAGCAAAGAAAGGGAAGAAGAACGGGTCTGCCACCAACAGACAGGTTTCAACCGAAAGGGGGAAACACGTTATGTTTGAAACTGCCGTCGACCCGGATAAGGTCAATGCTTCGGCTAAGCCCTCCTCCGGACGTGGCAACAGTAAGCAGAACGAGTCTGGGAAAGGGAAGAAGAATCCAAGTGATACTGGCAATACTGCCAGAATTCACGTGGGAACTGAGGTCTGGAAGAAATGCACCCCCGAAGATAAGGCGCAACTTCTACTTGGGAACAAGACTGGTAATGTCAAGACACTCGAGCAGGAGCATAAGCCCAACTCCGAAGGGGGCAAGCCCAAGGACAAACCCAATCCAGGAAGCTCAAACCAGGATAAGAAGCCCAAGAAGAAAGTTGGCCGCGGACGCAGCAATGGTACCTCTGCCAGCGATGGCAAGAAAACCAAGAAGCGTAAAGGAGGTGATAACGGTAAGGGAGAAAAGAAGAGAGTACGCAGGGTCGCTTTTACCGACGAGGTTGGAAAGGATGATTCCGTCGAAACCATCGACCTAACTGATGAGTAAAGACTGGGGGCAAAACGAGAGTGCAAACGTTGGAGAGAACAACGTGGGAGGAGAGATAAAGGAGGAGGATAATTAATTAACTTACTAAACAATAGTGTACGGCTACCCGCTTTACGGGTAGTGACGGCTCTCCTGAGATAATCCTCCTGGTACAAACGTGTTCCAAACGCCCCCGCATACACCTTCGGCATCATTCCTCTGGTGACCTTAGGCAAGCATATGCGAAGAGCCAGTCAATAGATCGAATTTCGGGGAAATATCACATAAACTACTCAACAATTTACCCCGGTTGTTCGAGCAACCCCCTCGGGGCAGTGTATCACGATCAGTACTAACACAAGGCTTAGTGAACCTTAACCCCAAGGATTAGTATACCCTTATCGTAATTTGGCGCTGATACAGCTGTCCGGAGGGGGAAACGGGGTTGCTAACAACAAGAGTCCTATGGATGGGATTCAAGTACTAACTCTGTTTCTACCATATTATTCTGCAGAGTAACAAGACCAGTACTATGAGCAAGAACACCAACAAAAGCCCGCACAAGAAGAACAAGCTTCCACCGGCTGGCACCGGGAAGGCTCGTTCTGCGGCAAGGGGTAGGAAGAAAAGAAAAGCACAATTCCGGAACATAGGTTCTCCGGAAGCCGTCGCGAAGGCTAACGCCAATGACTGGTTCTACAAGTACTTTCCTCTTGCAAAGAGCCCAAAGAAGTCAGATCGGGCGAAAGTTGCTAGAGACTTGGAAACCTTCAGGAAAGGATGTCCTGATTACATGATCCCTGACAGTGGAGCAGACATATCCATGTTGGGGAGTGCGTTTGAGATCTCGCCAGCCGAACCAAGAACCGAGATGCACGTCTCCGGTATTGGGGGAAATGGAGAGACAATGTCAGTGTCCAAGGGAAGGACGGTGCTATTGGATCCAGCAGGCAAGGCCATCGCGATACTTAAGATCTTTAATGGTGTCATACGTAAAGAAGAAGAGATTGAGTCTATTCTATCTGAGGCGCAGGCAAGAGCCCATGGCTGTAGCATTACGGACCACGGGACCTTGAGAACAATTTCCCACGATAGCTGGCACATGCCAATTCATTGCCTCTTCCGTAATAACGGGTGGTTCCTACCCATCCGGAAACCTACGAAAGTTGAGTTGGACAGTGGCCTCCCAGAACTCGTTCTAACAGGCAGAGACTCACGGCCTGAAGTCAGTTTTGAGGATATGCTGGAGAAGCAGTTCACGGACCACTCGGCAATGGAAAGGGATTCACGCAGTGAGGTGGACCTGCCTAAGGTTAGCGTGCGATCAGTATCCACTGGAAAGACCCTGAAGAGTACAAAGGCCGGCCGAGCCCCAGTACCAAAGGGACCACTAACAGGACCGAGGAAGGATGGACCCGAAGCCTTAACGGTTGCCTTGGCGGGGTGGGCCCAAATAATGGGTATAGAAGGCGAGAACTGGGAAAAAGTCCGAGCTAATCTACGAGCCACTACGCAAGAGGCAGTGGACCTCGAGTGTGAGACGCGTCAAATACCTGTCATTAGCCATAAACGAAGATTTCCTTACCTAAGGCCTAGATATTTGGGGGAGAAGGTCTTCACCGACACCATAGAATGGAAGGACAAAGGGAAGAAACACTTTGCCCAGACCTTCTATGCAGAGGACTCCATGATCATGGAGGTATATGAGATAGGTAGTACCAAGAACGCTCACGAGGCGTACGAACAGTTCATAACGGACTGGGGTGCCCCTAGTGCCTTCGTATCAGACGGTCACAAAGCGCAGAATCTTAGCAAGAAGGTTAAGAAACTCGGCGCCAAGTATAAGATCCTGTTGGCACTCACAGAGGCCCACAAACCGAACCAGAATAAATCTGAGCGCGCAAACCGGGTTTTTAAGGCGCAAGGGAACATGTTCATGCAAAAGTATAATATCCCAACCCGGATGACGATTCATATCTTCAAATGGGTCGCGTACCTTAGTAACCATAGCGCTAAGGCAGCCCTGCGTAACCGCACCCCCATGGAAGCATTTTCAGGAGAGACACCAGATGTGTCCCACCTAAGATACCACATTTGGGAGCGAGTATGGTATAAAGCCACTAACGCATCATATCCGAACTTGACCATGCTGCCTGGACGGTATCTTGGACCGGCCCAGAATACAGGTGATCAAGCGACCCACATTATCATGCCGGAAGCTACGAAAGGGACTCCCTCCCCCACGATTCTATCACGTAGCGTTGTCACCCCACGCCATGAAGCGGAGACTGCCTTCGGCCAAGTCCTTACAGACCGCCGGAAGTCTTTCCTTTTCCACCCATACCTCTCGACCCCGCGTAGTAAACGGGACGAAGTTCCGTGGAACGTCCAGAAGCTCCAAGCGGAGCCAAAGACAGATGAAAGTGCAACAAAGCGCAGAAAACCTGAACGGGATGCATCACCCAATCAGGGCGCAGCAAAGGAAGACAACCCCAGGGCCAAAACGGACCAGGGGAGGCCAACGTCAAGTACTCCGGAGCCTCAAGGTCTAAGCCCTGTTGAAACATTACGCCAGCAGGCAAAGGAATTTTCAGAGGAGCTCACGTCCAATGAGCTATCTATGAATCCAGATGACTCGATGGAAAACACAATTATAGGTCACGACGCCAAAACTGGCACTTTCCACACTAGAAATGGCTACACAGGGCAAGTCACCAAAAAGGTTTTATTCGATGAACTCCGTGTAGACACCCCCCGTGCCTTGGCAACATATGTGATTAAGCACGGCATGGGCCAGAAACGCAAAACGGACGTATGGCTTTGGGCGACCAAGTATATCAACGTGAGTAATCTGGCGCTAAGACGCATTCGCGCCTATTGCACCGCGAGCACAGAAGAGAACACGATGGGTCCCACACACGAGATTAGGCGAACCTCCGTCACTGGAAAACCAACCCGTACAAAAGGGAAGAAACGCAAGTTCCAACCTGCCGACCCTACAAGTAGAGTCAGAAAGTACGGATTGGAAATACCCAAGAATGCAGAAGATGCTTACCGTCTCGACCTCGCGAACGGCAACACCCGATGGGGCGACGCTATTAAAAAGGAGATTACAGCTATCATGAAGATGGGCACTCTAAAGTTCCCGGGGACAGAGGCGGAGAAGGACCAGCTAGCATCGGAGATAAAGAATAACCATCACCAGTTCGCGAAGATGTGGTTCATATTCGATGTAAAAATGGGAGGGATTCCGAAAGCCCGACTAGTCATCGGGGGTCACATGACTGACCCGGGGGACAAAGACACGTTCTCGTCCCAAATGCGGCAGGAATCCTCAAGGATCTTGCTAGTGGTCTCTGACCACATGGATTACGACGTCGCAGTAGGCGATGTCAACACAGCGTACCTATATGCCATGACGAGCGAAATGATCTACACCGAAGCAGACATTGCGTTCGTCAAAGAAGATTACGTCAAGGAGATTGGCGAAATCGCCAGAGTTGTCAAAGCCCAATATGGACTAAAGACATCTGGGCACGAATGGTGGCTGGTACTCTCCGATACACTGGCCGACTTAGGATTCAAGCGATCCAAAGGTGACCCCGACGTATGGTACCGGCCCTTTGGGGACAACTACTACGATTATATTGGAACTCATACCGACGACCTCTTGGTCGTTAGTAAACGGTGCCAAACTATCTTTAAAGAGCTTGAAGCTTTTTACACCTTCAAAGATACGGTAGAACCTGTTTTCCACCTTGGAGTGGATTACGTTCGAAAGACCGTAGGGGAGAAAGTACGATATGAGATGGGCTCGTTCACATACGTGAAGGGAGCTATCGAGAGGATCACAGCCCTAATCGAGGAGAGCGGTCATGAAGTACCCGTCAAAAGTAGTGCCCCACTAGAGGAGAACTATCAGCCAGAATTGGATGAGAGTACCCCCCTGGAGGGACCCGACCACACGCTTTACATGCAGTTGGTCGGCACGTATCTATGGATCGTGGCACTAGGCAGAGTCGACATTGCCTTCGCTGTCTCATCTATGAGCAGGTTCTCCGCTATTCCGAGGGAAGGACACCTGGAGCACCTATTCGGAGTATTCGCTTACTTAAGCAACTTCCCCGATAGGCGTATACCGGTGGATGCTAGACCTATGGACGAATCGATAGGAAGGAAGATGAAGGGTGCTCGTGAGAGCATGCTTAAAATGTACCCTGACGCGTTTGAAGAAATAGACGACTCGCACCCCGAGCCAAGGGGAGAAGATCTGGAGACATCCATCTGGTTTGATGCTAATAATGCGCATGACCAACTATCGCGTAGATCTATATCAGGGATTATAGCCTTTCTGGGGAGAACCATGATAAAGGGTTATTCCCGGAGGCAAACGTCGATCGCGTCGTCTACTTACACGTCAGAGTTACACGCGGGTAGAACGGCATCTGAAGAAGCCATGTCCCTTAGGTACCTGTTAAGGTCCCTAGGAATTAGGATAAGTCGTCCCACTATCCTTCTTGGTGACAACGAAGGCTCACTGAAGAATACCTGCGAAGCCAACTCAGCCCTCAAAAAGAGGCACGTTGGCATTTCCTACCATGTAAGCCGCGAGTGCCAAGCAGCAGGAATCACCGAAAGGCGACACGTAAGTTCTCAGGAGAACAGGGCTGACATGTGCACAAAGGCACTATCCTCGTCAAGTATCCTTGCACAGTGCCAAAATGGCATCTTCTGTAACATGCCGCAAGGTAATAAGAAGCAAAGACGTATGGCTGCGAGACGCAGGGCTAGCCAAACCTGCAACCTCTAAGTAAATAAGAGGGTGAGGGGAGTGTTAGAATGCGGTCTAACTAGCCCAGTCTAAGGAATCGAGTGTAGGAAATACGAGAGGAAATGGCCGGTAACATACCAGGTTATAGCGAACGTGTCGGCCCAAAGTGTGACCCTGGGTTCTGTACATCTTGGGTGCAACTCCTGGCTGGTAGCCGTCTTTAAACTAGGTGTAGCCTTCTCCGAGGAGGAGGAACCCTTCACGGCGACGACGTGTAAAGCCCCTATACATATAACAATCCACCGCGGTAGAGTGAGCGGCTAGTGGCTAGAGGGTTTCATGCTAATGGGTTTACCTGTCTAGATCGATAGGTTATCTACCTGTCTCTAGAGGGATGCGTAGGCGTGGAGCTGCATCACATTCTGGCTCCGCAAGGAGCTAGTTAACTCAGGCGCCGACAAGGCGCCAGAGGTATCACACGCCACACTGCGTATGATATGATGCTCTAAGGCGAGCTCGGGGTAGTACAGTATGCGTCAAGCGCTGTACCACTCAGGTTACTTGCCGGGTGCTGTAATGGTATAAGTGGTTCTTAGACCATATACGGTTACAGTGGACTTAAACCCGAAAGTCCGCTCAAGGGGAGTTTCCGAGCAAGCTTACAGCAGAGCGTACGATACGCTGGAATGTATAGTTAATAGTTTAATCAGATCCATTGCTCAAAACGCTTGAGCTCCTCACACTACCTAAGCTACTGCGGGATCACGGGGGGGGAACGCTAACTATAGCAGAACCATGAACCCTGGATCAAGGAATGATATGTGGGGACACAAAACATTTGATCATTCAAATCCAACATGAATATACACAACAATCAACCCCCTCCTGGGGCGGGAGTGATGCCCCGTTCGGCTGGAGGTCGTCGTTATATTTGTTTCATATACTGTTGATGCTTGACAACAACACGGGATCGTAACTTGCCACTACGATCCCATATGTAACATGGTTTTACTCACCCCTTTTCATTTTCTAAATACTATAGAATTAAAGAATGAACAGTTGCAGAGACACGAGAAACGCAGAAACGTTAGGGGAAGTCATCCTCCACAACGCCACTTTCGACGATGTAATCCAACATTGTAAAGTATATCTTCTACTTCCGAGCAGTTGGGAGAAGAATGACCTCGGAGAGTTCCCTATGAGAGCTAGCAAAGCTACAAGGTCTGATAAGCCAGAATCCTGGCCTATCCTCTTTGCGGATGCGCTAGGTTTCGAATCGAACGAAACCGTGGCGAGTAGCATCTTCAGCCGTTACTCCCAGATGAGGACGGGCACCAAGAGCAGTCCGAACTTCGTCCAAGGACGCGATGACGACTACGACGGTGCCCTAGTCTTGAGGAGATTGGTCTTCAACTTGCTCGTTTTCCTTTGTGAAGTCGATCCTGGTGCGCTCAATGGGCCCTTGTCACGCCTACCAAGCACCCTCGAATACCTCGAGCTTTCGAACTTTCAGTTCAAGTCCATGGAACTATATTTGAAAGGATATCCTGCACTCAAATTTGCCCACTGGAGTGGATCATCCAAGGATTGGACTTGGTTCTACATCGATGTATGCCTACAGATGAGAACTCGAGGCCTACACGCTTTGATTGATACATCACCAGACTCCGAACGCTCTCGGATGGGACTAGACAAATGGGACTACGTCTTCTTCCTCGTGCTTTACGCAGCATTGAGGGCAGCGGATGAAAAGTGCAGGTTAAGCTTCTTCCTAGAGGGGAACTGCAAAGAGCGTGCACCAAGCGGGTATGTGCTTTGGTGTGCTCTAACTAACGTGTTCGAGCGTCCCAAGCTTCAAACTGCCCGCGTGGCCTTTCAGAAAACCAAATTGGACCTACTCACGTTGGGTAAGTCTGACGCGGTCAATGAGGAATCCGATAAGGCTTCTGCCCTATACTTGGCTACTTCCATAATCCCTTACTTGGGGGGCATGGGATCAATGACAAACGTTGAGGTGACGGAACTAACCAAGAACCACATTGAGAACTCCGAAGTGAGACAAAACTTCGGATCATCAGAGGATACTTTGAGTGATATCAGAGTTTCCGCAGCGAATGCGGGTACCTCAGTGGACAAGGATAGGTTCCCTGACTCTTACTCACTTGTAGCAAAGAAAGGGAAGAAGAACGGGTCTGCCACCAACAGACAGGTTTCAACCGAAAGGGGGAAACACGTTATGTTTGAAACTGCCGTCGACCCGGATAAGGTCAATGCTTCGGCTAAGCCCTCCTCCGGACGTGGCAACAGTAAGCAGAACGAGTCTGGGAAAGGGAAGAAGAATCCAAGTGATACTGGCAATACTGCCAGAATTCACGTGGGAACTGAGGTCTGGAAGAAATGCACCCCCGAAGATAAGGCGCAACTTCTACTTGGGAACAAGACTGGTAATGTCAAGACACTCGAGCAGGAGCATAAGCCCAACTCCGAAGGGGGCAAGCCCAAGGACAAACCCAATCCAGGAAGCTCAAACCAGGATAAGAAGCCCAAGAAGAAAGTTGGCCGCGGACGCAGCAATGGTACCTCTGCCAGCGATGGCAAGAAAACCAAGAAGCGTAAAGGAGGTGATAACGGTAAGGGAGAAAAGAAGAGAGTACGCAGGGTCGCTTTTACCGACGAGGTTGGAAAGGATGATTCCGTCGAAACCATCGACCTAACTGATGAGTAAAGACTGGGGGCAAAACGAGAGTGCAAACGTTGGAGAGAACAACGTGGGAGGAGAGATAAAGGAGGAGGATAATTAATTAACTTACTAAACAATAGTGTACGGCTACCCGCTTTACGGGTAGTGACGGCTCTCCTGAGATAATCCTCCTGGTACAAACGTGTTCCAAACGCCCCCGCATACACCTTCGGCATCATTCCTCTGGTGACCTTAGGCAAGCATATGCGAAGAGCCAGTCAATAGATCGAATTTCGGGGAAATATCACATAAACTACTCAACAATTTACCCCGGTTGTTCGAGCAACCCCCTCGGGGCAGTGTATCACGATCAGTACTAACACAAGGCTTAGTGAACCTTAACCCCAAG
>Ga0307380_10007024_pt1 | contig 14703 bp, 14 predicted proteins | sample UN3MG_FD_202239 | JGI IMG/M metagenome (GOLD analysis project Ga0307380, IMG submission 202239) | Soil microbial communities from Risofladan, Vaasa, Finland - UN-3 | ecosystem: Environmental > Terrestrial > Soil > Coastal area > Acid sulfate soil | place: Finland: Risofladan, Vaasa | collected... | reverse complement strand
GACAGGACACCATGCGGAGCGGGGTCGCAGCCCTCCGGCACCGCAACCCGAACATGGATACGCTCATCGCGCTCGGAAGCGGAGCGGCGGCGATCACCGGACTGTTCGCCGCGGGTCATCGCCTGGGGTTCGGTCCGATGATCATGAACTACGCGGGCGTCGGCGCGATGATCATGGCGATCCATCTCACCGGCCGATTCGTCGAGACGCGGGCACGTGGCAGAACCTCGGCCGCGATCCAGCAACTGCTGGCGCTCGAAGCCCGGTCGGCCCGGATCATCAGGGATGGAGAGGAATTCGAGGTCCCGGTCGCCGAGGTCGGCGTCGGCGACATCATGCTGGTGCGGCCGGGCGAGAAGATCCCGACCGATGGGGTAGTGGTCGACGGTTTGAGCGCCGTGGATGAATCGATCGCTACTGGCGAGTCCCTCCCGGTGGACAAGTCGCCGGGAGACCCGGTGATCGGCGCGACGATCAACCGGCAGGGTGTTCTCCGGGTTCGCGCCACCGGCGTCGGAGAGGACACCTTCCTCGCCGGCGTCGTGCGCATGGTCGAGCAGGCGCAGGGCAGCAAGGTCCCGATCCAGGAGTTAGCGGACCGGATCACCGCGGTCTTCGTTCCGATCGTCCTCGGCCTGGCGGCGGCTACTCTGCTCGCCTGGCTGCTCGTGCCGGACGTGTTCCAGTCCATCGCCGAACGGGCGGAGCTGTGGCTGCCATGGGTCCAGCCCGACCTCGGACGCGTATCCCTGGCCGTGTTCGCCGGGCTCGCGGTGCTGGTCATCGCATGTCCCTGTGCCCTGGGGCTCGCGACCCCGATCGCCCTGATGGTCGGAACCGGAATGGGCGCCGAGCACGGGGTCCTGATCCGTGATGGAGCCGCGATCCAGACTCTCGAAGCAGCAGACGTCATCGTGTTCGACAAGACGGGTACCGTAACGCGTGGCGCCCCGGAGCTGACCGAGATCAGGCTTGCCGCCGGCAGAGATGAGCCGGAGGTCCTGCGTCTCGCGGCCGCGCTTGAAGACGTGTCCGAGCATCCGCTCGGAACAGCCGTTGCAGCCGCCGCCAGGCAACGCGGAATCCCGCTGCCTGCCGTGGCGAATTTCGAAGCGATCCCCGGTCTGGGCGTGGTGGGCCAGGTGGACGACCGGCAGGTGCTCGTCGGCAGCCGGCGGCTACTGGCCCGGGAGGAAATTCGGTTCGACGAACTCGAGGCGGACGCGGTAGAGCTGGAATCCAGGGGCCGGACTGTGATGTTCGTGGCGGTGGCCGGACAGGCGGTTGGACTGCTTGCCGTCGCGGACCGGATCAAGGACGACAGTCGGGAAGCGATCCGCCTGCTCCACGAACTCGGACTCGAAACGGTGATGCTGACGGGCGACAACGCACGCACGGCAGCTGCGGTCGCGGAAGAGGTGGAAATCAAGGACGTGCGTGCCGGCCTGCTGCCGGCCGACAAGGTCGCAGCGATCAGTGAACTCCAGGCTTCGGGACGAATCGTCGCCATGGTAGGAGACGGGATCAACGATGCGCCGTCCCTGATTCGGGCGGACGTCGGAATCGCAATCGGCACGGGCACCGATATCGCGATCGAGGCGGCCGACATGATCGTAGTCCAGGGAAGCCTGATGGGCGTCGTGAAGGCAGTCCGGCTGTCGCGCGCCACGTTCCGGAAGATTCGCCAGAACCTGTTCTGGGCCTACTTCTACAACACGGTCGCAATCCCGGTGGCCATCCTCGGACTGCTCCACCCGATCCTCGCGGAGGCCGCGATGGCGGGGAGCTCGATCACCGTGGTGGCGAACGCGAATTCCCTCAGGCGGGCCCGGATCGACGAGTGAGCCGACCGGGCCCGGGCCGGCGGTGAGACTCAGTTCGCTCCGGTAACCTCACGCGCGCGGGCGGCCTCGACATCGATCAAGGACCCGTGCATCTGGTACTCCGAAAGTCCTGCGTCCCGCTCGGAGTCGAGCACCGACAGCAACTGCTCGTACGCGGCCGCCTGCGACGCCGGGTCCCCACCCGCTTCCGCGACTTTCGCCGCCAGGACCAGGCCGAGGAGGTGGTTCGGTCGGACGGAGAGGATCAGCTCCGATTCCGTTCCCGCGGCGACATTGTTCTCCTGCAGCAGTTCGAGCAGACCGAGATGGAAGTGGGCGTCGAGGTCGATCTCTTCCGGCGGTACCCCGGCGTATGCCTGCACCGCCATGTTGGCGAAGAATTTCGCTCGCTCGGTATCCCCGCCATCCTCCTCTCGCATCGCTCTCTCGAACAGCCTGTCCGCGGCCTGGCGCGCCGACATCTGGGACAGGTCGGCCATGCCGCCTGACGGCGCGCCCGCACCACCATCCATCGCGGTTCCGGGTTCCGCCTCGGGAAGCCCGCCCGTCATCCCCATGTCTCCGACGCGTGGCGCGGCCTGCCCACGAATGAAGAAGGCGATGGCCACGGCGAACGCGACCAGCGCGAGAGCCGAGAATACCCACGGCAGATACGCCGTGGCAGGCTTGTCTGGCTTGTGGCCGGTGGGGGTCCCACACTCCGCGCAGAACACCGAATCCCTGTCGAGACCCGCACCGCATTTTCCGCATTTCGGCCCAGAGCTCTTGATTTTCGAACCACACCGTGCGCAGAACTTCCCGGTTTCGTCACTACCGCACTTCGGACAACGCATCTCCACTCCTGTTCACTCGCAGAAGCGGGTCCTCGAGGAACCCGCGGGGCATCATGTACTCGCTGATCGCATCCGATCAGGCTCCGAACTTCGTCAGGCGGCCTGCGCGGGCAGCCAGCAACGGCATCAATTCGCATCCCCGGATCTGTCCGATCGAGCCCGACCTGCAGGCCGTCTCGCCGAATGACGGAGAACCCGGCTCACCCCGGCCCGGCCCACCGGCCATGAGGAACGGGACCGGGTGCCACGAATGGGCGCGCATCACGGCTGGTGTCGAATGGTCGCCCGTCACCAGGACTACGTCGGGCCCGGCCTCCAGGATCCCTGGCAGAGCCGAATCAACCTGCTCGATCGTCGCGACCTTCCGGTCGAAGTCGCCGTCCTCTCCCGCCTTGTCCGTGCCCTTCACGTGCAGGAAGAAGAAATCGTACTCGTCCCGCGCGGCCTCGAGGGCCGGAGCGAGAGAATCGGGCGAGTCCGGCACCTCCACGGCGTCCATCCCGACCAGTCGCGCGACGCCCCGGTACATCGGATAGGCTGCTATGGCGAGAGAACGCCAGCCGTATACCTCGGGGAACTGAGGCCAGTCCGGCAGCTGAGCGAACCCGCGCAATAGACCCATATTGGCGCGGTCGCGCCCCGCCAGGACTTCGGGAATTCTCTCCAGCCATGCCCGTACCAGTCGGGCGGCGGGTTCTGAGGCCGATGTTCTCGCCTCGACTCCCAGCGGTTCGAGTCCGGTGCGACCGGGATCGGTATCACCGATTTCGGCGGTCGACGGCTCGTCGGGCCGGGCCACGATCAGGAACCGGTGCTCCTTCACCGGTCGGACGATCACCTCACCCCCGGGGACCTCGATTCCATCCATCGCCTCGATCACCGGAATCGCGTCTTCCGTGGATATCCGACCCGCCCGGCGATCGATTACGCGGCCCGCGGAATCGACCGTGCACAGATTGCCCCTGACGGCCACATCCCCCGGCCGCAGGTCGAATCCGATGCCGAGCGCTTCGAGAACGCCGCGCCCGATTCGGTAGACCAGCGGGTCGTAGCCGAACAGGGCGAGATGTCCAGGTCCACTGCCCGGCGTCACACCGACCGCCACCGGCACCTGGAGGCCCAGGTCTCCACGTGCTGCCAGGGCATCGAGGTTGGGGGTCCGCGCCGCCTCGAGCTCCGTCGGGCCGCCTGTCTCGCGCGGCAGTCCGCCCAACCCGTCGAGCACGAGCAGAAGAGCCTTCGAGTCGGCGGGCAGCGCCAACTGCTGAACATCCTGGAGATCCAACCGGCACCTCCATCAGAACGCCCCGTCGCGGGCGGAAAATCGTCAAATGCGGCCCTGTGGGACCGCGGCTGAGGCACGCGAACATACTGACGGACCAGCCCGCACGCGAGCACGCGTCCGGGTCTGCGCCGGGGCCCGGATTCGACGCTGCAGGCGATCGTCGCGGCCGGTTCGGACCGCTCCGCGAGAGCCACATTGTCTCGCGTCTGGCCGGCTCTTCCGAAACGGGACAGGGCGTCCCGGAAGGCCGGGTGCGCAAAGTGGCAGCAAGGGCTCGGTCCTCGTATCTTCCCGGCCGGATTTTACTCAGGGAGTTTCAGGACTCGCACCAGGCGTTCCTGGAGTCGGCGGCGATCCGAGGAGGCGGTCAGATGCAGGACAGGCTTTGGCGCATACCGGTGCTCACGACGCTGTTCGTCGCCCCGTTGATCATTGGCGCGTGCTCGAGCGGAGGTCAGTCCTCCGGTATCGCACAGGGACCATCGGACAGGGCCCTCGAGGCGAGGGTCGCTGCACCGCCAGACACTGTCATTCAGCGGGCATGGGAGACGCTGCGGGCAGACGGAATTACTCCGCGCTCATTCCAGCGCTCGACGGGTGATACGGCGAACGTGGCCTCGATGGAGAGCGAGTGGATCTACGTTCCGAACGTCTACCCGACAGCACCGCTGGGGTCGCTGCCGGAGTCTGAGAAGTACATTAAGATGCTGTTCTGGGCCCAGCCGTTCCGAGGCGGCACGGTCCTGTACATAGAGCCCATCTACGATCCGACCGATCTGCCGACAGAGCCGACCAACTGGGCGAGAACCCGCACGCTGCCGTCGGCGCATCCGGCATGGCAGTATGTCCAGTATACGGCTGAGCAACTGGCACGTCGGATGGAACAGTAGCCGGGGCGCAGGAGGCGGCCATACCCCCCACGCCTGACCCAGGCCCCGCCGTCGAGCTGGTCGGTTTCTCGAAGCGGTTCGGGTGGAATCGTGTTCTGCGCGGTATCGACCTGCGCGTGGATCGCGGAACCACCCTCGCACTCGTGGGCCCGAACGGCGCCGGAAAGACGACCCTGCTGAAGTGCCTTGCTACCCTGCTGCAACCGTCGGACGGCGAGGGAACGGTCTGCGGATTCGACCTCCGCAAGCAAGGGGACGCGATCCGTGAGCGGGTCGGTCTCGTCACCGTGCGCGGTTACGTGTACGACGATCTCACGGCCGAGGAGAACCTCCGTTTTTCGGCTCGCATGTCAGGACTGAAACTCGGGCCCGACGAGTACCGGGCGGCACTCGCGCGGGTCGGCCTCGAACGGGCGGCGGATCAGCGGGTGCGGACGTTCTCGACCGGCATGAGGAAGCGGGTCGTCCTGGCACAGCTCCGGATTCGACCCCTCGAGCTGGCACTTCTGGACGAGCCCTATTCGGGGCTCGACACGCAGGGAATGGCACTCGTGGATGAATTCGTCAGGGAATTCCGCGAGGAAGGAACGACGGTGATCATCGCGTCGCACCAGGCTGGAGAAGCAACGCGCGCAGCGGAGCAGACGCTGATTCTGAAGGATGGGAAGCTGTCCCCGATGGACCACGACGAAGCCGCGCGGTCTCATCTGGCGTTCCACAGCCTCGGCGCGAGCGAGGTCTGAGTGGATCTTCTCCGTCGGGCCTGGACGATCGTCTGGAAGGACCTGCTCATCGAGGCGCGTACCAAGCAGGCGTTCAACGCGATGGTGTTCTTCGCGGCCCTCGTGCTGTTCATCTTCAGTTTTGCGCTCGGGCCCGACACTGAGCTGCTCCAGCAGGTCTCGGGAGGTCTCCTGTGGGTAGGAATCGCGTTCACGGGCATTCTGTCCCTGAATCGGACGTACCAGAGCGAGGAGACAAGCGGCGGTATCGAGGGTCTGCGGGTCTATCCGGGCGACCCGAGGGCGATCTACCTGGGCAAGCTGTTCGGGAACATCATAATTCTGCTGGCGGTCGAGATGGTCCTGTTTCCCGCCGCAGCAGTTCTGTTTCAGATCCAGCTCCTGCCCCACGCTCTCGAACTCGCGGGAGTGGCGATTCTCGGCACGATCGGTTTCTCGATCGTGGGCACGTTTTACGCTGCGCTCACCGTCAATCTCAGGGCGCGCGAAGTGATGCTCCCGCTCCTGCTGTTTCCCGCCCTCATTCCGATGCTGCTCGGGGCGGTAAACGCTACGACGCTGATCGTCGTCGGAGATCCAATGCTGGATTCCGGGATCTGGATCCGGCTGCTCGTGGCGTTCGATGTGATTTTCTTCGTAATCAGTCTCTGGATTTTTCCGATCGCGTTGGAGGAATGATCGTGACTAGTAAATCGGGCCTGGCGAACGTTATCGGGATCGCCGCCCTGGCGCTGTTCCTGGTCGGGAGCTTCGTCGGGTTGTTCGTGGTGCCGGCGGACGGCATGCAGGGAGACATCCAGCGCCTCATGTACGTTCACGTACCGGCGGCGTGGCTCGCCTTCCTGTCATTCTTCGTCGTGTTCCTGATGAGCGTCCTGTATCTGATTCAGCGTGATCTGCGCTGGGATCGGGTGGCTCAGAGCTCGGCCGAGATCGGAGTCGTATTCACCGTTCTCACCCTTGCTCTCGGCTCCATGTGGGGGAAGCCCACCTGGGGCGTCTGGTGGACCTGGGACCCCCGGCTTACGACGACGGCGATCATGCTGGCGATCTACGTGGGATACCTGGCGATTCGGAGTTTCGCCGACGATCCCGACAAACGGGCCCGCTGGGCGGCGATCGTCGGGATCATCGGTTTCGCCAACGTGCCGATCGTGTACCTGTCGGTAATCTGGTGGCGTACGCTCCATCAGCCACCGTCGAGCCCGCGATCTGTCTCGCCAGAGATCCTGTGGACGCTGATGTTCAATCTGGCAGCATTTTCGGTCATTTATGTCTATCTGATGATGCGCCGCATCCGTCTGGCGAAGCTCGAAGGGGAACTCGAACAGCGAATGGCGTATCATGGATAACCTCGGATTCATAGTGGCAGGGTATTCGCTGACGTGGGCGACCCTGCTCTGGTATTCGTGGCGCACGAACCGTCGCCTCGGTGTGGCGGCACATGCACTGTCCGAGTGGACTGAATCGAGCGATGGGTTGACGGACGGTCATGAGGCCGACGCGCCACCCGCCTGAACTTCGGAGAGATAGAGACTAATGAGCGGTTCAAAGAAGATCTGGGCGGGATTGGGAATTCTCGCCATACTGGGCTCTCTGGCCTTCCTGATTGCGGGAGGCCTGAAAGAGAACGTGGTCTACTTCCTCACCCCGAGCGAACTGCTCGCCCGGGGCTCGGAAGTGGTGGACCAGCCTCTGCGACTGGGCGGGCAGGTCAAGCCCGGGTCTCTGCAGTGGGACGCGGAAGCCATGGACTTGCGATTCATCGTCCAGGACAGCCTCCAGGAAGTGCAGGTGAGGAGCACCGGCGCTCCGCCCGCGATGTTCCAGGAAGGGGCGGGCGTGATCATGGAGGGCCATTACCGGGACGACGGCACGTTCGAGTCGACCAACGTCATGGTCAAGCACTCGAACGAGTACGAAGCTCCGCACGACGGACAGAAGTCGCCGGAGGAGATGTACGAGTCGCTGGTCAAACCCGGCGACGAGTAGCGGGGGCCTGAATGCTGAGCATGATCGGGTCGATTTCAGTCATCGTCGCGCTACTCGCCTCCATCGTGGTTGCGGTGTCGGGGATCGTCGGCGGCTTCCGCAGGAATCAGACGCTCATCGATGTCGCCAGGTGGGGTTCGTACTTGATGTTCGCGGCGATGACCGTCGCGTTCGTCACCATGGAGATCGCCCTCCTGACGCACGATTTCAGCGTCGAATACGTGTCGCGGGTCGGGAGTCGGGAAACACCGGCCTACTACTCGGCCATCTCCCTGTGGAGCAGCCTGGACGGGTCGATCCTGTTCTGGGGCTGGATCCTTTCCGCCTACGCGGCTCTCGTGGCATTCGTGCAGAGGGACTCTCATTCGCGCCTGACTCCGTTCGCGAGCGGCGTGATGGGATTCGTGGCGATCTTCTTCTTCGGGTTGCTGGTTGGACCGGCGAGCCCGTTCGGGACCGTGTTCCCGGTGCCGGCCAACGGTCCTGGTCCGAACCCGCTGCTGCAGAACCACCCGCTGATGGGTCTTCATCCCCCGATGCTGTATTTCGGGTATGTCGGCCTGACGGTGCCGTTCGCGTTCGCGATCGCCGCCCTGCTCTCCGGCAAGCTCGACGAGGAGTGGATCCGTACCACGCGTCGCTGGACGGTAGCACCGTGGGCATTCCTCTCCGTGGGAATCGTAGGGGGTGCCTGGTGGTCGTACGAGGTGCTCGGCTGGGGCGGCTATTGGGCATGGGATCCCGTGGAGAACGCCTCGTTCCTCCCCTGGCTCACGGCAACCGCTTTCCTGCACTCGGTAATGGTGCAGGAGCGACGGGGTATGCTGAAGACCTGGAACCTGACCCTGATCATCAGCACGTTCCTCCTCGTGCTGTTCGGGACGTTCCTGACTCGCTCCGGCGTGCTCGAGTCGGTGCACGCATTCACCGAGGGCATCATCGGCCCGCTGTTTCTCGGGTTCATCGCGATCGTCGCGATCGTGTCGCTGGCGCTGATCGGCTGGAGGTCGGACAGGCTGCACGCCCCGGGGCACCTGGATGGCGTGGTGTCGCGTGAGAGCGCGTTCATTCTCAACAACCTGCTCTTCGTGGCGTTCACGTTCACCGTGCTGCTGGGCACGACGTTCCCGCTCATCGTCGAGGCGATCAATCAGAATCGGGTGAGCGTCGGGCCGCCGTACTTCAACAAGGTCTCGATTCCGATCGGCCTGCTGCTCCTTTTCCTGATGGGCATCGGGCCGGCGCTTCCGTGGCGACGGACCACGCCAGAGAAGCTGCGGCGCACGTTTATCGTGCCGGTGCTCGTCGGTCTCGCTTCGTTCGCCGTGGTGTTCGCGCTCGGAATGCGGGAGGTGTGGCCCCTGGTCACGATCGGGTTCGCCGGTTTCGTCATGGCCACGATCGTGGAGGAATTCCGCAAGGGAATCAGCGCCAGGAAGCGAATCTCTGGCGTCTCGACTCCGGTGGCGTTCTGGCAGATCCTCACCCGCAACAACCGCCGCTACGGTGGCTACGTCGTGCACACGGGGATCGTGGTGATCATCGTCGCACTTGCGATTTCAGGCACGTGGCGCTCCGAGCGGGAAGTGACCCTCAACAAGGGCGAGCACATGGTGCTCGGCGACTACGTGGTTCAGTTCGACGAGGTGTGGGGCGAGCAGCAGGCACAGCGGTTCGTGGTCGGAAGCACGTTTACCGTGTTCCGCGAGGGGAAGAACCTGGGCCAGCTCAAGCCCCGCATGAACTACTACACCGGTTCGCAGCAGCCGATCGCCACGCCTGCGGTCCGATCCAGTTTGAAAGAAGACCTGTATCTGACGCTCATGGCGTTCGACCAGGAGCGCGGTGCGTACGCCACGGTTCGTGCGATTCTCAATCCGGCAGTTCCGTGGTTGTGGATCGGCGGCATGATCGTGGCTCTCGGCGGTATTCTCGCCGTGGCGCCCCAGCGCGGGGCCGGACGTCCAGTCGTTTCCACCAGCCTGGAAGAATTGGCGGCCGCGCCGCCGGTCGAAGAACCGGTATCGGTCTGACGGTAATACGATCATGAGGAAGCATCTGACCTGGATTCTGCCACTGGCGGCACTGCCCGCCCTGTGGTTGCTGTTTCAGGGCATGAGCGTGGACAAGTACACGCTTCCATCGCCCCTCGAAGGGAACGTCGCACCGACTTTCGTGCTGCAGACGATGGACGGCGACACGGTCGATCTCGCCGACCTGAGCGGGAAAGCGGTCGTTCTGAACTTCTGGGCATCCTGGTGCATTCCGTGCCGCCAGGAGCACGACGTGCTCAAGTTGACGGAGGCGACGTACGACCCGGAGCAGGCGCTCGTCCTCGGCGTGGTATACCAGGACACCGAGGAGAACGCGAGGCGATTCCTCGCCGCCCTCGGCGGGGACTGGACTCAACTGCTCGATCCGACGCAGCGTACCGCGATCGACTACGGAGTGTACGGCGTTCCCGAGACGTTCTTCATCAGCCCGGACGGGCAGATCGCCCGCAAGAAGGTCGGTCCGGTCACCTGGGATATCGTCCAGCCGACGCTCGACTCGCTGATCGCGGCAGGCACTCCAGCAGCTGCCGCCGTCGGAGGTTCACCATGAACCGCCGGGAGGCCGGGCGGAAGATCGCCGCGCTGCTGACCCTGGCGGCGTTCGGCGCCGGGATGGCCACGCCCGCCTCGGCCCAGGTATCTCAGCCCAGGCCTCCTCCTTCGATAGAGAATCCGGCCTTGATGGATCGGGATGCGGAGGAGCTGGACGCCCGCGCCGCCGAGATCGCGGCCGAGCTGCGCTGCCCGGTGTGCCGCAATCAGTCCGTGGTCGAGTCGAACGCGGAGCTGTCGCGCGAGATGCAGGCCCTCGTCCGTGAGCGCCTCGTAGCCGGGGACACGCCGGACGAAGTGAAGGAATACTTCGTGAGCCGGTACGGAGAGTGGATCCTGCTCGAACCACAGCGCAGAGGCATCAACTGGCTCGTGTGGGGCCTGCCGTTCGTGGTGTTGATATTGGGCGGCGTGCTCGCAGTCACGCTGCTTCGTCGATGGGCGGCTTCGACCCCTGACGAAGACTCGGACGGTGAGTCGAGCGCCGCCGCTCTGACGCCCGAAAACGAGCGCTGGCTGCAGGAAGCATTACGCGATAGCTGACCCGGTCTGAAAGAAGGAACCCGACCGGGTTCTCTCGGTATCATGTCGGTTTGGAGGTGAGGATTCGAGCGCCGGCGACCCGGATGGGTCGTGGAACGCCGCTCTCTTCGTCTCGTCTGAACAGCGACGGGAGGAACATGTTCTTCGACGCACGTGCTCTTGATTCATTTGACCAGTATCTCCAGGACGTTGAGCGGTATCCTCTCATCGAGAACCCGGAGAAAGAACGGGAAATCGCCCGGCGCGCACGCGCCGGTGACCGCGAGGCAGCCGAACGACTGGTAACGGCGAACCTCAGGTTCGTCATCTCGTACGTAAAGAAGTACCAGGGTCGGGGCCTGAATCTCGCCGAGCTCGTCTGTATCGGAAATGAAGGACTGCTCAAGGCGGTCAAGAAGTTCGATCCGGACAAAGGGGTGAAATTCATCTCCTACGCCGTGTGGTGGATTCGGCAGACGGTGCTCCAGGCGTTGGCCGAGCAGACCCGCTCGGTCCGGATTCCGTTGAACCAGAATTCCAACCTGGTGAAGCTGTCGCGCACCGAGACGGCCCTGACGCAGAAGTACGGGCGAACGCCGACGGATCGCGAGATCGCGGAGGAAATGAAGGAGCCGGTCGAGACGGTGCGCGCCTTGCGACGCGTCGCTTCCGCCGAGCTCAGTCTCGACGCTCCGCTGGACAAGTCGGATCGGGACAGCGCTTCGTTTGGAGAGCGGTTCTCGGGCGCGGATGAGACGGACATCGAGCAGGATGTCGAGGCACAAGCCCGGCGGGAATTCCTGGAGAAGATGTTCGAAAAGTACCTCACCGAACGCGAGCGGAAGATCCTCGTCCTGTACTACGGGCTGGACGACGGCGAGGAGATGACGCTGGAACAGATCGGCGAGCTTCTCGGCGTCACGCGGGAACGGATCCGCCAGATTCGGAACCGAGCGTTCGACAAACTGCGCGGCTCGATGCACGGGGACGCACTGGAAGGATTCTGGCGGGCCAGCGCCTGACGACTGCCACCCGGCCGGCTGGTCACGAAATGCCGAAGGGGCGGCGGATCTCTCGATCCGCCGCCCCTTCATGCATCTCCGAGCCGGGTGTACGTACCTTCAGGCCGCCGCGACCTGTTTGTCCCGCCCACCCAGGGCTCGCCACGGCGCAACCAGCAGAAATATGCCGACCGCCAGGATCGCACTCACGACGCACCACATGCAGACCGCGTGCAGCACGAACAACTCGATCGCCGTGAGGTAGATCGAGAAGCCGAGACCGCCGAGCGCCGCCAGCGCCAGGAGCCGGCCGGGCAGGCTCGTCTCTTCACGTCCCGCCTGCTGCACGAGTGCCAGCATGAATACCGCGCCGTAAAACGCGACTCCCCACGCCGGGACCGAGATCCCCAGGAACTTCGCGTATTTCGATGCCTGGACGGCCTCGCAGGAACCCGCTCCACACGCCAGCACCCCATAGAATCCCATGTGGTACAGCAGCAGGTAGACGGACACGAACAGGCCCACCAGCGCCAGAAGCGATACGCCCCGGTACCGGGCGGCGGCGCTCACTCGCCGGCAGGCGTTGCGGCTGCGGCCGCGGCCGCGGCCTCCTGCTGGATGACCTGCTCCAGGCCCTGGTACGAATAGAACTGGTTCGTCCGGGGCACGGCCTGTCCGTTGATGAAGACCGTCGGCGTGCCGGTCACGCCGAGATCCACTCCGAACTGCTTCGCCGAGAGAATGCGTCTCGTGTTCTCGCGCTTGTCGAGGCAGCTCTTGAAGTCACCCGTGTCCAGCCCGATGTCCTTCGCCAGATCTACGAATGCGCGGGTCGGGTTCGTTTCGGTCGCCCAGCTTTCGACCCGGGCGAAGATCATGTCGTGCATCTCCCAGTACTTCCCCTGCTCCTCCGCGCAGAGCGAGGCGACGGTAGCCGGGAATGACCCTTCTCCGAGCGGAAATTCAAAGGACACCCAGCGCAAGGGACCGCCGGGAACCGCGTAGTTCCGGCGCAGGAGCTTGCCGACCATGGAGTTGAATTCCCGGCAGTGCGGACACAGGTAATCCGAGAAATCGTAGATCGTCACTACCGCGTCGTCGGGTCCGATCGAGGTTCCCGAATTCGGGTCCGCTACAATACCTGCTGTCTGGGCGACAGCGAGCGGGGGAAGCTCCTCGGCTTCTCCTCCGGACCTGCCGGCAGTGAGAAGCCACCCGACGCCGACCAGGATTACGACCCCGAGCGTCACGTAGAACCACTTGCTCCCACCACCCTGATTCTGCTGTCTTGCCACCACACACTCCTTGGTCAATCGAAGTCAAACGCCAACCTGCACCGGCGGGTCCATGAACCGGCCGGCGGACAAGATACGATTCGGGCTGTTTTCCGCGAGTACGCCTCGGTTCACGTCACCAGCAGTGCGATGATCGCTGCCGCCACGATCAGGGTGACGAAGCCGATTCCGGCGAGCCTGACCCACTCGGGCAGCCCCTCCGATTGCACCTCCGTCACCTTCGCCAGCCTGGGGAGCAGGGTCGTCGACCAGCGCTGCTCGATCTCCTCCACCAGCTCCCGCCATGCTCCTTCGTAACCACTGTCGAGACGGCCGAGCGTCGCGCGCCAGTCTTCCGCGGCCTCCCTGACCTCGACATCGTCCTCGCCCGGCGGGCCCGCCTCGAATTCCTCGAGCCGGGCAAGCAGCTTCTCCTGCTGCTCCTCGAGCCCTTCGAACCGGACCCAGAGCCGTTCGAACGGAGCTCTCATGCGCTCCACGACCGCGTCGCGCTCCGACGGATCGATCCGGAATTCCCGATCGGCCCGGCTGGTGCCGGCCTTCATCGACAGCAGCCTGTCGACCTGTTCGTCGTACACGGCCAGCGTCCGGTCGGTCGCATTCGCCACGGCAGCCCGCGTGTCCTCCTGCAGCCCTACCGCATCCATCGCGATCACGGCGCGACGCAGGCTATCGGCACCGCCCGCGGCTGACTTGCGCAGCAGCAGCGGTCCGAGGGCGATCTCCCCGAGCTCCTGGAAGTGAAGCTCGAAGAAATCGGCCGGGAGCAGGGCTCGCGACTGGAATTCTCCCGGCACGTTGGCGGCAGCTCGCTCGGCGACCGCCTGAAGCGAGCCAGCCGCAAGCGAAAACTCGGGGAGTTCGGCCGCATGCGGCGCGGTTACTTCCTTGCGGGCAAACAGCTCCAGGGGCGGCGGTCCTTCGGCGTGGCTCGGCCGTTCCTTGCGGGCCGTCGTCGCCAGGGAGATCACCTCCTCCGGCAGCAGGTAGCGGAGGTTCACATGCGTGTCGTCCCCGCGCATGAGGATGAGCGCATCCCCGCCGGGCTCGTTGGGTTTCGCGAGCTGCCGCTTCACGCGCTCGATCGGCCAGACGAGAGACCACTGTTCCCGTCCCGAGATCAGATACAGAGCGCGGCGCGTGGCGGCCACCACGAACAGACCGTTCAGCCGGCGGCCGTCCAGTCGACCGCTCGCGGCACACGCGGCAGTGAACAGCACGACCTCGTGGCCGAGCTGACGCACAAGGCGCCGGCGCACCTCGGTGAGATCGACCGCCTGCCCGACCCAGGCGTCGAGCCGATCGAGGGCATCGCCCCCCCCTTTGATCACCACTGCACCTGACGTCCCGAACAGCAGGATCATCCCTGAGCGTCGCGACACGAAGAACACCTCCGCCCAGCGGAAGAACAGGTCTCCGCAGTGCAGGCCGTCGACGGTCGGCGCAACGCGAGCGCCGCGCTGGACGCCGCGTCCCTCGGCGAACACATCCAGGGTCAGGGCGTCGTCAATCATTCGGCCAGAATCCGCACGATTTCTTCCGTATCCGAGAGATCTTCCACCACTGCGTCCGGTCTGTGGGATCGGAGCTCGGCGGGTTCGTGCCGGCCGGTCGCCACCGCCAGCACGCGCGCGCCGCTCGCCCGGGCGCACTTGATGTCTTCCGGCGTGTCGCCGATTACGACGGCTTCCA
>Ga0307380_10007022_pt1 | contig 14706 bp, 14 predicted proteins | sample UN3MG_FD_202239 | JGI IMG/M metagenome (GOLD analysis project Ga0307380, IMG submission 202239) | Soil microbial communities from Risofladan, Vaasa, Finland - UN-3 | ecosystem: Environmental > Terrestrial > Soil > Coastal area > Acid sulfate soil | place: Finland: Risofladan, Vaasa | collected... | reverse complement strand
GCGCGCTCCGTCCAGGCCATGACGGGTCAACACCGGGCCGATCTCACATCGCCTGCCCTCGGCAACCATGGCCTCGATGGCGGGGATGCGGTGCTCCTTCATCAACTTCTGGCGCTCGTCTGAGCGCGGCTTCAACTCGGTGGAGCGATCCAACTCAGCAGAGCGCGCCAGCCCGGTGGAGCGCTTCATCTCTGACTTGGGCCGCAGCGATGAGGACCGCTCAAGTGGCGCTCCTCGGTCGAGAGACTTCTTCGCTCGCAGCGGCGTCTTGCGTCGCGGGGGACCAGATCGCTTCACCAGTAACCTCCGGCACGTTCTCCGCGAGTGGCCTCGCCTAGAGGTAGGGGGAACCACCCTCGGAGATCACCAGTCTCACGATTGAGCAGCATCTTCCACGTCTGCCCGCAGTGGTCGCACCAGCATACTTCGCTGTCGAAGGTCATGCCGTAGGAGTGCGAACAGTCCTTGATGGGGGGCACGGGGCCACTGCCTCGACCGCGCCTACTCATCGATCACGCAGGACCCGTGGGAAAGAGAGAGGGGGCGAACCGAAGTCCGCCCCCTGGGCCTCCCTAGAACGGCTCCTCATTGGGGTCGTAGTCCCGCTGGGAGGACGACTGCCCACGACGGCCGCCACCGCTGCTGCCACGACGGCTGTCGCCGCCACCGCTGCCACGACGGCTGCTGCCACCATGATTCGAGGACTCATCGGAATCCTTCCGTTCGTTCTTCTCGATGGTCGCAGTCGCCCACCGGAGGGAAGGACCAACGTCGTCAGCGACGACCTCGACCTTGGAACGGTTGCCACCGTCCTCGGCTTCCCACTGACGGAACTGCAAGCGACCTTCGATGATCACTCGGTCACCCTTCTGGATGGTCTCAGCGATGTTCTCCGCGAGATCGCGCCATGCGGTCACGTCGAAGAAGTGCGCCTCCTCCTGCCACTCGCCGTCCTGCTGCCAGCGCCGGTTGACGGCGATGCCGAAGTTGCAGAGCGCGGTCCCCGAGTTCAAGAACTTGAGTTCGGGGTCCCGAGTGAGGTTGCCCACAAGGGTGACGGTGTTTCCTGATGCCATTGGTCTACTCCGTGATTGAGTGGTTCTGGTTATCGTCGGTGCGTTCACCGCGGCTGACAATTCTAGCCGTTGTTGAGCGTCCCGGCGAGGGGGTCAGAAGGGGTCGTTGGGGTCGCCGTGAGGCGCCTCAGGGACCGGCTTCAAGAGGTCTTGCTTGATCAACTCGTCCATCTCGCGCAACTCGTGGGCTACGTCAAGATCGAACTGAGCGCGGGTCTTGCGGAGGTGGCGGATGGTGTCGTCCACCATCTGTTGCCACCACTCGGCGGCCTTGTCGTAACCACCGGCCATGGCGGTGTTGATCACGACGATGCCGTATGGGTGAGCGTTGGCCCGCAGGCACTCGGCGCAGTAGGCCACGCTCATGGGCACGCCAGGGACGGCGGCCACCCCGACCTGCGGGCGCTCCCCGCAGACATCGCATGACATGGCACTCACCAAGGCTCGCCGACGTTGACTCGATCGACTGCGAGGTGGACGCCAGGGTTGTTGGGGTGGTTCGGGTCGATGGCGACCATGAAGATCGAGGGCTGCCAGTTCTCACCGCCGTCGATGAGCGGGGCCAACTTCTCGGCCACCGTGCGCGGGACGTGCCCGATCATGCCCTCGTCGCCCAGGGATGGGACGTGCACCTCGATCGCGTTGGCGTCGAACTCGTTGTTGGGGTTGCGGACGAGCACGGCCGGGATTGGCTCAGGCTCAACGTCGTCCCCGAAGGTACCGACGGGGGAGGTCAGGAACCGCTGGGCGGCGATCTCGTTGAGGCGGTAGACGTTGCCGGGGTACCCCTTCACGAAGGTGAGACCCACGACCTTGGTCTTGAAGTGGTCAGGGAGAGGCATGATCAATCCTCCCGAAACCAGGCGTCGATCTCGGTGAGGTCGTCGTTGGTCCACTCGTTGGGGTCGGACGAGATGCTCTGCCCCTCACAGAAGCCGGTGAAGTCGTGCCGGTCGTTGCCGGTGAGGTTCTCGACCTCTTGCGCCAACTGCTCCCACAACTTGGCGTCGAACTCGGCCTTGTCGGCCTCGGGTGCCGCCTCGGGCGCTGCCTCAGGCTCGTCCTCCACGATCTCGGCCTCCACCACATCGTCATCAGGGGTGGAGGTGGCGGTGTGCTCGTCGTCGGTCACATCGTGATCCACGTCGGGCTTGCCGTCGTCGTCGGCGTCACGGCCCCCGGCCTCGATCTCCAACGGCTTCTGCTCACCGGCTTCCAGGGCGATGCCGGAGCCGATGGCGGCCACCTCGGCGTTGCGCTGGCGCCAGAGCACCAGAGCCTTGAGGTCCTTGAGGTCGTCGGGGTACCCGGCCTTCTTGAGAGCACGGCCCAGGGTCTTGGTGCAGGTCACCACCCAATCGTCGGGGTCCTTCCCGCGGGGGGCTTCCTTGTACGCCACGATCGGTTCCTGGCCTGGGATGCGGAGGGTGCAGACGCAGAACATCCCCTTGCCGCCGTACTGATCAGGGACCCCGATGTCGGTCCCGACCTTCAACTCGTAGTCGTGGGTGGCCATGGGGTGATCTTCGAGAAGAAGGCCCCACCGTAGGCCGGGGCTTGCGAAAGTTTCGATGCCCATGCTGATGCTCCTTGTCGGGGGTGGACTGAGGCGATACCTTACCCGCTAGGTGTGACACCAGCCCGAGGGTCGAGGGTGGGCTACGCTGTGATGAACCGTTGAGAGAGGTGATCGAGTGCCGCGTTCCGGTCCGCTCCGTCGCGTTGAACTAGCCCAGGGCAGCAAGTTGGCGAACTTTGCCATGGCGCGCCCGAGTGCTTCCGCTCACGCTACGACGGCAGCCTTGACCAAGGTCGGCGAGATCAAGTCGCCCTACGGTACCGTCGAGGCTTGGCAGCGCGATTCCTTCTCCTACTACGAGATCATCGGAGAGGTTGGCTACGCCATCGGCCTGACCGCCAACACGGTAGCGGCGTGCGAGATCCGCCCCATCGAGGTGGACAACGAAGTCGCTCCCGGTGGCTGGCGAGAGACTGGTGACGAGCGGGTTCTTCGCGTGTGGGAGGCACTGCAGCCTCCGCGTGGAGGCAAGCCGGAGTTGTACCGCAAGGCGTCTGCTCACCTGCAGATCGCTGGTGAGTCCTTCTTGCTCGGATCGAAGTTGCTCGATGAGTTCGGGCGCGATTCGGGCATCGGGTGGGAGTTCCTTTCCTCGGAGGAGATCCGCGTCGAGGGGACCGGCCGCAACATCAAGCGTCACCACGGGGGCTATGGCGGCCAGCAGCAGGAGGACCTTGATCCCAAGGACCACTACATCGCCCGCCTGTGGCGCTCGGACCCCAGGTTCAGCGATCGCCCCGACTGCGCCCTCAAGCACGTCCTGCCGATCTGCCGGGAGGTCGTGGTCCTCACGCAGTTGGTGGACGCCATCGCCAAGTCGCGCTTGGCTGCCGGAATCCTGTTCGTCCCCGACGAGATGTCCTTCGGCCCCTACGACGAGACGGAGGACGACAGCGACGACACCGATGACATCGATCCGTTCACCGAGGAGTTGATGGAGCACCTGACCGCTCCGGTCGAGGATCGCACGTCGGCGGCTTCTCTGGTTCCCCTGATCCTGCGGGGCGCCGCCGAGTTCGGCGACAAGATCAACCTGATCGATGTCGCCCGCGACCTTGACAACATGTATATGGAGTTGCGCCAGGAGGCCATCGGTCGCATCGCCACCGGCATGGACATCCCGCCGGAGATCATGCAGGGCAAGGGTGGCCTGAATCACTGGACCGGCTACAACATCGACGCCGACTTCATCTCCAAGCACGTCTCTCCGCTTGGCGACATGATCTCGGAGTTCCTGACCTCGGCGTACCTGCGTCCGATGTTGGTCGAGTTCGAGGGCATGACCGAGGACGAGGCATCGAAGTACCGCCTCCTGTTCGACCCGAGCCGCATCACGTCGCGTACCGACACCGGCCCCAACGCTCGCGCCGCCTACGACCGCCACGTTCTCTCCGAGGTCGCCTACCTGCGCGAGAACGGGTTCGATGAGGCGGACGCCCCCGACTACGACGAGCGCAAGGAACGCGATCTTCGGATGCTCTTGGAGTCCGAGCCGATCATCTTCGGTCCGCAGATCATGGGGATGCTCTACCCGGAGTTGGAAGGCGAGATCACCCTGCCCGACGCAGAGGCGATGCCCGTTGGTGGGCAAGACTTGGAGAACCCGTCGGCGGTGCCAGCGCGCAAGAACGAGACCGGGCCGTCATCTCGGCCGGTGATCGACAATGAGACGGGTCAGGACGAGCCGTCTCCACGCGGTCCCGCTGGCCCCCGCGCCGAGGAAGGACTCATCGACCGTCTCGCCACCGGGGCGGACGCCGCCTTGGAGCGGGCGCTTGAGCGTGCCGGGAATCGCATCCTCTCCAAGATGAACGGTCAGCATGTCTCGATGCGTGATCGATTCAAGTCCACGCCGAAGGATCAGATCATCTCGGGTCTCACTGAGCAGGAGATGGAGCAGTTGGGGCTGACCTTCGCCGACCTGTTCTCCGGCGCGTGGGAGAACCTTGCCGTTCGAGGCAAGGGTTGGTTGCGCCAGCACTTCATCACTGAGGGCTTCGACAACTTCACCGCAGACGAGAAGGCCGCCGTCGTGGTGAACAGCCTGCTGCCACTCCTTGAGTTGCGGGCGATGTCTGCGATGCAGACTCCGGTCCGCATCGGTCCCAACGGCCTGCGCGTCCCCCACGAAGTCATCACCCAAGCCCTCGAACAACATGAGCGCATCGCACCATGAGCACCACGACCTTCGCCGCTGATCAGCCGAACTTCTCTGACGGGATCATGGTGGCCGTGCGCCCCAACGACCCTGAGCGGTTCGCCATCGACGGCGGCACGCCACCCGATGAGATCCACCTGACCCTCGCCTACTTCGGCAGCGTGAACGACGAGGAGTGGACGGAGGCGGCGCGCGAGCAGATCGCCGAGGTGATCGGCGCAGAGATCGCCCCCGAGCACGACCCCATCAGTGGTGAGATCACGGCGGTCACCACCTTCGACCTCGCTGGTGAGGAGGCCCCACCACTCGTGCTGCTGGTGGACGCCCCTGGCCTCGGACACATGCGCGATGCCCTGGTGCGCCACGTCGAGGCAGCCCTGGGCAGCAACCAGGAGATCAAGAAGAACCACGACTTCATGCCTCACATCACTCTGGCCTACGGCGCCACCGATGAGGAGATGGCTTTCGCCAGGAGTCTGGTGGGCGAGAAGGTGCGGTTCGACGCCGTGGAATTGGAGTGGGGCGACGAGCCTTCCGCGTGGCCCCTGGGCGTTGCCCGAGGTAGCACGATCTCTGACTCCGAAGGGGAGAACGGGCTACGATTTACTGACACCTTCGCCGAAGTCGGTCCCCAGGAGGGTGACTCAATGCCTTATGAGATCGTGGAGAACAACACCGAGTGCCCTCCCGAGAACCCCTATGCCGTCGTGAAGTCTGAGGACGGAGAGGTCATGGGATGCCACCCTTCCGAGCGTGACGCTCAGGAGCAGTTGGCAGCGCTGAACGCGGCCGAGGTCGAGGATGAGGCCGCCGTGAAGGTTTCTGGCGATCCGCTGGCCATCGTGATCGCCGACGAGTTGACCACCGAGGAGCGTCTTTCCGCGGTGGAGGAGTTCCTGGCTGCCCAGAAGGGCGGCTCGGGTGGTGGCGGGTCCGACGACGAGGAAGATGACGAGGAGACCGACGACTCCGAGGAGGAGATCGAGGTCGAGATCGAGGTGTCCGACTCCGAGGAGGAGGACGATGAGGAGATGAGCGCCGAGGAGGAGTTCGGTGCCATCGGCGCTCACGACACCCCCACGACCGACGCTGCTTGGGATGGCCCGGCCGCAGAGAAGAATGTCCGTGCCGGGGAGGGTCCTTCCTACTACGACAACATCTACGCCTACTACGACGACGGCAAGGACGAGAGCGTCAAGGCGTCGTACCGCTTCATCCACCACGAGGTTGATGCAGAGGGTGCCCCCGGCGCCGCCAACCTGCGCGCCTGCTCGACTGGCATTGGCGTCCTCAACGGCGCACGCGGTGGGACCACGATCCCCGAGGATGCCAAGGCGGGCGTCTACCGCCACCTTGCTTCGCACCTTCGCGATGGCGACATGGAAGCCCCGGAGTTGATGGGCGTCGATGCAGCAGCCCTCGCCGTCACCTTGGACGAGATGGCCGTTGAGGTGGAGCAGTCCTTCAAGGCGCTCCCCAGCCACAGCAGCCCCACCATCAACCCTCCCACCTTCGAGGGATGGGACGGCAACGAGGCGAAGAAGAACACTCGCTCGGGTGAGACCGAGGCGTACTACGGCAAGATTTACGCCTGGCGCGACTCGAACGAGGACCCGACGAACAAGACCGCCTACAAGTTCCCGCACCACACCGTCAGCGCTGATGGCACCCCCGGCGCCGCTGTCATGTGGGCCGTCCACGCGGCGATCGCCGTGATCGATGACTCCACCATCCCAACGGCCGACTACCAGGGCGTCTACAACCACCTGGCGAAGCACCTTCGCGATGGTGGGATCGAGGACATCCCCGAGTTGGGCGAGGACAACGCCTCGATTGAGGATGTCCGCGCCGCCATCGCCAGCGTTCGGAGCAAGTACCTCTCGATGGTCGAGGAGGGCGCCTTGCGCGCTGCAGACATCTCAGGAGCCGACGACACCGCCCTGGTGGGCGAGGTCATTCGGCGTTGGTTCGAGTCGGTCGCCGCGTCCAAGGGCGTCGAGGCCGTTGACGAGAACGATGGGGAGGTCGAGTTCGCTGCGGAGGACGAGGCTTCCACGGACTGCCCTTGCCACGAGGGCGTGCTTGAGGAAGGAGCAACCCATTCCAAGGGCTGCTCTTTCGCTCACCACGACGAGGAGAACGAGATGGCTGAGCACGATGATGAGGAGATCGTTGAGGAGGAGTCCGACGAGATCGGCAACTTCGAGAACAACGACTTCGAGTGGGAAGGCGTCCTGATCGTTGAGGGCCTCCCCTCTGGCGATGGGCGCATGATCGACACCGACGCCCTCACCTGGCGCGACCTCCCGGTCCCCCTCATGCTGCAGACGATCAACGCCGCTGGTCACGACGGCGCCGTCATCGCTGGATCGATCCACGAGATCGAGCGCAAGGGCCATGAGGTCATCGGCCGGGGCTACTTCGACTCCGGTCCCAACGGCCAAGAGGCCAAGCGCTTGCTCACCGAGGGCACCATGCGCGGCGTGAGCGCCGACATCGACTCGGTGGTGGCTGAACTCCGCGACGAGTCCGGCGCCGACGTGGCGATGGAGGACGTGCTGTTCGGTGACCCCGGCGCCGTCATGGAGGTTCTGGTCGAGGGCCGCATCATGGGAGCGACCATGACGCCCTTCCCCGCCTTCCAAGAGGCACAACTGCACGTCATCGGAGGCGATGCCCAGATCGAGGACGTGGTGCTCGTGGCTTCTGGCTCCGAGGTCCGCGGCGAGGTCTGGCGCTTCACCAGCCCGTACCCCCTGGTGGGTCGCGGCGGCGAGTCCTTCTCCGTTGACCACAGCCTGGTGGCTTCGGCTGCCACGGTTCTCGAACTCCCCACCATCCCGGTGCACCCGCCCCTGGCGTGGTTCGCCGCCGAGGATGACGACCTCGATCCCGCACAGGCATTCACGGTCTACCCCAACGGTCGCATCTACGGCCTGGTGGCTCAGTGGGGCACCTGCCACATCGGATTCGGCGATCGGTGCGTTCCCGTGCCGCGGCCGCATGACGGCTACGCCAACTTCCGTTGCGGGCACGTCCTGACGGCTGAGGGCACGATGGTCGCCACCGGCCCCATCTACGCCGACACGGTGCACCCCAACCTCAAGATGAACGCCAGCGACGCTCAGGCGTTCTACGCCCACACGGGCTGCGCCCTTGGCGACGTGGTTCTCTACGAGGGCGAGCACGGCATCCTGGCGGCTGGTGCCGTCAAGTCGGACGCTTCGGTCGAGTCCATCAACCGCCTGCGGGCAGCGGGCGTCTCGCCTGACTGGCGCACCATCAGCCGCAACCTTGAGATCGTGGGGCTGCTGTCGGTCAACGTCTCGGGCTTCCCCGTCTCCACGGCCCTGGCCGCGTCGGCTGGCGCTGCTGAGATCGGCGGCATCGTTCCGGTCGAGGGGGGTACTCCTCACTACCGCTGGAACTCTGAGGCCGAGCAGTTCGACTCGCTCGTGGCCGCTGGGTCCCTGATGCCCTGTGCCAACTGCGGTCAGCACTCGGTGAGCGATGGTGCGGTTCTCGCCATCCTCGACCTCCTCAACGAGCACTCGGCACAACTCGCCGATCTCTCCAAGGTCATTCGTCCGTACCGGATGGAGCAGTTGGCCACCAAGATGGCTGAACTCGGCCTGGGCGTTTCGGCTGGTGAGAGCGCCGCGGAGACGCACGAGGACGCCTGATCGTCTAACCTTGTAGGCGGAGCAGGGGCCATCCGATAAAGGAGACTGACCCTTGGGACTCGCTGACGAGATTCAGGCATCGCACCAGGACTTGTACCGCCGTTCTCATACGGCGCTGTGCAGGATGGGGCAGGTTCTCGGCTACCTCGGTGACGAGGACCGGGAGGCCCTTGAGAGGCTGATGGCTGATCGCCGGGTGTACGGCGTTTCCATCGCCGACCTCCTCAACGGGTGGGCGCCCAAGTTGGATGCCGCGGCGTCCGAGATGAAGGCGGGCACCCAAGAACGCTCCGAAGCGGAGCATCTCGCCGGGCTGTGCGGCACCATCGCTGGTGGGTCAGTCCAGCGGCACCGCAATGGGAAGTGCATGTGTGGGCGTGAGGACTGATGGCCGACGACGCTCTCAGAGGGGATGTCCCTCAACTCGGAATCGTCGCTGATGCCAGCCGCGTCCAGGCCGAGGCGAAGGCGCGCACTGTCAAGCATCCCAAGGGGTGGGAGCCGGGCGTAGCCTTCGACGGCGAGTCGGGGATCATCTCCACCGGCCCCCGTTCGGCCGCTGCACCTCCATCCGCCGACGATTGGCTCGACCTGCTGGCCGTGTGGAATCTCGATCCCGAGAAGTACGAGATCGACCCGGACTACAACCCCGAGTTCCGAGCCTGGGATGCCAACGTGGGTGGCGGCGCCATCGAGCGGCTCTACTACTACAAGGCCAAGATCCGCCTGCGCGGCGTGCGCTACGGCCTCGACGTGGACGAGATCCTCGATGGCATCCGCAAGTGGAAGCGACTCAAGAGTCTCCATCCTGCTGGCCCACAATCCCTCGTGGTCCCACTGTCGGATTGGCAGATCGGCAAGGGCGACGGCGACGGAGTGCGGGGCACGGTCGATCGCATCATGACCTCTTTCGATCGACTTGAGGACGTGATCGATGACCTCAAGCGTTCCAAGGTCGGGTTGGAGTGCGTCTACCTCATGGGCCTCGGGGACCTCATCGAGCAGTGCACGGGCAACTACCCAGCCCAGGCGTTCACCACCGAGTTGAACCGGCGCGAGCAACTGCGTCTGACCTTCCGCTGCCTGCGCGACGGAACCGCTCGGATCGCTCGCCGCGTGGACCGCATGGTCCTCGGTGGCGTTGCTGGCAACCACGGCGAGAACCGACTCGATGGCAAGGCGTTCACCACTCCTGGCGACAACGATGACCTGCTGGTGATCGAGATGGTCGCCAACGCCCTCATGGAGAACGACGAGGCGTTCGGGCACGTCTCCTTCGTCATCCCCGAGGAGAAGTTGTGGGTGGTGCTGGACATCTCCGGCGTCTCCGTCGGCTTCACTCACGGCCATCAGGCTGGCCGCGGCTCGACCCCCCAAGAGAAGCAGAAGCAATGGCTCAAGGACATGGCCTTCGGTGAGCACGACATCGGCTCAGCGAAGATCGTCGTCACGGGCCACTACCACCACTTGTCAGTGATCGACCACGGCCCCAAGGTCCACATCCAATGCCCCGCCATGGACGGCGGCTCGCAGTGGTGGATCAACAAGACCGGATCGGACTCCTCCCCAGGCACGGCCTGTTTCGTCGTATCATCGGAGTACCGGATGGGGTTCGATCATCTGCGAGTGGTATGAATGCAACGGCGCAACGTCCTCACACATCTTGATGGGCAGGCTCTCGACTGGCGAGCCTGCGTTGTGGCGGCTGCTTGCGCCTACGAGGTAGCCGCCATCGTCTCGGGCAAGGTCCCGACCATCACGGCGATTTGGCACCGGCTCCGCGAGGACAAGATCGGGCGCCTCGGGTTGTGGCTCTTGCTGGGATGGGCCGTGGAGCATCTGTTCGGGGAGGGTCGCTGATGGTAGAGTGCGCGGTCTGTGGGACTCCCTACAAGCCGGAGGCCACAAGGTGGCTGTGCCCTGGGTGCGGCTGGAAGGATTCATGCTGCGAAGGTGAGGCATGTCCAATGCCTCAGAAGGGATCAGATGATGGAAGCACTGATCGGAGTGGGGGGCTACGCGGGGGCGGGCAAGGACACGCTCGCTGACCTGCTGGTAGCGCACTTCGGATTCACCAAGATCGGCTTCGCTGACCCGATGCGCGACATGGCGGCGGCCATCGATCCCATCGTCGGCTACCTCGACACCGAGGACCCTGACGTTGAGGATGTCATCCGCTACACCGATGCCGTCGAGTTCCATGGCTATGACCAGGCCAAGGTGATGTACCCCGAGGTGCGTCGATTCCTTCAACGGCTCGGCACCGACGGCGGCCGGATCACCCTCGGCGATGACGTGTGGGTGAAGCCAGCCATGGAGCGAGCCGAGCAGCATCGCCGCGTGGTGTTCTCTGACTGCCGGTTCCCCAACGAGGCCGAGGCGATCAGGGCGGCCGGAGGGCGCGTCGTCCGGGTCGCCCGCCCTGGCGTTGGACCAGCCAACGACCACGACTCTGAGATCGGTCTCGACAGGTGGGACTTCGACCTCTACGTCAACAACAACGGGCCGGTCTCCCAGATGATCCCACGCATGGAGCAGTTCTTCGCTCGGACCTTCACCAAGGTGCTGCGAATCACCTAGCGGGTGTCACCCCCTAGTGCTAGTGTTGCCTCCATGAAGCGCTTCCCCGTCTCCGAGGTCTATTCCTACTCATCGAGTAGTTGAGCGGACGCGCCTGCGCGTCCACCTCTCGGGAGGGACGCTGCAAGGTGCACAGCCTGGCTGTAAACCGGGCGCTTCGGCATGGTGAGTTCGATTCTCACCCCTCCCACTACTTAGGTTCAGGCCGGAATCGCTGCCCCCGTGGTAGTGAACCCGGTCCAAACCCAAGTCACGGAAGGTCAACCGGACAAGCGTGCCGGGTCGCCCTGCTAAGGCGTTCGATCCCACAGGGGTTGGGGTGCAAGTCCTCGGCCTTCCGCCACAGGATCTCGTTACGAGAAACTGTCAACACGGAGAGTCAACCCGACAAGCGCACGGGCACCGCCTCGAAAGCGGTTGGCATCGAAAGGTGTGGGGTGCAAGTCCTCGGCTCTCCGCCAAGGAAGGTCAACCGGGCAGGCGTACCGGCGCTCGTTGGAAGCGAGTTGGCTCCCGCAAGGGGGTGGGGTTCGAGTCCTCGGCCTTCCGCCAGGGAGGGTGGCGCCCGTGGGGGCGAACGGGCCTTGAAAGCCCGGCCGGTCCTCGGGCTGATGGTTCGACTCCATCACCTTCCGCCACCGTCACACCCATGGTGTATGGTTCACCTTCCGACGAAAGGAGGCCCCCATGACTCACTTGCACGATCTGTTCCGCCCCGGAGAGGTCACCGACGCGGTGGCTCTCGGTCACCTGGGAATCCAGCGACACCCCGAGTTCGACCTCACGATCTACAACTACACGTCGCTGTGCCAGATCAGCCGGTCATGGACCCCCGTGACCTCCGCCTGCCGCGGACTCATCGCTGGTCCCGACGGAGAGATCCTGGCGCGGCCGTTCCCGAAGTTCTTCAACCACTCCGAGGTGGCTGTCCCCAAGTTCGCCCTGACGACTCCACCCATCGTGACGGAGAAGATGGACGGCAGCCTGGGCGTCATCTACAAGCGCCCCGACGGCCGCTTCTCTGTGTCCACGCGTGGTTCGTTCCTGAGCGATCAGGCCATCTGGGCATCTCAGTGGCTTGCGATCGAGATGCCCGGCTTCGTCCAGCCCGATGGTGTGACCACGCTGGTGGAGATCATCTACCCCGAGAACCGGATCGTCGTGGACTACGGCGATCGCTCGGAGTTGGTGCTCCTCGGCGCCGTCAACATCGCGACCGGAGCCGACATCCCCCTGTGGGAGATCGACTGGTGGCCTGGCGCCCGCGCTGAGCAGCACGTCGGAGTCGGCCACATGGACGACGTGTACCGCTTCGCTACCGGCAACGAGAAGGAAGATGACGAGGGAGTCGTGGCGGTCTGGTACCGCCCCGGCGAGCCGTCCTTCCGCCTCAAGGTCAAGCACCCCGAGTACGTCCGGCTCCACCGGATCATCACGGGCATCAACTCCAAGCGGGTGTGGGAGGTGCTCGCTAACGGCGGGGACTTCACTGACGTGCTCGATCGCGTGCCCGACGAGTTCTACGGGTGGGTGAAGGGCACCATCTCGGACTTGCGGAAGCAGTACCTCGACATCGAGGACGCTGCCTACGAGCAGTTCGCAGTCATCTGCCTCAACACCGAGGACGGCGACCGCAAGGGCTTCGCTGCCAAGGCCAAGAAGTCGCCCTACCCCGGCCTGATGTTCGCGCTGCTTGACGGCAAGGACATCGAGCCGACCATCTGGGCGATGATCAAGCCGAAGGCTGAGAAGCCTTTCGCTGACCAGAGCGAGGACATCTGATGTGGCTCTGGAAGTTGGCTTTCATCAGCCCCCCTCGGGGGGCTTACGACACCCATCGCGGCTTTGTGATCCGCGCCGACTCCGAGGAAGCGGCGCGGATCATGGCCGACGAGACGGCCGTGGATGATTGGCACCACGATCACCCCTGGCTCGACCCCAAGCAGACCTACTGTTCCGCCCTCGATCCTGATGGCGAGTGCGAGATCATCCTGCGTGACTTTCTGCATGGATAGTCACACCCGTGTGCTACTATCACCGCACACGATCGAGAGGAGAACACCATGACGAAGTTGATCGCAACCCGAGGACTTCCCGCATCGGGCAAGTCCACCTGGGCGCTGGCGCAGATCGCCAAGCGGCCCGGCCAGACCATCCGGGTCAACCGGGACGACCTGCGCGCCTCGGTGCACGGTGGCGGCAAGTGGAGCAAGCACAAGGAGCGCATCATCACGGTGATGCGTGACGCCATGATCCACGAGGGCCTTGCGTCTGGCCTCACTGTCATCTCCGACGACACCAACCTGTCACCGAAGGTGATGGAGCACCTCCGCACGCTGGCCAAGGCCAACGGCGCTGACTTCGCCGTGCAGGACTTCACCGACGTGGCGCCGGAGGAGTGCATCAAGCGCGACCTCGCTCGGGACCGCACCGTGGGGACCGAGGTCATCATGCGGATGTTCAACGACCACCTCAAGCCGGACACCACGGTGACGGTGGACGAGAGCCTCCCCAAGTGCGTCATCGTGGACGTGGATGGCACCCTGGCGCTTCATGTCAGCCGGACGGCCTTCGAGTACGAGAAGTGCTTGGAGGACGCCCCCAACCCCCGCGTGGTCGAGATCATCAAGATGCTCAAGGGCACCTACGAGATCGTCGTCTGCTCGGGCCGCGAGGGCACCGAGCAGTGCTACGGCGACACGGTGGTGTGGCTGTCCCGCCACGGCATCACCCACTCGGCCTTCTTCATCCGCCCCGAGGGCGACATGCGGAAGGATTCGGTGATCAAGCGCGAGATCCTTGAGCGGGACATCCTCCCGCGCTGGAACCCCGTGCTGGTCATTGATGACCGGGATCAGGTCGTCCGCATGTGGCGTGACGCTGGCCTGCCCTGCTGGCAGGTGGCTGACGGGGCATTCTGAGTGCGACCCCCTGTTGTGGCGCTGTAGATCGGCTGCTACAACAGGGGGTCATGCACCAAGAATCTCCCGCGTGGGCCACGTTCGCCAACTGCCTGGGCTGTGACCCGGAGTTGTTCTTCCCCGTGAGGGGTGAGTCCACCAGGGAGGCCAAGGAGGTCTGTGCTGGCTGCGAGGTTCGCCGCGAGTGTCTCGCCGAGCATCTCTACGAGAAGCACGGCATCTGGGGCGGCACGTCGGAGCGGGAGCGCAGGGCCTTGCGGCGTCGGGGCGCTCACGGTGTTGCCGTGATGGTTGGATAATCCCTTGACCCGGTGTCACACCCCCGTGGTAAGGTGACTCCCATGTCCAGGTCCACCGACTTCCGCGAACGAGATCAGCGCTCCCGGCGCTGGCGTCGCGACGCGCGACCCGTCGAGCGACCTGAGCGCTAACGCCTTCACCTGAGTTCCGGGTGCGGGCATCAGCCCCCCGGAGACATAGGGTGCGTCACCTGCCTCTCAAGCAGGAGAATCGGGTTCGAGTCCCGGCGGGGGGACGTGGAGTGTATCGGTGGCGTGAGCGCCGATGGCGACCTTGGACCCCACGTCTGAGGGCGTTACCAGACACTCCCGCAATCTAGGTCCATTGGTGAACTGGCTATCACACCTGCCTGTCGAGCATGAGTAACGGGATCGATTCCCGTATGGACCGCCAACCGAAACCCCCCATC
>Ga0307380_10007020_pt1 | contig 14707 bp, 10 predicted proteins | sample UN3MG_FD_202239 | JGI IMG/M metagenome (GOLD analysis project Ga0307380, IMG submission 202239) | Soil microbial communities from Risofladan, Vaasa, Finland - UN-3 | ecosystem: Environmental > Terrestrial > Soil > Coastal area > Acid sulfate soil | place: Finland: Risofladan, Vaasa | collected... | reverse complement strand
CTTGCCGGCCACGCCCTGCAGGTCGAGCTTGAGCTGGCTGAAAGCGTTGTCGGGGCGGTTGGGCGAATGCCAGGTTATGCTTCCGCTGATGTTGGCCGCCGGCATCGGCAGGTGCGCGTATCGGGCGGAAAGGCCGCTGATGCGCAGGTCGAGGGAGTGCTGCGGATACCTGTGTTCGGATGCCTTGTGCAGCGTGAACTGCTGCGTGCCGCTGACCCTGCCGCCCGATATTCCGAATTCCTGCCAGGTTCTCAGCATCGATGGCGGCAAGGCGTCGCGCACGCCGTCGTCAAGCGGCAAGTCGCGGATGAGCACCTCGAAGTTCGACACATCCCTGTCGATCAGCCCGCGAGCCACTTCTATGGTTCCATCCTTGTAGCGACCCAGGCCATGCTCGATCACGAGCGAATCGCCGTCGCTGCGCAGGCGCGCCGTCACGCCCGTCAACGGCAGGGGGAAATCTTTCAGCCTCGCAGTTGAATCGCTCACTGCCGCCGTGATCGACTGCTCGAACGATGGCTTCTCGCCCCAGCCATAATTTATGTACAGCGACATACCCACGCGGCCGACCAGGCCGATCTCGTTCCACGCCCTCATCGCAACAGAAGGCAGCAGCGACGCGAATTCTTCAGTCACTCGAACATCCGGCACACCAATTTCCATAGACAGCGTTTTCGCCGAAAGGTCGGCCTTGCCCGACACCGCGACCGCCCCTATGCGGTCCACGCGCGCCGAACCCTCCATCGTAAGCTGCCGCGCCGAAAACGACACAGGCTGCAACGACACGTTCAGGTCGCTGATGGAAACCGCAGGCGAAGCTTCGTAGATCATACCCTCGGCTATGTGAAGCTTGCCCGATGCGATGGTGATCTTCCGCGGAATCTGCCCGCCGATCTCCCTCCCGCCGCCGCTGCCGCCGCTGCCGGAGGTTAGTGCCTCAAGCAGTTCGACCGTCTCCGCGTTCAGGGTCATCTGCGGCCGGGCGATCTCGATTTCATCGATCCCGCTGCCCTTGCCGAGCAGACGCAGCAGCGAAACGTCTACCAGCACCTGCCCGACACTCAGCACCTCGGCGCCGCCATCGGGCGTCTTCAGGCGGATGTCGTATAGCCTGACGACACCCGAAATGCTGACATCGACCTCGTCAAGTTCGATTTCGCAGCCGGTGGCGTCGCCGACGGCCGTCTTGATGGCCTTGACTATGTTTCCGTGGGATAGATGGACGCGGGCGAATATAACGACGTTGGCGACAACGACTATGAAGGCGGTGACGAAGATGACGAGCAAGATTTTTCTGCGTCGCGCCACTTCTTGAACCCTGCCAGTGCCTTATTCCGCCCGCCCAGCGCCAGCCTGTGCTTCATCACGATCCACATCGTGGCCAGGCCGTCGTGCCAGCGGATTTTCTTGCCTTGCTCGCGCGAGCGGGGGCTGTAGGATATTGCCACTTCCTCGATGCGTATGCCGTGGCCCAGCAGCCTCGCCGTGACCTCGGCGCAGAAGCCGAAGCCGCTTTCACGAAGCTCCAGCAGCCGCAGAAGCTCCGTTCGCATCGCCTTGTAGCACGTGTGCTGGTCGGTTATGCGATGGCCGAACAGCGCGCTGGTAAACAGCGACAGCATCCTGCCGCCCCAGTAATAGCGCCTATAGGACGCGCTGTTGCCGCCCAGTATCCGCGAGCCATAAACAACATCCGCCCGGCCAGATTCGATCGGCTCAAGCAGCTTCGGGTAGTCGGACGGATCGTACTCGAGGTCGGCATCCTGTATGATGACCACGTCGCCCGTGACATCAGCCAGGGCCGTGCGAATGGCGGCGCCCTTGCCGAGATTGCATTCGTGCCGCAGCAGGCTCAACTGCGGGCGTCCGTGCTGCTCGAGTTCCGCGAACTGCTCGAGAATGCGGGGCGTGCCGTCGGTCGAGCCGTCGTCGACAGCCACGATCTGGTGCACTCCGGCGGCCGCCACCCGACGCAGCGCCTCCGCCAGCGTCGCTTCCTCATTATATATGGGAATGATAACAGATGCTTGCATTATATTCCAAAGTTTTTTGCCCGGTTGCTTGCAGCAAGTATGGATTACTACCACGAGCATCAACTATTGAACTGTCACATTGCCAAGAACTTCACCTGCTTCTGTAGGGGCGGGCCTCTGTTGCCCGCCCGTCTTCTGGAAGTTCAATATCAGGTGCTCCGAGTAATATAATACCATCGGCCGAATTCCCTCCGCGCCGCAGGCAGTTGACCACAACTTCAGCCCCCGGGAAACCTCGCCTCCTGCGCAGGTGTCATTTGCCCCGTCCATGAGCCGCCATCATAATGCGTGCCGCTGCCGCACCCGCAAATATCACAAGCAGCGGCATAACCGGTGCGCGATAGCGGATAGAACCTACAAAAATGCTGTGCAGCGCCGAAAACCACACCGCCGGCACCAGCAGCACCCCGGCCGTCCGCAGCCGCCTGCGCTGCATCACCAACCCAGCCGCCGTCAGAACCATCACGGGTATCATCCAGGCGGCGCTCACCGCCATAACCAGCGGCCTCCTATACTCGCTGAAGTTCGGAAATATGCTCCAGAACCGCACAAGCTTCACAGCGGCCAGCCGCAGGATGCGCAGCGGATCGTCCAGGATGAACCCGACCGCCGCATCATACAGCGCCGCATCCTTCTCGGCCTCGCCCATGCCGTCAAGCTCGGCGGGCCAGTCGATCTTATCGATAGCCGGGCCGCCGTCCGCACCGGGGTATACCCCCTCGTATAGCGACATTCCGCCCGACAGCGTGGCGAATGTGAACTCGCCCGTCTGCCGTTGGTTCCTGATCGCCCACGGAACCAGCACCAGCACGGAAACGGCAGCCACTATGGCGGCCGTGCGCAGGCTTCCCGGCTTGCGCCATTGCAGCACCGCCCACACCACAGCCGTAGATGGCAACATCGGAAAAACAGACAATCGCACCAGCGCCGCAGCGCCCATGCACACCCCGGCGGCGACGGAATATCCGACACTCCCGCCCTCGGTTCTCAGCAGGCAGGCGAAACCCGCAACCATCAGCAGCGCAAAGGGGACCTCGGTGAGGATCAGGCCGGAAAAATACGCGAGGAATGGATCGAACGCAGCCAGCGCCGCAGCCGCAAGACCCGCCGCCGGACCAAACAGTCTGCTGCCGATCAGATACACCCCCACGCACAGCGCGCCGCCCATCAGAGCCTGTATCAAGCGCACCGGCAGCAGCGGTGCATCGATTTCTGAAGCCGCGTCGCCTTCCGCCGCGCCGGCGTCTCCGGCGGCTGCAAATATCGCTGCGAGAAAATAGCCGTAGCCCGGCGCGCGTTTCGCACGGCTGGTTTCGGTTACAATCGGCCCCTTGCCGGCGAGGATGTTGCGCGCAACGGCTATGTAATCGTGGCTGTCGGGGAAATGAACTCGGCCGTCAAGGCCGATGCCTATCGCCGCGCGGATGCAGACGGCCGCGGCAACAATCACCGCCAGAATCCCGAGGCAGCGGCGCCCGCCGCCAACGTGTTCGGCCGTGTCGGATGGATGAGGAGATGGCGTCGGATGCGTCATCGCTGCCTCTCGAGGTCGTCATCCCGGCGTCCGTATCCGGCCATGGCGACCGCGCTCAGTGGGAACCGGCGATTACAGCGCGCTCGATGGCCTCCGCCCTGCCCGTGGCGGTGTTGACAGTCACCACCGCACCGCTCAGCCGGGGGTCGTCGGGCGAGATTTCAAATGGCGCAGGTAAATTCGAGATGAACTTCTTGAGCACCGGCTCCACCTTGCGGCCCAGTATCGAAGCATGCCCGCCGGTCATGCCGATGTCGGTAATGTATGCCGTTCCGCGCGGCAGAAGGCATTCGTCGGCCGTCTGCACGTGCGTGTGTGTGCCGTAGACAAACGACACGCGGCCGTCGAGGTAATAGCCCATCGCCTTTTTCTCGGAAGTTGCCTCGGCGTGCATGTCGACCACGATGATCTTAGTACCTTCCGCCCTCAGCGCCTCGATGGCGCGGTCGGCCGCCTTGAACGGGCATTCGGCTGGCTGCATAAACACCCGGCCGACAAGATTGATGATGCCGACTGTCTGCCCGCCCAGCGAGCGGATGCTGGTCCATCCCCGGCCGGGCGACTCGGGCGGGTAATTTGCCGGCCGAAGCAACCGCACGTCATTGTTGATCAGCGGTATGATGTCGCGCTTTTTCCATGCATGGTCACCCGTCGTTATTGCATCCACGCCCCACTCGAAGAACTGGGTCGCAATGCCCGAGGTGATCCCAAGGCCGCCGGCGGCATTCTCGCCGTTGACCACTACGAAATCGATCGCGTGCTCGCCGGCGTAGGTTCGCACGTGCTCGCGGAGCATCTCCCTCCCCGGCGCGCCTACAACATCGCCGGCAACCAATATCCTGAAGCTCAAGAAATAATCCTTTCTAAGAAGCAGTCAGGCGAGGCGCGTTGAGGGCCTGCCCGGCCGCCCGGCAACGTCGATTGCTGCTGCTGCTGCTGCTTCGTTGCCATCGTTTATTGCGCGCCGGTCGAGTCGGGATCTGATGATTCCGACGCCGTTGCGCACAAATTTCCCGCCGCACCCGGTGCGGCCTGCGCCCGGTGCGGGCTTTCCGCAAGCTACCGAGCGTATTCCACTACGCGCGTCTCACGCAGCAGCGTAACGGTTATCTCGCCGGGATACGTCAGCTCGCGTTCGATCTCGCTGGCGATGTCGCGGGCGAGGCGGCTGATATTCTTGTCGGTCACTTTGTCCGGCTTTACAACCACGCGCACCTCGCGCCCGGCCTGTATGGCATAGGCCGACTGCACGCCGGGGAAAGACATCGCAACCTCTTCGAGCCGCTCGAGTCGCTTGATGTATTTCTCGAGCGATTCGCGCCTTGCGCCCGGCCTCGACGCCGAGATCGCGTCTGCCACCTGCACAAGCACCGCATACAGCGTTTCGGGCGGGGCGGCTTCGTGGTGAGCAAGAATCGCATTCACCACCTCCGGCTTCTCGCCCAGCTTTCTGGCCTGTTCCGCACCGATTTCGGCGTGGCCGCCTTCCACCTCGTGGTCCATCGCCTTGCCAATGTCGTGCAGCAGGCCGATCCGCTTCGCAAGCTGGATATCCAGCCCAAGCTCAGCGGCCAGCGCGCCCATCAGATACGCCACCTCTTCGGAATGGTTCAGCACGTTCTGGCCGTAGCTCGTGCGGAACTTGAGCCGCCCGAGCAGCGTTACGATCTTGCCCGGCACGCCCGGCACGCCAACTTCCAGAACCGTCTGCTTGCCTGTTTCCTCGATGAGCGCGTCAAGCTCCTTGCGGGTTTTCTCGACGATCTCCTCGATGCGGGTGGGGTGGATGCGGCCGTCCTGGATCAGCCGTTCCATCGAGCGGCGCGCCATTTCGCGGCGCACGCTGTCGAACCCGCTGACCACAATCACTCCGGGTGTGTCGTCTACGATCACGTCCACGCCGGTGGCCTTCTCAAACGCCCTGATGTTGCGGCCTTCGCGGCCGATTATGCGGCCCTTCATCTCCTCGCTGGGAAGATCAACCGCCGACACGACCAGGTCGGACGAATGATCGACGGCGCAGCGTTGTACGGCAGTGGCCACGATCTCGCGGGCTTTGCGGTCGGCCGATTCGCGCGCACGCTCCATCATCTTGCTGATGAGCGTGTCGCATTCGTGCTCCATCTCGCTCTCGAGGCGTTTCAGGAGCATCTGCTGGGCTTCCTCGCGAGGCAGTTGCGCAACCTTGTAAAGCTGCTCCTTCTCCTCCTGCAGAAGGTTGTCCAGCTCCGCTGCCTTGTCGGCCAGGTGCTTCTCCTTGATCGCAAGCTCGCGTTCCGTCTTCTCGACAGACTTCTCGTTCTTCGCGAGAACGTCGGCCTTCTTATCGATGGCATCCTCGCGCTTGCTCACGCGGCGCTCGGTCTGGCGCAGCTCCTGCCTGATCTCCAGCGTTTCCTTCTCGAAGGCTTCGCGCATCGAAAGCTGCTCGGCCTTGGCGGCCAGATCGGCCGTCTTGCGGAGGCGTTCGGCTTCTTCCTCGGCCTCATTGATGATCGTTTCGGCCGTCGATCCTGCCTTCTTGCGGCGCATCGACGCCACCACCGCGCGGGCGATAAACCCCGCCGCTGAGCAAACAGCAATCAGCAGCAGCGACTGGGGCCAGTGTTGCAGCAATATTCTAATATAATCGATGGCTTCCACCCCCTTTTCAGCCGGCGCTCACACCAGGCCGTCCCTGGCCGGAGGCGCACGGTTCACAATGATGAATTTTCTCGGCTCGCCGCAGCAAAATACTACGGCCGACGCCACGGCGGCTGACGCACGCTCGGTCCGAAAGGGCCGCAATCGCGCGATTCACAGCCTGAACAATGGGCGCTGAAACAGGTGGAAGGCAGGAGGGACTTGCTCGGAAGGAGTGAAAAAACGATTGACCGGGCGGCTATCGGACGTCGGGCGGAGCGGCTGCAACAGCCACAGCCGGCGCAATGCACGGCAGCGGCCGCATTATTGCAGCGGCCCAAATGCCCGCCGCTCCCCCGTCAGAAATAGCACGAATAACACTCGACCCGGTCGCCTGATTCCTCGATAGCAGTGAAAATGCTGTCGACCATAGCTCCGCTCGCCGGAGCAGCCCCGGCGCCCGCGGCGCAAACCGGCCGCGCGAGGCTCGAATGCGGCCGATGCGCTCCATAAACGCACGGCCGTCTTCAACCGCAACGCCGGAAACACGCGCAACCACGCCGCATGCGGCCGCAGCGCGCGCATCTACCAGCCCCATCAACACGAGCATCAAAATGGTTACAGCAACAATATGAATCACTGTTTTTCCGGAACAATTCTATCTGCCGGCCCGCCGCATGCCCAACGGGCATCCGGCAAACCGTGCGCTCCTGCCGGCACCGCTTTCAGCAGCCGGCAAAAACTGATCTCCACCATCATTATACATGCCGCCCCAGGATTTGTCAAAAGAAAATCGAAACAAAATTGCCCCTCGCCGGCATAGGTTACACAGATTACGACCGCCGGCACCCGCGGCCGAAGCCATGAACGGCCCGGAATAGCCGCAGGCTGCCTCAGTCCACACCCAGTCTCGTTTCCATCTTGATTAGCCGGATAACATCGCTAAAATTGTCATACAGCCACCCTGCCGCAACCACCTTGCACATCGAAAGGCGCAACAAATGACCAGATTCGCAACGCTGTGCGTTATCCTGATCCACGCAACGCTCGCCGATGCGGCCGACTGGCCCCAATGGTTGGGACCTGATGCTAATGCATCGTCGGCCGAAGTGCCCGCGCAGATGCCCGCGAAGAAAATCGTCTGGCGGAGGCCCCTGGTGGGCAAATGCCACGCGGGCCTCGCAGTGGCCGGCGGCCGCCTCATCGTGCCCGATTTCGGCAATCAGAAAGATTTTTTCCGCTGTTACGAAGCCGAAACCGGCAAACCCCTGTGGGATCACTCTTACCCCAACGCCGCAGAAATCGAATATACCTCCGCCCCACGGGCAACCCCACTGATCGCAGACGGCTTAGTCTACACGCTCGGCGCAGCAGGCGACCTGCACTGCCTGAGCCTCGACAGCGGCGAAATCGTCTGGCAGATGAACTTCCCACGCCGCTTTGAAGCCCATATCCCCGAATACGGCTACAGTTCCGCACCCGTGATCGCCGGAGGCAAGCTGATAGTTAAACCCGGCGGGCCGGACGCCTCGATCTCCGCACTCGATCCGAAAACAGGCAGCGTAGTCTGGAAAACACCCGGTGCACCGGCCGCCTACGCAGGTTTTCTCGTCGGAACGTTCGGCGGAGTGGAGCAGGTCGTCACATACGACGTCGAATCACTCGGCGGATGGGAGCTTGCCACCGGCAAACGCCTGTGGAAGATCACCCCGAAGAACGCCGGCGACTACAACGTCTGCACGCCCGTCGACACCGGCGGCAAGGTGCTGGTTTCATCCGAAAACAACGGCACAATATTGTACGGCTTCGAACAAGGCGGGAAAATAATCCCTCAGCCCCTGGCGACCAACGACGATCTCGCCCTCGACATGGCAACGCCTGCAATCGCAGGTCCATACGCATTCGGCACACACAGCGGCCTGATATGCATCGGCCTTGAAAACGGCCTCGAAACGCTGTGGATCGACGACGAGCACGAATCCACCTGGCGATTTTCAAACATCATCACCGGCAACGGACGCCTCCTGTTCGTAACCGAAGACGGAAAAATGTTCCTGGCCGCGCCGACCGCCCAAGGCGCCAACATCCTCGGCTCGATGGACCTGTGCAAGGATACCTGGTCGCATCCGGCCATAGCCGGCGGCCGGCTATACATACGCGACGAACGATACCTGTACTGCTATAGGATCAGCGAACCGTAGGCAGGGCCGCACATCATTCCTCGGGCTGTTTGCCCGTCACTATGCCGTCGGCCGCCCGGCGTGCGCCTTCGGGGATTTCAGGCACTGAGCGTGCAATCGAGCGCATCCACTGCTCGACCTTATTCGCGTATTCGCGCAGGTTCTCGGACGACAGCGAAACATAGCCGCCGAGGTGCAGCAGCCCGATGACGAGCGCCGCCACTAGTATTACGCGGGTGAATGTGAAGCCGGGCAAAATGGCCCGTATCGCTGCCCGCAGGCCGCCTATGAGGGCTATCAGCGATATAACGGTGAAGATTGCTGGAAACAGCATCTCCCTGTAGGCGCCGTCGGCATGGGCCTGCTTGAGGGCGTATGTAGACGAGACGAGGAACAGCCCGCCGCCGGCCGCGAACAAGGCTCCCAAGAGGAACGAGAACAACCTGCCCATCATTCACCTCCTTTGTGATTTTGTCTTCAGCAGTTCATCTATTGCCTGCTGAACCAGTTGGTCGCAACGCTCGTTGAGCGGATGGCCGTTGTGGCCGCGCAGCCAGTGAAAGGAAACGCTGTGGCGCTGCCCGAGCTGGTCGAGCGCCTGCCACAGGTCGGCGTTGAGCAAGGGCTTGCGTTTGTTTTTTTCCTTGCGCACCCAGCCGTTGGCCTTCCACTTGGGCATCCATTCCATGAAGCCTGTTGCGAGGTAGGAGGAATCCGTCCATATTTCCGCCTCGCATGGCTCCTTGAGCAGCTTTAGTGCTTCTATGGCTGCCGTCAATTCCATTCTGTTGTTTGTTGTCTGCTGTTCGGCGCCGTATATTTCCTTCTCGGTCGAGTTATGGTGTAGTATGGCCGCCCAGCCGCCCGGGCCGGGATTGCCGCGGCAGCCGCCGTCGGTATGTATGATGATTTTTTTCACCCAGGCCTCTCCGAAGCGTCGCAATTGCGGCCTTGTAGTTTCTGCATTGGTGTTGCCTTGTTCATAATTATACGGCTGCGGCGGTGAAAGAACAACGGAAAAGGCGAGCCGCCTCGCGTCAGTCGGTGTCAATCTGTGCCGGCCGGGCCTCGAGCATTTTGGTTATCTCGCCGCATGCGAGGATGAACCAGGCGCAGTTTGGCATCCACAGTTCATTTGTCCTGGGGTCGGTGTCAAGCCCGGAGCATTGCGTGCCGGGCGTCGAGGCGCGGATATCGAGGCAGGGGAAATCTATGGGATACTCGATGCCGTCGCCTCCGACAATTCCGTTTGCGACGCCTCCGACGGTGAACCCCGTCTGATGTGCGGGGATGGCGGCGTATGGTGTGTAGCAGGCGCCGAGGTCGCGGTGCCCGACTCCGCAGACCATGCAGGTGCCGCGGATGTTTCGCCCGAGCACCCACTCGAGCTGGCGCTGTGCGAGTGATGCGAGGTCGTTGCGGCTGAGCAGCACGGCGGCCTTTGCCATGTAGTAAGCGATGGCGAGGTAGTAGGTATTCATGCCGCGCGGAAGCGCGGGGAAGTTCACGGCGGGCGGCATGGGTGCTTCTTTCTGCGGGGTGTGGGGGGCGAAGCGGCCCGGCAGCGGCCATTCGCCCATCTGGCCGAATGCGGATGGTGCGGCGCAGGCCTTGATACTGGGGAGTATGGTGTCGAGCGCTCCGCGGATTTCGAGGGCGAGGGCGTCGTCGATGCTGCGCTCGAGGTAGCACAGCAGCGCGTGCAGATACAGCAGTGGTGCGGGCGCGTATTCGATCAGGGCGGCTTCGTTGCGCATGTCGGGCAGGTCGATGCGCTGCCCGACGGGCGCGGCGAGGAAGGCTTTGAAGGGCTGGGCGGGGGCGAATATGCCGTTGTCGCTCTGCTGCTGGAGCATCGCTCGTATGCGCCAGGTGCATTCGTTGCGGTATTCCTCGAGGCCGTCTCCGCGCCACAGTGCGATGCACAGGAGGGCGGTCGCCGCGTGGCGGTCGACGGAGTCGCCCGGCTGCCTGTTTTGCTGGAGGCCGGCGAAGGTCCGGCGTGCTGCATCGAAGCAGCGTCGTGCGAGATCGGGCTGGTTCTTCTTGATGACGCGGGCATAGTTGGCCAGCGAATAGGAGGCGAGCGAGGCGGTGGTCCAGCCGCAGGGGGATTCGATTCTGCGATCGTCGTCGGTTCCGGGCGTGCGGTCGGTTTCATCTTCGGGCGGTGCGGTCGGGCCGGGCCTGCCGACGCGCCCGGCGAAGCGTCCGTCGTCGGTTGCGATCTTGAGCAGGTATAGCGCGCCCCAGCGGCATTCATCGGCTACTCCCTCGGCGGAATCGCCCGTTTTTTCCATCAGGTGAGTGAGTGCGTGCAGGGCGATCCACGTGTGGCGGGTTATCTTGCTGTAGTCGCCGCCGTCGTGCCAGCCGCCCGCGGCGTCGCGATGCTCGGGCCGGCCGGCGGTGATGATGATGCCGTCGTCGGTGTGGCATTCGGTGTGCCAGCCGGGCACGTCGGCTCCGCATCGTTGTGCGCGGAACCATTGCAGCGCAAGGTTCGCGAGGCGCATGTAGGCGTCGGCCCGGATGGAGAAATATTTCGTGCGGATGCGGCGTCCGGCGGCATCGATCATCAGTGCATACGAGCCTTGGCGCGTGATTTCGGTGAAATCGGCGGCGAAGAATGTGCGGCCCCATTCGCCGGCGCCGATATGCACGAGCTGCTCGACATACACTTCGGCGCCGTCGGCGTCGATCAACGTGAACCGGCCGCCCCGGTGTTCGGCGCGAAGCTGGACGATGGCGACCTTGTCGGCCAGCGGATGATAGCCGCCCTGGCAATAGCAGACCTGCAGCGGAGTCAGGCCAAGGCCGTCAATGAACATGTCGCGGAATTCGGCCGATTGGCCCGATCCGACGGCCTCGAGCGAGATGATGCAGTGCGTGGCGTCGCGCGGGGCCACCCCCGGCACAACCCGGCGCGACCAGAACGGGCAGTAGTCTTGCCTGCTGTATATCTCGCCGAGCTGCTCCTGGCCGCCTGAGCGCTCGAGGCGTATCCATCGCAGCATCAGCCGGCCGCAGCCGCGCACCTGGGCCTCGAGTGCATATTCGACGCGCGGCTCGATCTTCCTCGGCGTGCTGCGCCAGGCGAGTCGGCCGGAGTAATCATCGATGCGCATGATCGTCCGGCCTTCCTCGTCTTGTACAAGATCGAAGCTGCCGGTTGCACCTCGCGCCCGCCACGGCAGCCACAGCGGCGGCTCGCTGCGCGCAGCCGATGGCGGCGGTGCGATATTCACGCTTGCGTCATTCATCTCATACCTCGCGGCTGGGCCGCAATACAGTTGAGTATACGGCAGCTTTCGCCGGCGGAGTTGCAGCTTGTAGAATGGGCCGGATGCGCACGGAGCTTCGCATGGGCGGCGGCGAAATGTGAATCATGCGGCTGTTGTGTCGATACTCAACTGACATCCGCATACCATCTTGCGGCCGTTCACGCCGCATGTCTTGCCCGCAAAGGGGCAGACGCCTCGCGCAGTGCGCCGCGCGCTGAGCAAGGCGTTTGCACCTCGAGCAAGGCTGTTTCGGTCGGCCGCGGCGGATGCTGTTTCTGTGGAGTGTCAACTTTTGGACAGGGCGCAGGCCGGTGCCGGTAAGGTGCTGAGCACGGCCGCCGCCCGCTTGCCGTTTTTGTGCGGCGAAGGAGAGTGCAAGGTGAAAACTACAGGCAGACGGGGTTTTACGCTCATCGAGATGGTGATCGTTGTGGCGATCGTTGCACTGCTTGCGGGAATTCTGGTTCCCGTGGCGTTCAACCAGGTCGACGACGCGGAGAAGGCCAGGGCAATGGCGGACATCCGCCAGATTTCATCCTCCCTGATGCTGTTCCGCAATGATACGGGCGTGTGGCCGATCCACAACACGAGGCTGCTCTATTCCGACGGCAACGCGGCCGTCAGCGAGAACCGCTTCGAGAACAGCAGCACACGCCACATCAGGTCTTTCCTGCGCGAAAACTCCCCCGCGACCACCGGCTGGGAAGGCCCATACATGACCACCTTCTCGCCCGATCCGTGGGGCAACCGCTACGTTGTGGAAGTCCGCGGTTTCGAGGCGACCGGCGCGCCGTATGCCTGGATCATATCCGCCGGCCCGGACGGCCGATTCCAGACGGGCCGCAACGACACCGGCCTGCAGGGCGACGACATCGGCCTGATCATGAACTGACGACCGCATCGGGCCTGCCCGCCGGCAGGCAGGCGGACGGACAAACGACGGCTGGCCGCCCGTGCACGTCCGCGTGCACGGGCGTCGGCTGCCGGCCACTATCGACCCACGCGGCTGCGAAGAAAGGCGCGCATGGCCAGGACCAATCTAAAACGCAAGGCGCTCGGCCAGCGGCTGATCGACGCAGGTCTTATATCGCGCGACCAATTGGAAACGGCCCTTCGCGAGCAGCACCGCACCGGCGAGCAACTCGGGCGCATCCTCCACAACCTCGGCTTCGTAACCGAAGACAGCCTCTCCGCGTCTTTGCAGGAGGAGTTGGGAGCCGACCGCGTTTCGCTGGATACCATCGCACTCACGCCCGAGCTGACCGCTATGGTGCCGCCCGAAATGGCGCGCGAGTATCAGCTTGTGCCGCTTGCCTTCGAAGAGGGCACGCTGACGATCGCGATGGCCGATCCATGCAATATCATCGCCGTCGACGCCGTCCGCAAGACGGCCGGCTGCCCCGTTACGGTGGCGGCTGCATCGCCCGGCGAAATCCGGACTGCCATCGAACGTTACTACACCGACGCCGCCAGCCACGACTCGCTGATCGAACGCATAATCGAGCAGGCGCGTGCCGGTGCCGCCTCGCACAACGCCGAGGAGGCCGCAGGGCAAGCGCCGATCATCGAACTGGTCGACAACCTGGTGCTCAAGTCGCTCAAGGAGCACGCCACCGACATCCACATCGAGCCTGACGAGAAGCTGGTACGCACCAGATACCGCATCGACGGCATCCTTCACCAGGGGCCGTCGATTCCCAAGGAGCTGCAGTCGGCGCTGGTCTCGCGGATCAAGATACAAGCGAACCTCGACATCTCCGAGCGGCGCACCCCGCAGGACGGGCGCATCAAGTTTGTCAAGAATCTGCGCGAAACCGACCTGCGCGTTTCTGTTTACCCGACGGCTCACGGCGAGGACGTGGTGCTGCGCGTGCTGGACAAAAGCAGCGTATGCCTGCGGCTGGAGCAGCTCGGTTTCGGCAGCGAAACACAGAAGCGAATGCGGCTGCTGGTTCACGAGCCGCACGGCATGCTGCTGGTGACCGGCCCGACCGGGTCGGGCAAGACGACCACCCTGTATTCGCTGCTGGCGGAAATAAATTCGCTCGAGAAAAATGTCATCACAGTCGAAGACCCGATCGAATATCAGCTCCCGATGATCCGGCAGTCGCAGGTCAATCCGAAGATCGGGCTGACATTCGCGGCCGGGCTGAGGGCGATCCTCCGGCAGGACCCAGACGTCATCATGCTGGGTGAAGTCCGCGATGCCGAAACAGCGAGAATAGCAATCAGCGCCGCGCTCACCGGGCACCTGATGCTTACCACGCTGCACACAAACACGGCAGCGGGGGCATTGCCGAGGCTGATGGACATGGGCATCGAGCCGTTCCTGTTGTCGTCGTCGATTATGGGTGTGCTCGCGCAGCGGCTGGTGCGCAGAGTCTGCAACGAATGCAAGGAAACATATGGCGCCTCGCCGGCCGAGGCCGATCAGCTCGGCTGCGAGCCGGGCACGCCGCTCTGCCGCGGACGAGGCTGCCCGAACTGCCGCGAAACAGGATACCGCGGCAGGACGACGCTGTTTGAATTGATCCTTCCGACCGACGAGATACGCAAGCTCGTGCTGACACGCGCCGCTGAAAGCGACATCGCCCGCGCGGCGCGCACTGCGGGAGCAAACTCGATACTCGAGGTCGGCCGCGAGAAAGTACTCGCGGGCATCACCACACTCGCGGAAGTAACTCGCGTGTGCAGAACGGAGCTGTAGGCTCGGTAATTGCATCGACGCGCAACGGTCGCGCGTTGCAGCAGTGGGAACATTATGCCGGTTTTTGCATACTCAGCACGCGACTCGCTCGGCCGCCTCTCGCAGGGAAGGCTGGAAGCGGCTTCTGAAGGCGAGCTGGCCCTGCGCCTCGAGTCGCAGGGGCTGCTTCTCACCGTGATGCACCCGGTGAAGGCCGCCGGGCGGCGGGCGGCCGGCAGGCGCGGCAGGGCACGTCTGCGCCGCAAGCACCTGGTGACGCTGACCTACAACCTCGAGACCATCTATTCGGCGGGTATTCCGCTGGTGGAGGGCCTGCGCGACCTGGCCCAGAACTCGAGCGACCGCGC
>Ga0307380_10007018_pt1 | contig 14709 bp, 15 predicted proteins | sample UN3MG_FD_202239 | JGI IMG/M metagenome (GOLD analysis project Ga0307380, IMG submission 202239) | Soil microbial communities from Risofladan, Vaasa, Finland - UN-3 | ecosystem: Environmental > Terrestrial > Soil > Coastal area > Acid sulfate soil | place: Finland: Risofladan, Vaasa | collected... | reverse complement strand
AGTGCGGCCTTGATCGCCCGCATCGCCGCCAGCTTCGCCGGATCGCCGTATTTCACCAGATCGTCGGTCTTCATCCGGCCGATACCGTGCTCGGCGCTGATCGAGCCGCCATGGGTGTCAACCAGATAGTGGATCGCGGTTCTCACCGGTGCGGCCAACGTCTTCCGATCGGGGCTCGCGGCACCCTTTGGCGGAAACACATTGTAGTGCAGGTTGCCGTCGCCGACATGGCCGAAGCAGTTGATCCGCAGCGTCGGCCCAAACCCCGCAACGACGCGCTGCGCCTCGGCGACGAACCGCCCGATCCGGCTCAGCGGCAACGAAATATCATGCGACGAGATCGCGCCGACCCGCCGGTTGCACTCCGGCAGGGTCTCGCGCATCCACCACATCTGGTCGCGCTGGGCCTCGCTGGCCGCCAGGACGCCGTCGGTGGCCAGACCCGCCTCGAACATATCGACCAGCACTGCCTCGACCCGCTCGGCCAGGCCAACGCCGGAAGGCCCGGTCAGCTCGACCAACACCCGCCAGTCGGGACGGCCGGCCAACGGATCGGGCCTTTCCGGATAGAACTCGGCCAGAAAGGCGATGCTCTGATCGGCGATCAACTCAAACGCCGAGACCCCGTCGCCCAACCGCTCACGCAATCCGTGCAACAGCGCCACGGCGCCATCAGGCGAGGGCACCGCCAGCATCGCCGTCACCGTCTCGCCCGGCAGCGCGAACAGTTTCAGCGTCGCGGCAGTGATCACTCCCAGCGTCCCCTCGGAGCCGATCAGCAGGTGACGCAGGTCGTATCCGGTGTTGTCCTTGCGCAGCGGCTTCAGCCCCGACAGCACCGTGCCATCCGCCAACACTGCCTCGAGCCCGAGGCAAAGGTCGCGGGTATTTCCGTAGCGCAGTACCTGCACGCCGCCCGCATTGGTGGCGAGATTGCCGCCGATCCGGCAAGTGCCCTCGGCGGCCAGCGACAGCGGGAACAACCGCCCCGCCGCCTCCGCCGCAGCTTGTAGGTCGGCCAGAACGACCCCGGCCTCGGCGATGATCGCCCCATCGTCGGGCAGAACGGCGCGAACCCGGTTCATCCGCTCCAGCGACAGCACTACCGGGCGCGGGCCATCTTGTGGACCCCCGGGGCTGACCTGCCCGCCAACCAGCCCGGTGCCGCCGCCATAGGGCACGACGCCGATCCGATCGCGGTGGCACAGCCGCAGGATCGCCGCCACCTGATCGGTCGAGTTGGGTTTGAGAATCGCCGCCGCCCGGCCGCGAAACAGCCCGCGCGGCTCAATGAGGTAGCGCTGCGCCGCGTCTGAGGCCGCATCGACGAACCCGCTCGCGTCGAGACAGGCGGCAAGGCCGGTCAAGTGCTCGGGCGTGGGCTCGGTGAGGGTGGTCATGGTCCCACCATACTTCCCCGGACTTGATCCGGGGCCTCGAATCTTTGTGCACCATGGGTCGAGGCCCCGGCTCGGAGGCCGGGGAAGCGGGATGAAATTGACTCAGTGTTTCTCACCCCAATAGCCCTACCGTGGCGCCGCCGCTCGCGCCAGCCGGTCGTTGATCGCCAGACCCAGGCCGCGTTCCGGCACCGGCGCTACCGCGATGGTGCCACGCCCGCCCAGCATCGCATCCAGCGCGCGCAGATGGGCAAAAAGGTTCGCCGCCGCCTCGATCAAGCGGCCATCGGGCGACAGGTTCAACGACGGGCCAGCCACGCCCTCCGGGTCCAGCCCGAAGCCGAGCCAGGCCTCGCCCGGCTCCGGCCGCGATGCGTCCAGCCGCAGCCCAGCTCCCGGCGCATAGTGGCTGGCAAGCTGGCCCGGCGAAGTGATCGCATCGCCAGGGTCGCGGCCGATCTCGTGGCCCAGCGTTTGCTCGATTTCCTCAACCGCCAGACCGCCGGGGCGGAGCAGCAAAGTGCGCTCGCCGTCAAAGCCGAGGATGGTCGATTCGAGGCCGACCGGGCAGGCCCCACCGTCGAGAATCGCGGCGATGGCGCCACCCAGCGCCTCCACCACATGGGCCGCCGTGGTCGGGCTGATCTGCCCCGACGGGTTCGCCGAGGGTGCCGCAACCGGACCCCCAAATTCCTCCAACAACGCCCGCGCCAGCGGATGGGCGGGCACCCGTACCGCCAGCGTCGGCAGCCCGGCGGTCACCAACTCGGCGATATCTGCATCAGCCCGAACGGGTGCCACCAGGGTCAACGGCCCGGGCCAGAACGCCCGCGCCAGTCGCAGCGCCATCTCCGGCAGATCGATCAGCCGCACCGCCGCCTCCAGCCCGGTCACATGCACGATCAGCGGGTTGAACCGCGGGCGGCCCTTGGCCTCGAATATCCCCGCGACAGCACGGCCATTCCGGGCATCGGCGCCCAGCCCATAGACGGTCTCGGTCGGGAACGCGACCAGACGCCCTTCGCGCAGCAATTCGGCGGCGCGCGCAATGCCCGCAACGTCGGGCGCAAGGATTTCGGTCGTTTGCACTCTTGCCCGCGCTCCTGCCTTTGGCCTACGAGGATGCAAACCCCGATTTGACGGGGCCGACAACCCGCTTACCTTGCCCCCCTGCGCCAAGCAAGATGGTGAAGCCGAGACCAAGGATACCCGCATGACCTACCGTGCACCCCTCGCCGAGATGGAATTCTGCGCCACCCACATTATCGGCCAGGACCGGCTGGGCGCGACCGAGCTGTTTGCCGATGCGGTGCCCGAGACCCGAAGTGCCGTCCTCGAGGAAGCCGCCAAGCTGTGCGAGGGCGCACTGGTCCCGATCAACCGCATCGGCGACCAGCAACCGGCCCGGCTCGAGAATGGCGTGGTCCGCTGCCCACCCGGCTTCAAGCAAGCCTATGCGCAGATCGCCGAGGGCGGCTGGGTCGGCATCACCGGCGACCCAGCCTATGGCGGTATGGGGCTGCCGCAATGTTTTGCCACCTTCGTCAACGAGATGATGGCGTCGTCCTGCCTGGCCCTGTCACTGAACCCGCTAATGTCCCACGGGCAGATCGAAGCGCTGGAACATCATGCCAGCGACGAGATCAAGGCGCTGTATCTGCCAAAACTGACCAGTGGCCTGTGGAACGGCACCATGAACCTGACCGAGCCGCAGGCCGGGTCCGACCTCGGCGCGCTGGCGACCAAGGCCGAGGCGAACGGCGACGGCAGCTATGCGATTACCGGCCAGAAGATATTCATCTCATGGGGCGACCACGATATTTGCGAGAACATCTGCCACCTGGTGCTCGCCCGCCTGTCCGATGGCGCCCCCGGCACCAAGGGAATTTCCCTGTTTATCGTGCCGAAGTTCCTGCCCGATGAGAACGGCAACCCCGGTGTCGCCAACACCCTCAAGCCAATCAGCCTGGAGCACAAGCTGGGCCTGCACGGCTCGCCCACGGCGGTGATGGCGTTTGAGCGTGCCACCGGCTGGATCGTCGGGCACCCGCATGGCGGCATGGCGGCGATGTTCACCATGATGAACAACGCCCGCCTGGGTGTCGGCGTCGAGGGATTGGGCATCGCTGAGGCGGCGACCCAGAAGGCGATGGCCTTCGCCATGGAACGCAAGCAGGGCCGCACCGCCGATGGCTCGGCCACCATAATCGGCCACGCCGATGTGCGCCGGATGCTGATGACCATGAAGTCCCTGACCCAGGTCACCCGCGCCATCTGCTACGATTGCGCCTTCTCGATCGACATGGCCCGCGCCGCCGCCAGCCCGGACGACCGCGAAATGCACAGCCGCCGCGGTGCGTTCCTCACCCCGATCGCCAAGGCTTTCGGCACCGATACCGGCAGCGAGGTGGCGCATCTGGGGGTGCAGGTCCATGGCGGGATGGGTTTCATCGAGGAGACCGGCGCGGCGCAATTTTCGCGCGACGTCCGGGTGACGTCGATCTACGAGGGCACCAATGGCATCCACGCCATGGACCTCGTGGGCCGCAAACTGTCGGTCGACAACGGCGCCATGGCCCGCACAATGGTCGCCGAGATCGCCGCGACCGGGGCCGACCTGGCCGGAGCCGGAGCCGAATTCTCCGCCATCGCCGAGGCCGTCATCGCCGCCGCCGAGGCAGCACAGACCGCCACCGACTGGATGCTGGCAGCACCGGACCAGAACGACCGCGCCGCAGGGGGCACCCCTTATCTGCGGCTGATGGCGCTGGCCCTCGGCGCCAACTACCTCGGCCGTGGCGCTCTGTCGTCGCGCAGCACTGCCGGGGCCGTGTCGCGACTGGTGCTGGCCCACTTCTTTGCCACCCAGATCGCCCCCCAGACCGCAGTGCTGGCCAAGGCGGCAATCCAGGGCGCCGCACCCCTCTATGCTCTCGACGCCGAGGCTCTGACCGCATGACATTGCACCAAAAACCTGCGCTTCCCGGTATAGACCACCCTTGGGAGCAGGCCCCGGCGACCGGCACGGTGACCGAGGTCGCCCCCGGCATTCTGTGGGCGCGGCTTCCGCTGCCGATGCGGCTGGACCATGTGAATGCCTATATCCTCGACGACGGCGATCACTGGACCCTGATCGACACCGGATTGGATTGGGCCAAGGGCCGGGCCGCATGGGAGGCACTTCTGGCCGGGCCGCTGGCGGCCAAACCTGTCGGTCGGGTGATCCTGACCCATCATCACCCGGACCATATCGGGCTGGCGGGCTGGTTCGCCGGGCGCGGCGCCGAGATCTGGGCGACCCGCATCGCCTGGCTGTTCGGGCGCATGCTGACGCTGGACCACAACGACCTGCCGACCCCGCAGCACCTTGCCTTCCGCCGCCGTGCCGGGATGCCCGAAAACCTGCTGGCGGCCTACGCGACGGAAAAACCCTTCAACTTCTCGGCCTGCGTCGCGCCGATCCCGCTGGGGTTCCGCGCCATCGACGAGGGCGACGAGATCACCATGGCCGGGCGTCAATGGACCGTACGCATCGGCCACGGCCATGCGCCTTCGCACGCCACCTTCTGGTCGCCGGACGGGCTGCTGCTGGCTGGCGATCAGGTGATTCCCGGAATTTCCTCCAACATCAGCGTCTACCCGACCGAACCCGAGGCCAACCCGCTGGGCGATTGGCTGGAAAGCTGCGCGCGGCTGCGCACCCACGCCCGGCCCGAGCATCTGGTCCTGCCCGGACATAAACTGCCCTTCCGCGGCCTCGAATTCCGCTTGACCCAGTTGATCGAGAACCACGAACACGCCCTGGCCCGGATCGAGGCCGACCTCGACCGTGGCCCGATGACCGCCGCCGAGGCCTTCCTCGCCATCTTCAAACGCCCGATTGGCGCCAGCGAATACGGGCTCGCGCTGGGCGAGGCAGTGGCGCATATGAATCACCTGTTGCACAGCGGACGGGTCACCCGAAAAACCGGTACCACACCCGACGGGCCGTGGAAATTCACGCGCGCGGATGGGTAGACGGCCCGACTACGGCGTTGCAGCGGGAAAAATGCGGCGATAAGACACAAAGAAGCGCATTTGCGGCAGCGCAAGTTCCGGTTATACACTGCACCAATTCCACCGAACCAACCGAGCGCCGAGGGGACTACATATGGCTGATTACGAGCGCGGCTCAATGGACACGACCGAGCAGCAAAAAACCTTCGCCGGGCTGATGAAAGGCGCCGTTTGGGTTTCGGTCTTCACGATCCTGACGCTGATCCTCCTGGCCTTCGTCGGAACCTGATTGCGCCATCCACAAAACGGCTCATCAGCGCTGATCATCGCCAGGACAAATCGTCCGGGTGACAGGCGCCAATTGACCGGCGCCCAAAGCGGAGACTTCGCATGAAAATTGCTGTTCCCAAGGAGACCCGCGAGTTCGAGACCCGCGTCGCCGCCAGCCCGGAAACGGTGAAGAAATTCACTGCGCTTGGGGCCGAGATGGTGGTGCAGGCCGGAGCGGGTGCCGGGGCCAACATCCCGGACGCTGCCTATGAAGCGATGGGCGCGACGATCGCCAAGACCTTTGCCACGGCGGTCAAGGGCGCTGATGTCATCCTGAAGGTGCAGCGCCCGACCGATGCCGAGCTGAAAAGCCTGACCAAGGGCCAAAAGCTGTTCTGCATCATGTCTCCCTATAACGAGGCCGCGATCATGGAGGGCTGCGCCGCGATTGGCGTCGATGCCTTCGCCATGGAGTTCATGCCCCGCATCACCCGCGCTCAGTCGATGGACGTGCTGTCGAGCCAGGCCAACCTGGCCGGCTACAAGGCAGTGCTCGAAGCCGCGAACACCTATGGCCGCGCCTTCCCGCAGATGATGACCGCCGCCGGTACTGTGGCTCCGGCCAAGGTCTTCATCATGGGCGTCGGCGTCGCCGGGCTGCAAGCCATCGCCACCGCGCGCCGCATGGGCGCCATCGTCACGGCAACCGATGTGCGGCCGGCAACCGAGGAGCAGGTCGCCTCGCTCGGCGGCAAGTTCATCGCAGTGAAGAACGAGGAATTCGCCCAGGCCCAGACCTCCGGCGGCTATGCCAAGGAGATGTCGGACGACTACAAGCGCCAGCAGGCCGAACTGGTCGCCGGCCATATCGCCAAGCAGGATATCGTCATCACCACCGCCCTGATCCCCGGCCGCAAAGCGCCGATATTGGTCAACGCCGACATGGTCGCCTCGATGCGCCCCGGTTCGATCATCGTCGATCTGGCGGTCGAGCAGGGTGGCAATGTCGCCGGTGTCGAGCTTGACAAGGTGGTCGTTACCGCCAACGGCGTGAAGATCATGGGGCTGGCCAACATGCCGGGCCGCCTGGCGACCGACACCTCGTCGCTGTTCGCCCGTAACCACTTCAACTTCCTGTCGCCCTTCATCAAGGACGGCGCCCTGGCGATTGATGACGAGGATGAGCTGGTAAAGGGCATCCGGCTGACCAAGGACGGCGCAGTGGTGCATCCGAACTTCGCCCCAAAGGAGGACTGAGCCATGTCCGCAATGGATACCCTTAAGGAGGCCGCCGATCGTGCCGCCGAGGCCGCTGCCGAATTCGCGCGGATCGCCACCGAGATCGCGACAAACGCCCCCGAAGCGGCCGAGGCCGCGGGCCAGGGCGCTGCGGCGGCGGTCGGCGTCGATCCCTTCATGTTCCAGCTGTCGATTTTCGCCATGGCCTGCTTCGTCGGCTACTACGTTGTCTGGTCGGTGACCCCAGCGCTGCACACGCCGCTGATGTCGGTGACCAACGCGATCTCCTCGGTGATCGTGGTCGGCGCGCTGGTCGCCGCCGGAGCGGACCTGGACGCGGGCGCCACCTGGGCAACCCGAATCTTCGGCTTCCTGGGGGTCATCCTGGCCTCGGTGAACATCTTCGGCGGCTTCATGGTCACCGAGCGGATGCTCGCCATGTACAAGAAAAAAGTCTAAGGGGGCGGATAGATGGCCGATCTTGCTGCATTCGCCTACCTGATCGCGGGCATTCTGTTCATCATGGCGCTCAGGGGGCTGTCGCACCCGACCACCAGCCGCCAGGGCAACCGTTTTGGCATGATCGGCATGGCCATCGCCATCCTGACCACGCTGCTGATCCTGTCGCCCCCATCAAACTTTTCGGGTTTTCTGCTGATCATCGTCGGCCTCGGCGTTGGCGGCGGCATCGGTGCTGTCATCGCCAAGCGGGTGCCGATGACGGCCATGCCGCAACTGGTCGCCGCGTTCCACTCACTTGTCGGCCTGGCGGCGGTCTTCGTCGCCGCTGGCGCGCTCTATTCGCCGGAAGCCTTCAACATCGGCGTGCCGGGCGCCGTCCATACCGCCTCGATCATCGAGATGTCGTTGGGTGTCGCGATCGGTGCGGTCACCTTCACCGGCTCGATCATCGCCTTTGCCAAGCTTGACGGGCGTATGTCTGGCTCGCCGATCCTGCTGCCCGCGCGGCACCTGATCAACATCGCGCTGGCCGTCTCGCTGGTGCTGATGATCATTCTGCTGATCACCACACAATGGACTGGCTGGTTCTGGCTGATCACGCTCGCCGCATTGGCGCTGGGTGTACTGCTGATCGTGCCCATCGGCGGCGCCGACATGCCGGTGGTGATCTCGATGCTGAACTCCTATTCCGGTTGGGCGGCGGCGGGCATCGGCTTTACGCTCGGGAACACCGCTTTGATCATCACCGGCTCACTGGTCGGCTCCTCCGGCGCCATCCTCAGCTACATCATGTGCAAGGGCATGAACCGGTCGTTCATCTCGGTCATTCTCGGCGGCTTTGGCGGCGACAGCGCGGTCGCTGCCGTCATCGGGGCCGAAGTGCGCCCGGTCAAACGCGGCTCGGCCGACGACGCCGCCTTTATCCTGCAGAACGCCGGATCGGTGATCATCGTGCCCGGCTATGGCTTCGCCGTGGCCCAGGCCCAGCATGCCCTGCGTGAGATGGCCGACAAGCTGAAGGAGCACGGCGTCACGGTGAAATACGCCATCCACCCGGTGGCGGGCCGCATGCCCGGCCACATGAACGTGCTGCTGGCCGAGGCGAATGTGCCCTATGACGAGGTCTTCGAGCTCGAGGACATCAACTCGGAATTCGCTCAGGCCGATGTCGCCTATGTCATCGGCGCCAACGACGTCACCAACCCCTCGGCCAAGACCGACCCGAACTCGCCAATTGCCGGCATGCCGATCCTGGATGTCGAGAAGGCGAAGACGGTTCTGTTTGTGAAACGCTCGCTCGGCTCGGGCTATGCCGGCATCGACAACCCGTTGTTCTTCATGGACAACACCATGATGCTGCTGGCCGACGCCAAGAAGATGACCGAGGATATCGTCAAGGCGATGGACTAACACCGGCGAGCCGGAGCGGTGTGCGACGGCCCGGCCCAGCGGCACGGGAATTAATCATGCAGCTTCCAGCTAACGCGCATTTTCAATGTGATTTCGGCGTCACCGAGGCGATCGGTTCGTTCATCATCTGGCTGTTGCTTACCATCGTAACACTAGGCCTTGCCTCATTCGTGGCACCTTATTACGTGCTTTCCTCGATCATCAACCAGACCTGGATTGCCGACCAGAACGGTCAGCGCATGGCGCATCTCAAGGTGAATTTCACCCTTGCCGAAATTGTCGGCCACGCTGTGATCTGGGTGCTTTTAACAATCGTCACGCTGGGGCTGGCGTTGATTGTCTACTACTACATGGTGATGAAGAAGGTGCTGAACCGGACCGAAATCATCCAACTAGATGTTGCGCAATCGCGCGCGTCGCCGGTTCAGAGCGCGGTCACGCGGGCATGAATCCGGCCAGGCCGCCCGTCGCCGCGCCTCGACGCCCATGTCCCGTTTAATGATCAGTCTGATCGCGGTTATCGCTGTCGCATGGCTCATTGGCTGCATTGGGATGATCGTTTTCGCCCGGTCACTGATATATCCGTTCCAGCCCGGAGTTTCGGTGGCCGAGCCGGAGGGGCTGCCGGCTGCGCAGACGGCAACATTGGTCGCGGATGACGGTCTGCCGATCACCCTGTGGGTCGTGCACCCGGCGCCAGATCGTCCGGTTGTGCTGTATTTCATGGGCAACGGGGGGTCGCTGCCGTCGCACGCATCAATTCTGGCAGAGCTCGCCGGACAGGGGATGGGCATCGTCGCGCTCAACTACCGCGGCGCTGGCGGGGCGCCGGGCAAACCATCGCAGTCGGCGCTCACCGCCGACGCGCTGGCCCTCTATGACCGGCTCGATACCCTGATCGGCGAACCTGTGCCGGCAATCCGCCGGGTGCTATTCGGCACGTCCCTAGGCGCCGCGCTGGCGATCCAGCTCGCAGCGGCGCGCCCGGCCGCTGGGCTCATCCTCGAGGCGCCGTTCAACCGGCTATGCGAGGTCGCGCAAATCCATTTTCCGATCTTTCCGGCCTGCCTGTTGCTGCCGTACGAGCGCTGGGCGTCCGCTGATCTGATCGGCCAGATCACCGCGCCGGTCCTGATCCTGCACGGCGACGCGGATGCGACAATCCCGCTATCCCAGGGCCAGGCGCTGTTCAACGTGGCAAACCAGCCCAAGCGCCTGATCGCCTACCGCGGCGGCAACCACAACGACCTGCGCCTGCACGGCGCCGGGATCGATGCGATCAACTTCATCGAGAGCCTGGCGTGGAATTGAGCAAGCGTCGGTAACCACCCCCATTATACCAACGGTCAATGACCATGACTCACGCCGCGGCGTCCGCCAGCGGCTCCAGCCGATCCGTGCCCAACAGCGCCCTCTCGGCCCCCTCCAGCACCAGGCAGGTCAGGTTGCCGGTAAAGACCGCCCCGGTGTCGATGCCTATACGATTGCGCCGCACCTCGACCGCATCGACTGGGGTATGGCCATGTACGATCACAGCGCCAAGATCAGCAGCCGACGACAGAAACGGCTCGCGGATCCAGATCAGGTCGTGCTCGATCTGATCTTCCAGCGCAACCTCAGGCCGAACCCCGGCATGGACAAAGACGTAGTCGCCATAGCGCAGCATTCTTTGCAGCCCGCCCAGAAATTCCGGCAGCCAGGGTTGCATCGCCGCTGTCAGCGCGTCGTGCAGCAGCGAAAGGAAGCCATCGTCCAGCGAATAGACCATCCGCATGCCATCGATCCCAAAGGAATCCATCGTCTTGATGGCGCCATTGATCACCCAACGATCGAGATCGGCGCTCTGAGGGTCGGTCAGGAAATCGAGCAGGTAGCGGTCATGATTTCCCAGCAGAAAATCGCTGTGCCCATTGCCCTGACATCCATGCAGCAGCTCGAGAGTACCCGCGGAATCCGGCCCCCGGTCGACGTAGTCGCCGAGATGGATCACCCGCCAGTCGGCAACCGGGCGTCGCTCAAGGTCGCGGGCAATCCGCTGGTGCATGTCCACCAACAGATCGGTCCGCCCATGCACATCACCGATGGCATATAACCTCAACCCCGGCGGGGTCTGCGCATCGGGTAGCATTACCATTGCCGCCTCCTGCAAATGAGAACCCCCGCAAGGTCATTGCGGGGGGTAGAACGCGTGATGCGCGCTGGTCAATGCCGACACGCTTTGGGATTTGCTTCAGACAAGACCTTCGCGCTGTAACTTCTTGCGAGCGAGCTTCCGAGCCCGGCGAATTGCTTCGGCTTTTTCCCGAGCTCTCTTCACCGATGGCTTTTCATAATGCTGCCGAAGCTTCATCTCACGAAAAACGCCCTCGCGTTGCATCTTCTTCTTAAGCGCCCGAAGCGCTTGATCAACATTGTTGTCACGAACCAGTACCTGCACCTACGTCACCACCTTTCTAAAGTTTCGATTTTCGTAGGAGCGGTCTATATACATAGGCACATATCGGCTGTCCACAGCGCTAGGTCCGCATTGGGACCGATTTACAACGGGTCTGTCATGAAAACGCCGCACAAGACTGAGAATGCCCATATTTCCGAGGCTTGCGAGCGGCTGATCGAGGCCGCCCTGCCACATGTGGTGTTCGACGGCTGGACAACTGCGACCCTGGACGCCGCGATCGCCGAATCAGGGGTTGATGCGGGGCTGGCGCGACTTGCCTTCCCGCGCGGTGGAATTGACATGGCACTGGCCTTCCATCGCCGGACCGACCGGGCGCTGGCGGACGAGCTGGCGGTGGCTGATCTTGACGCCATGCGAATCCGCGACCGCATCATCCATTGCGTCCGCCGCCGGATCGAACTGGTCGCCGAACACCGCGAGGCGGTGCGTCGGGGGGTCACCCTGCTGGCCCTGCCAATCCATGCCCCCGAGGGCGCGCGCGAGATCTGGCGGACCGCCGACATCATCTGGACCGCCTGCGGCGACACCGCCACCGACTACAACTGGTACACCAAGCGGATGATCCTCGGCTCGGTCTATTCCGCCACCGTGCTCTATTGGCTGGGCGACCCAAGCCCAAATTTTGCCAATACCTGGACCTTCCTCGACCGTCGAATCGAGAACGTCATGGAATTCGAAAAGACCAAGGCACAGCTCAATGACAACCCGCTGGTGCGCGCTATCCTGTGGGGGCCGATGCAGGTGCTCGGCGCGATCAAGGCGCCGGGGACGCGTTAAGCCGTCCCGCATTGCGCCGGACCTTCTCGGCCGTCAGCGCTGTGTCAAGATTCGCCGCCTGCCCATCCGGGTCGAACGCCCTCGAGAAATTGAAGGCGCCCGGTGTCGACCCATCAATATTCAGCCGCCTATGCCGGTCGACTGCCTCGGGCCAGTCCGGTATATGATCCGGCCTGACCCACCACAGCACATACGGCGGCCACTCCGGCGCGACAAACCACTCGCGACCCAAACGCAGGGCCTCGGCATGGAGTCCGTGATAGGTGAAGGCCGCAACAGATTCTAGACCCTCCCATAACGAGAGAGTCTCGGGCGACCAGCCATCGCCACGCTCGCCATAGAAATCCGGATAGACCTGCACGCCCCAGGGCAGCGGACCCGGCTCGTCGTCATAGCCCGAGCGCGCGATAAATCCGTCGGCTTGCTCGACCGCCGCCAGAACCAGGTCGTTGCGGGCATGAAAGCCGTCGTTGATCGGGTGTTCGGCCGGCTCGCGAAAGATCCCAAAGGTGAAAAGCGCCAGGCGCATCGCTCAGTTCGGCCTCGGACTGATCCGCGTCACATGCCCCATTTTGCGCCCCGGCCGCGCTTCGGCCTTGCCGTAGAGATGTAGCCCGCCGCCACTGGCGGCCAGCATCAGCCAGTCGTCCGCCTCGGCGCCGATCAGGTTGGTCATCACCGCGTCCGAGTGGCGCGACCCGTCGCCCAATGGCCAACCGGCCACGGCGCGGATGTGCTGCTGGAACTGATCGACAACACAGGCCTCGATGGTCCAATGGCCGGAATTATGGACCCGTGGGGCGATCTCATTGACCACCAAACCGCCGCCCGGCACCAGGAACAGCTCGACCCCCATCACGCCGACATAGTCCAGCGCGTTCAGGATTTTTCCCGCGATCAACACCGCGTCCGTGCGAACCTTCGAACTTATCGCGGCAGGCACGGTCGTGGTGTGCAGGATGCCATCGCGATGCACATTCTCGCCGGGATCGTAGCAGACCACCTCGCCGGACAGTCCGCGCGCGCCGATCACCGAAATCTCGCGCTCGAACGCCACCAACCCCTCCAGAACCGAAGGCGCACCGGCAATCTCGTCCCAGGCCGACTCGGCCCGGCATACATCCTTGATCCGCACCTGGCCCTTGCCGTCATAGCCAAACCGCCGGGTCTTCAGGATCGCCACCCCGCCAATCTCGGCTAATCCGGCCTTCAGCTCCTTCAGATTGCCGACCGCGCGCCACTGAGCCACGGTGATCCCGAGCCCCTCGATGAACGCCTTTTCCGCCACCCGATCTTGACTGATCTCCAGCGCCCGCGGGTTCGGGCGCACCGGCGCGTGGGCCAGCAGCGTCGCGGCGGCCAGCGCCGGTACATTCTCGAACTCGAAGGTCACCACATCGACGCTGTCGGCGAACCGGGCCAAAGCCTCCGCATTATCATAGCTGTCAGTTGTCACTGCCGCTGCCACATCCCCTGCGGGCGGGTTCAGCCCCGGCTCATATATATGGGTCTTCAACCCCAGCCGGGCAGCGGCAATCGACAGCATCCTGCCAAGCTGCCCGCCGCCGAGGATCCCAATGGTGCCGCCTGGGGTTACCGCCCGATCAATCACGGCTCCATCAATCACGGCTAGGCTCATCGGCCACCGCATCGGTTCGCTCGGCCCGCCAGGTCTCCAGCCGCCGTGCCAGCTCAGGGTCGGTGGTCGCAATGATCGCCGCCGCCAGCAGGGCCGCATTGGTCGCACCCGCAGCCCCGATGGCCAACGTCCCGACCGGCACCCCCGCTGGCATCTGGACCATCGAAAGCAGGCTGTCGAGGCCCGAAAGCGCCCGGCTCTGGACCGGCACACCCAGCACCGGCACCAACGTCTTCGCCGCCAGCATTCCCGGCAAATGCGCCGCTCCGCCAGCCCCGGCGATGATCACCCTCAGCCCCCTGCCCGCCGCCGCCTCGGCATAGGCGAACATCCGATCCGGGGTGCGGTGAGCCGAGACGATTTTCACTTCATGCGCGACACCCAGCGCATCGAGAATCTCGGCGGCGTGCTGCATGGTCGGCCAGTCAGACTGGCTGCCCATGACGATGCCGACTTGCGATTGCGTCATTTCCGACCGGCCTCCCTAGAATTGCCCACGAACCTTCCCCCGCAACTCCACGAGGGATGCCAATCCGATGAAGGCGCGCACTATAGCGGCGGCTATCGGCCCGGCAAGCGTCCTCAGGCAATAATGTCGGGATAGAGCTTGTCCTCGACCCGGGCAATCTCGTCTTTCAGCTGCAATTTTCGGATCTTCAACCGCTTGACCTGCAATTGATCGCCCAGCACATTCGCCGACAGCTCGGCGATCTCTTCATCAAGTGCACGATGCTGTCGCCGCAGCTCCATAAGCTGGGCGATCAGGAGTTCACCCTGATTCATGACCTTCATCAACAGCACGACCTCGGTGTGGGGACAAGAACTGCGCGACTATACACCAGTGGCCCGCCCCGGTGCAGATTTTTTACGAACAATCGACGCCTTCTTTGGCTCTGCGGCGTTGATCCGGGGCGTTGTCAGGTTTAGCTTTCTAATCATGCATCCGGGTCTGGTCTTCGGGTGCGCAACAGGCGATGGAGAGCACGTGCATGGCCATCAAGTTCGCCCTTCTGGCTGTAGCTCTGTTCGCCGTCTAGATGCTTCTATTCCGGGTCGCG
>Ga0307380_10007017_pt1 | contig 14711 bp, 13 predicted proteins | sample UN3MG_FD_202239 | JGI IMG/M metagenome (GOLD analysis project Ga0307380, IMG submission 202239) | Soil microbial communities from Risofladan, Vaasa, Finland - UN-3 | ecosystem: Environmental > Terrestrial > Soil > Coastal area > Acid sulfate soil | place: Finland: Risofladan, Vaasa | collected... | reverse complement strand
GGAAGAAAGTGTTACCGCTGGCCCCGACTGGGCTGCTATTTTTTAAAGAACACAATACAAACACAGTTCGACGAGTCATAGGCGCAGTAACGCGGTGCTATGCACACCGCACGACTGCTGCTGCTGTTACTGTCGGCGCTACAGACGTCGGCCACACTGAGCAGCCAGTTTGCCGATGCCCATTTCAACTTCTGCTGCCACGATGAAGCGTGTCGGCTCAATTTCGAGTTGGACAGCTGCAGCTCGGAGTACCAGCGAGCCGACTTTGACTTCAAGCTGGAAACCCTGATGCACTCGCTGAGCCAGGAGCAGGCGTGGTTCACCGAGAACGCAGCTCCGCTGCACAACATGATGCGGCGCTACCGCTTCTGTCTGGGCAACGAGATACTGGAGATGAATCGCGGCTGTGTGTGCCGGCACGATCACCAGTGTACGCTCAAAACCCCCGCCGATCTGCGCCTGGCGCCGTGGCTCATCGGACTGCTGATCGTGCTGGCCACGGGATTCTTTGTCTTCCTGGCGGTTCGGCTGCTCAAGCGACAGAGAACACTCGAAAAACACCAAGGCGGACCCACGCTGGAGCAGGTACTGAACTGAGCGATACGCTTTGCGGGAAGGGGAGGTTCTCTGCTGATGGTGTCGCGCGCGCTCGCCAAACTGGACATGCGCATGGCAGGAGGAAGTTTTTTTTTAATTGTCGCGGTCTGTCTAAAAAAAATCCGCCCGGAGGCGGCTCAGCAAACGTAGTTCTTAATGTCGAGGTCGTAGGATGACCAAGCGCCGAGGATGTCGAGGCCAGTCAGCTGGCACGTCACTATCCAGTCATTGCACAGGCCCTCCTTCAAGTAGGGGTTGGACTTGACCCGTGCAACAATCTCCTCCTGAGACGGGGCGCCTCTGGCTGCCTCCATTGCCTTGGCCACAGCAATCCGAGCGCGGTAGATGACATACTCGTTGGGATAGAGCGCCGTGCGGAGAGCGCTGTAGGCTTTGAGGTGCTCCGTCTTGACGTGGACGTCGGTGCGCAGGGCGTAGCCGCGGTCGAGCGCCCAGTCGTGCGGCTCCCAGAGCTGGATGTGCGACCAGCCGTTCTCCACCTCGGCCATGTCGATGCTGCCGTAGACAAAGAAGAGGCGCTGGATCTTGAGCATCTTTGCGCGGTGGCTATCCGGCGGGAACTGGCTGAGGTCCTGCTTCTCGAAGAGGTGCTTGGTGTACATTTCGCTCAGGAACGCGATCAGCGTCGGGACGGTTGGCTTTGGCGGCGTGGTCACCGGCAGGTTGGCGTCCTTGAACTCGAGGACGCAGGCCATCTCGATGCAGCGGTCGACCAGCTTGCACCAGCCCGTGGTGTAGAGCTGGGTCAAGTGCTTGCCGCAGTGCTTCATCCGGTCGATGGTGCTGATCGTGGGGAACGCAGGCGGCGCCTCCGTGGTCACGTTGTTGCGGATCTTGGAAGCGGGCAGATTGCCGACGGCGAGATTGGTTCTGGTTTGGAGCTGGCTCCGGTTCACTGTAATTGCAACCGGTTTCCCAGCCGCCTTCTTGCTCTTCTTGGGTTCCTCGTCGGGAAAGTCCTCGTCGTTGTAGCGCTGCGTCGGCTTGCGCTTGCGGTCTGAGCCGCGCCGCACATTGAGCGGAGCTTCCTCCTCCTCATCATCATCATCCTCCTCGCTGTCGACGCTGCTACTGCTCTCGTCGACAACAGAAGCGTCAGCGTCGGCGCTGCCACTCGAGCTACTGTCGGCGTCGCTGCTGGCCACCTGCTTATCCGAGCGGCTCGGAGCGCTGTCATCCTCGCTGCTGGAGGCCTTGACTGGCCGCTCCTCAGAGCTGCTGCTTGAGTCTTCACTGCTAGAGTTCTTCTCGCTTGACTTGAGCACCATGTCGTCGGAGCTGGACGCGCTGCGCTTGTCCAGAGGCTTCGCTTCGTCGCTGCTGCTGCTACTACTACTACGCTCAGCCTTCTCTCGCCTCGGGTTGCTGTCGGCTGAGGCGTTCTGCTTGGTAAGGTAGGCAACATCGTCGTCGAGACTGGCTGCGGCGGACTCGTCGGCCTGCTGCGACGGCTCCCTGTCCTCGTCATCGGAGACAATGCCGCTGCCGAGCGACACGCCGCTGCTGGATGAATCTGGTTCCTCAGGCTTGGGCGGCAACTGCTCCACCGCCACCTCGGCAGGCTGTTCGGTTTTCTGGCGTTTCGGTGGTTGCTCAGGCTCTGTTGGTGGCTCTTTCGGCTTCACGGAAGCCAGCGTCTCCGCGTCAACTGGCAGGGGGTCCTGCTGCTGCGGCTTGGCAGGCGGTGGCGCGGGTCGTTTCTTGCTGGCCAAGTACTCCTCCTTGCGCTGCTTGTACCAAGAGATAGCCTCATCGGTGCACTTGTAGACCTGTATCTTTTCGGCTGGCAGTAGGTGATTCATGATGCCGCTGGTGCGAATGGACTCAATCCGCTCGTCGGTGCTGGGTCTCCCATTTGTTGCCGACCCAGGTGACCTCTGGGGATCTGGAACACCACGCGTCAGCTTGGGGGCATCCCACGGGGAGTGTTCCTGCAGGAAAAGTGAAGCTGGGTCCGCAAACTGGACGGGCCCCTGCTCGTTGGCCATTTGCAGAAGTGAAAAAGTGACCCGGCCGAGAACAGGCAAAGCCGGGGCTTGACCGCGCGCGCAAGGAAAAAAAATTCGCGCCAGCGCGGTCAAGGCGGGACTTTACTGCTCGCGCGGAAAAAAAAGATGCCAGTTGACATCTATCACTAGAGGCCAGGACATGACACTATACTATTCAAAATACCGGTTCCCTGTTCGTGTTGATTTCTTCAACGCACAATCTGGCAAGGGTAGCATGACGTGGGACACTTCCAAACTACAGCAAGTCCATGCGTTTTTCCAGGGCGAGAAGCATCCACTGTCGATTGAGGTAGCTCAGCGGGAATTCAGCATGAATGCTGCACGGGAAGACACGCCACCGGAGACGTCAAAGCTACACAGCGAAGCGGCTGTTGATATGGAAGCGTTGGTGCAGGTTCTCGTGGAATACGGGTTCATGGTGCCGGTCCAGCCGGAGAGCGTTTGACAACTAAACATTACGCTTCCTGTACGTGGATTTATCATTATATTGGCTCCAATTGCGCAGTGGGAAGTAGAACCCCGAAAAACTCCTCTGTGAAAACCAAAAAAAAAATCACGTAAATGGCTGTTCGAGTGCTGTTGTCCGAAGAAGGGCACTTCGAGGGGATCGAAGATGAGGAAGGCAACACCGTGGCCTTCCTTGTCGAGTGCCACGACAAGCAGAGCGGTGGAGACTACAAGAACCCCGGTTACCACGGACGCCGCCGCAAGCACGCGGGTGAAGACGGTGAGGGCGATGCGGAGGACGAGGAAGCCGACGACGAAGACGACGACGCTGATCGCTGGTATCCCGACGAAGAGGCGCCAGTGGAAATGTTTGCCACGGAGATTGCCTGCGACAACTGCGGTGTCGGTGAGCCCACTCTCCAGTGCTCCAAGTGCAACGACATGCTGTACTGCAGCGAGAAGTGTGCCGATGAAGACTGGACGTCTCGACACCAACACGAGTGCCAGCAGCCCGTCGACACAGAGCTCAGCGCGCAGCTGATCGAGGCACTGACGACCAACGAGATTGAGGGCATAGCGGCGCATCCTGTCGAGGAGAACGATGACGCCAACGAAATCTGCATTGTTAAGTATGTCGGGGAGTCACCGCGCGCTGGTAGAGGCGGGTCTGGCAGAGGTGGGTCTACGCCTCGACGCGCCACAGCCCCAGCGCGTCCTGGTCGACGCGCCACGTGGGGCCGTCCTGGTGGGCGCAGTCTCCCGCTCCGTCGCAACCCCTTCTCGCCGTTGCGTCGCAGCCGGACCCGCCAATTTGCGTCTCCGCCAGCCGGCGCCGGACGTAGCTTCCGCCGTTGGCGCGACACGTTTGGCCGGCGCCGCTGGTATAGTCCGCGCCTCTACCCGTGGTTCACCCGATGGTACCCCGGCTACGCCTTTGACTGGGTCACCTCGCGGCTGGTCGCCCCGTTCTTGTACTGGCCACGCAGCCGGGTCGAAGACCCCGACTGGTACTTCGATCCGCTCGCTGACCCGCGAATCATCGATCGCCAGCTCGAGCTTCTGCGTATGCGCTACGCCCACATGATCGCGCGTGGCTACGACATTATTCCCGACTACAACCGCGGTCGCTTCCGCTGGATCCGCCGTCGCTTCTGAGGATTTCTTTTCCTCGCCCCCCAGAGCAACGTATAAAAAACACCCTACTCCCACACTCGTGCTCAGTTGCGAATCGATGGCAAACAACGAAGATCCCTGTGTCCCAGACACCAGCTCGTCTCTGCCGCAGACGGTGCCGGCCAGCGAGGCGAGGCCCGGCACTGCCCTCGACAAACTGACACACAAACTGCGCAATGCCAGTATAGGCAGCGTTGGGCGGAACCGCTTTGTAGGCATATCACTGGCAATGCTGCTGCTGGCGCTTGTGTTGAGCTGGCTTCTTGTCAGTTTGGCGAGCGGGAAGGGTGAAGTGCTGGCACCGGTTCGACCCGGCACGCCGATCAAGCGGTGCCGCCGGATAGACATTGGCAGCCTCGACCGGCTGTCGCTGGAGTGGCTCGACGACCTGATCGAGTCGACCGCCACGAACCACCTGACAATGGCGACCGCGCAGCACTTTGGCCTGAACTACTGCGCAGTGGCCGTCTGCGAGGACAACGATGCGAAGAAGTGCTTTGCGATGCTGAACCCCGAGATGACGAACACCCACTCCCCGGCGACAGTCAAGCACGAGGACACCCTGCTCTGCGCCGACCCGGTGGCTGTGCAGACGCAGCGCTTTCGCCAGATCGACGTTGCCTGGTACGACCGGCGCGGCCGAGAGCAGAGCCGGCACTTCACAAAGCCACAGTCCTACAAGCTGCAGCACATGCTCGACGTGCTGTACGGCACGGATGTTTGCGGGTGAGCGGATGAGTTGGCAGGGAGGAAGGGGATATCAAAGCGTTTTAACAAGTGGAATTTTTTTTGTAAAAAAACCCCCCGCGCGATCTCTACAGGTCCGCTCTTTTTGAGCACAACTGCGCCGCTCCTCTAGTAGTAGCCCACCAGCACCGGCTTTTTGACCCGCACCGTCGCTGGGTCGTACTGGTAGGCAGAGAGCACCGTGTTGTAGTTCTCGAGCTTGGTCTTGTACTCGAGCAGCTCGTGGGCTGTCCGGTTGCGCAGGGACTCGGAGATGTGCGAAGCCTCGGCGCCGTGCGGATGGTCAGCGTAGTAGGCGCGCGAGTCCAGGTAGTCCATGAGCGCACCGCGCTTTGCCTGCAGCGTCTGTATCTGCTCGATGAGCGTTTGCTGCTGGCCGCGAAGGTTGAGCTTGTTGCTCTCGAGGATCGGCTTCGCCGCAACGATGTCCGTGATGTAGGCCTTGATCTGGATCTTGCTCAGCGACGCTATCTCCGGCACCTCGAAGGCCACTTTGGTCGGCTCGTAGTCGGTTTCAGCGAGCTTGGCGCGATCGAGGTTGGCACAGCGCGCCCGATGCCCCTCGACCAGCTGGACAAGCTTCTCCCGAAGCTCCGCCTTCTTCGGCACAATCTCGTTGATGTCCTTCTCCGACTCGATGAGTCCCACCGCGCGAAACGCCGCGTCAATGCGCTTGCTCATGTGCACGTTGGCGTAGCCGAGCATGGCGCAGAGGTCGGCGATCTTCTCAGCCCGGCGAGTGCTGTTGAACTCGATGACGCGCGGCAGCATGGTATTCTGGATTGTTTCGGCGGAGGCGGAGAGCGCGTTCCGCCCGGCCTCCGAAATCAGCACTGAGCCAACGGTCCCGCTGTCGGCCAGCAGCAGCAGGAATCCCGCGGCTGGGAGACTCTTGAGGCCCGAGTGGATGTCGTCGACATTGGCCAGATGCGTGGCAAACTCCTTGACGCAGTGGCCGGTCTGGCGCCGGTTGACAGTCAGCTCCCAGGTCTTGGGCAGCACGGTGCTGGGAACAGCGATGGCTTTGATGGCGGCGAGCGTGACCTCGTGCGGCAGGGCGCACAGCGCGGACCGGTCGGCGTGTCGCAGCACAGCGATCTGGTGCTGCAAGCGCTCGGGCGACTGGCGGGTGTAGACCCGCTTGAAGAGCTGGGGCCACTCCTTCTCGTAGAGCCGGTAGAGCGCAAACTTGGAGAGCAGTGTGGGTACGGGCTCGTCGACGAACGCGTCGCCTCCGGCCTTCTTGAAGCGATCGAGTGCTTGGGCTAGCTCCTGTTCACTCATGACGTTGACTGCCCCGCTCAATCTGTTTCCTACTACTGCATCCAGTGCGGCGAGAGCTTATACAATAAGCGCCAAGAACGCCGCACCCAACTAGCCCTCTGTTATTAAATTTTTTCTTTTTTTAAAAAAAAAGATGATAGGCGGTTTGATGCGGCGCACAATGCAGCCTTAGTCACCAAACGACGCTTCGTCGGGCTCGAAAAGAAAGGCGAACTCGTCTTCGTCGTCCAGGTCCATGCCATCGGTTGGCAGCGGTGGCGACGCGGGCTCTGGGATCGCTGGGGGGCTCTTGACTGCGTCTGGGCTGGCGAGAGGAGGAGCCGGTGTTTTGACAGCAACTGGCAGTGGGGCCGGCTCGCTTAACGCGGCAGTGTACTGCGCGACCCACTGGATATCCTCTGGCAGCGGCTCGCTGCCTGGGATGGCGTTGCGGCGCGGCTCGATAATCCAAATGGTGCACACCTCTCCGAACACCTTGCTGCAGTAGCCGTGGTTGTGCAGGGGTGTCGCCATGTTCTCGAAGCCCTGCCAGGTCTCTTGGTCGTAGAACTGGGGCGCTGTGTAGATTCCCAGTGAGTTGAGCAGCGTGCAGAGCAGGAAGCGGTCGCGGTCACACAGGTCCAGCCCGTAGCCGGGCTGGTCCGAGATGAGAGTTGGAATTATCACGGGACCGCGCAGGCCCAGCAGCACCGCGCGCAGCTCGCCTTTTATCTTGCCACGTGGCACCTGGTGCAGGGAGGAGCGCGTCCAGGTGGTGTGCATGTAGATGAAGTTGAAGATGGTCTCGGGGAGAGGCGGAGGAAGGGTGATTCCCTTGCCGCCAACAACTGGGGTTCGTGGTTGCTTGCCGCCGGCCGGCGCACGCGGGGCGTCCTTTCTCGCAACAGAGGTTTTGGTTTTGGCCATGCTAGGTTGTGGATTCGCGAGCTGGGTAGCACGGTGTCAAGCGGGCGCTTCCAGTGTCGGGGCGCGAAAAAACTGAACGAGCGTAGCAGCAAAGCCGGGGCATGTCCGCGCGGACATGCGGGGGCTTTACCATTGCGCGCGCATTTTTCTGTTCTCAGTGTCACGAGGGGGTGGGGTTGTCAATGGAGAATTGGTCAAGACAACCAAATGATTTCAGCGATAAATACTGGTTGGGATACTGAAGTTGCAGATACCAGTGATTAGAAGGAAAACAAAATCTTACATTGGACCAAAAGGGCCCCTCCCGCGCGCGCACACACAGCCGTTCCTCATGCGAACAAAACTAAAATTCACATTCAAGTACAAGCCACAGCTGGTCGAGAGCAAGGAGCGCCATCCCAGCCTTTGCTTCTGGATAAGCCGCGATGCCGGCTACGCTTTCGCGTCGATCGACCCGCAGTACCAGTCGCACTCTGTTGAACTGGACGTCGACCTTAGTACCATGTCGCCCGATGCCACGCTCTCGGTCCAGACGTTCGTTGACACAAAGAACCAACGCGGCGAGCCCTCCAGCAACGAGTCCGGTTCCAGCTTTTTCTTCCTGAAGGACATCATGAAGAGCGACCGGGCGGTGGTACTCACCAATGTCCCGCTAGTGGTGTACAACGCTCGCCGAGCTGGCGTCGACGCGGTAAAGGGCACGCTGGTTGAGCTGCGCTTCGAGCCGTCCGGGCAGGACGTTGCCGGTGCCATCGGCCAACCGGTCGAGCCACACTTCCTGCTCCAGGAAAACCAGAAGTACATTGTCGAGACGCTGGTCAGCCACCTGCAGCGCCAGGCTATTGTGTTCGAGGAGAAGCGGCCCACCTTCGCGCAGCTGGCGCGCTTGCACCTGCCCACTTGGAACTACAACGGCTTCTCGCTGCCGGGCGCCGCGTTCGCCATGGTGCGCGCCAAGCCCAGTCCCGAGGCGTGGTGGAGCAACGCGCTGGACATCGCGCTGCGCCGGCACTACCCCAAGATGTCGCTGAAAGGCGCCAGTGCCTACATGCTGCACGTGGCCGACGAAACCGAGCTCGTCACGCTGATGTCGAAGATGCACAGCATCTTCATCAACGAGTGCACCTACCTGAGCGACGGCATCCCCGTCAACAAGCCGCGCTCGACAACGGGGCTGCGACTGCCCTTTCTCTCGGCCAACAGCAGCAGCAGCCACAACTGGGAGTTCATACCGATGGAGGCGTTCTCGAACAACATCCGCAGCCGCGGCACCCGGCTCTCAAGCGCACAGCCGTACGTACCGCCGGGCGCCGACTGCGAGGACGGCGCTGCGGAGCAGGGCTTCGAGGCGATGGAGCTGCGCAACCGCACCGACTGGACCGACGCCCGGCTCAAGAAGCTGCACGAAGTGCGCCAACGCTACTTCTACCTGCAGGTGCTGATGGGGGTGCGCGGCGCCAAGGCCAGCGACGGCAAGGACGAGGGCGACAGCGCCTATAAGGACCTCGGCGGGCACATGGCCGGCGCATACATCAGCCGAGAGCTGTTCTTCGGCTACCACAAGCGCTTCAACAACGCCGCCGAGCCGTACGAGGGCGTGGCGCAGAGCAGCGGACGCGGCCAGCGCAGCTTCGTCCAGTTCCTCGAGGGCACTGGGCTCATCGACCCCGGCGCCAGCGCGCAGTACGCGGCGAGCATGCGCAGCTACATCTACTTGAACGACAAGATGCCGGGCGTCCTCAACGTGGGCAAGTATCTTGCGCCGCAGTCGCGCGACAAGTTGAATCGGTTCTATCGCGTTGTCCAGTCGTACTGTGCGCTTGATCTGGCCGACGAGGGCCACAGCTCCATTGAGCATGTGCCGCTGAAGCGCGTCAACGGCGCCTTCCACACCGGCGTCACGTACCTGGACTTTGTCAACGAGGCCCGCGACATTGCCAGCTTCGCGCAGCCGCCGATGGACGAGCCCACGGTGCGCATCACCAAGCAGCTGCTGAACCAGATGTTCCCCATCCAGCCGTTCGAGGTGGCGGAGCGCCTCTCCGCGGAGCCGGCCCAGCACGAGCAGCTCGAGGCGGTGCGCCAGTTCGTCGACAAGTTGGGGCGGCCGGAGAGCGACGACTACGACGTCGTGCAGCTCTACCTGCGCTTCGACCAGCTGAACTCGGTGCGGGACTCGTACATCGCGCTGATTAAGCGCGCCGAGCGGGTGTTCAAGTTCCGCTACTACAACGAGGAAATCAGCCGGGGATTCGGAGGCTACCAGGTCCGCTTCTACGTGGCACAGGACGATACCGCTGGAGCGCAGGTTGCGACCCGGCATCGTCAGGCTGTCGAGTTGCTAGGCCACCCACATTTCAGCAACTGGCCGAGTCCCAGCTTCTCCCTCTGAGCTCAACCCTTCTCTCTCCCCCCACCCATAGAGAGCGGAAAAAAAGGGAGAGATTAAAAAACAAAGCTACCGCCTGCGCAGCACGGGCGCGTCTCGTGCTGTCGCCTGTTTACAATAAATCATCCTGGTCAACTGCAAAGGGGGCGATGCCTAGAAATGCCTATCGATCACTCCGACTCGTTCTGGTGGCAAACGGCACTGTCGACGTGCTGATCGGGGCAATGCTCCTCGTCTACCCACAGGTCGTTCCGCTGCTCGCGCCCCAGCTCAGCATCAACTACATAGCCGAGCGCGTTACCGCAGCGGCACTGCTCTCAACAGGCGGCGCCAACTTCTACGCCTGGCGCTACACGGAACGCGACCAGTTTGTCGAATTGCTGGCAGTGAATCTGGTTTGGTCGCTGGGCGTTGTGCTGGGCTTCATAGTGACCGCGGTCCAGAGGCCCGAGCTCGTCTCGCTGTTCCCGGTGTTGTTCATCGGCAGCTTCGCGGTGGACGCCTGCACCTACACCAGTTTTCTTTCCAGTTTTCCGAGCCAGGGGATTTCATCGGAAGAGCCAGTGCCCAGCGGACCCCATCAAACTCTGCGCATCGCCATGTTGGCGCACGCGATCATCGACCTCCTTGTCGCGGGCCTGTTTCTTGGCTATCCCGAGATCATTGAGCTGGCGGCGCCGCAGCTCAGCATCAACTACTTTGCCGAGCGCTCCGCAGCGGCGGCGCTGTTTGCGATCGGCGTGGCGAGCCTGTACGCCTGGCGTTTCACTGCGCAGCGCCAGTTCACCGAGCTGTTGGTGCGCAAGGTGATCTGGTCCAGCAGCGTGGTGCTGGGGTTTCTCGCGACGATAGTGCAACGACCAGACCTGCTATCGCTGCTGCCGCTGCTGTTCATGGCCTTCTTTGTGGTCGGCTCTGGCACCTGGTCTGGTTTCCTGCTGGCCTACTGCCGAGTGCCGGTCAAACACCTGTGAACTCACAAGCGTTTAGCGTTTGGATAGCCGCGTTTCGAGGCCGCGATCCCCGCGGCTGTTGCAGGGCGGACGCGCTCTGTCCCCCACCAACGGATTCGGCCGTCGTCGGGACTCTGATGGCTGCCGATAAAATCGCGCACTGTAAAACACACGCGCACAACCCATATGTCGCCGCTATGTGAGCAAGGAGCTTCTATTTCAAAGTGTGGCAGGCCCGGCACCGCGTATCCTCCGACGATTTCCAACGGCCATAGCAAGGACATGTTGAGAATAGCCTCTCGAGTGGCTGTGTTGGTTGCTGACGGCTCAGTAAGCTTTTCAAGCACATCTAAATTGTGCGGGTGGTAGCGCTCGTTTAGCGCAATCATTTTCCGCTCGAGGGCAATGCTGTTCAGCCGACCATCGAGGTAGTAGAAGCGGAAAGTCCGCGGTGCTATCTCGATGATTTTGATACGCCAACCGGTCTGTGCTCGGTCGGGTGTACGGATTTCATCTCGAGCTGGAGACGCGTCTCTCGACATGTTTCCTTAACAAAAAGTGACACATCCTGTTAGGGCGCGCGCGGTAAAGCGCCCGTATGACAGGTGAGTCGAGCATACAGTCAACACCCTGCTTCCAGAGCGCCAGTAAAAAAAATTATGATCGACAGACTTCTCTTTTTTTTTTCAGCGTGCCCGGGACAGCTCAGTTGTTTACGTTGAGTCCAAGGGAGACTGGCCGATATTAGTCCACACGTCGGAAAGCTGAATGCAGGAACTCTCGACGCCCTGCCTCCCTCTCGATGAGCGCCAGCTTCACGAAGGAGGAGTTTGCGCGGCTTGTCAAGCGGCTGGCCAGCACCGACGACAGCAACCTCCGCGTCGGCAGCACCCCACCGTTTCCCTCGCTGGCGAACCTGCGCGCGCTGACCAGCCTCGATAGCTGCGGTATTCGGTTCAGCACGGTTTATCAGTTGCCCGTTTTCCTGTCCCATGCTGGAGCGTCCGGCGGGGATATCTTTATGCTGACGCCTGTGAACGAGCGCCAGCGCATCGAGCGATTGCAGGGCGCAATTGAGAGGCTGCCGCTTCTCGTCAAGAAGACCCAGCTCGGCACAGTGATGGATGATGAAAATTTCATGGACATTGTAATCGGCTCCCGGCTGAACATCCTGGTTGCGGCGAAAATCGCGCCGGGGTTTATGCGCACCGTCGACTGGTTTGTGTGCCAAGAGCTCAGTACCGTTGTGGAGCCGTCCCTGTACACGGTTGTCGAGCGCCAGGACGTGAACATTGTCGATTTCCTGCTCAACAGTGCGCCGAGGCTGGAACTGAACCGGTCCATCCTCGCCCAGCTGCTGTTCACCTTGGAATCGGCGCAGGCCAGCATTGGCTACGTGCACTACGACCTGCACGCTGGCAATGTGTTTGCGACGGTGGCCCGCAACAAGGCGCAGCTGAAGGCGGACACCTGGATGTACATCCGACCCAACGGCTTGATAATGTTTGTCCCGGCGAAAGACAGCAACCGGCACGAGACGGTGATCATTGACTTTGGTCGCAATCGCATCCAGTCGCCGCTCTTTACCAAGACCGGTCGCTTCCGCACCGGACGCGCCGCCGGCACCGAGGTGCTGGTAGTGAACGGCCACTCGCGCGTCGGCGTTATGCAGAACTTCAACCGCCAGTGGGACATGCGACGCTTCTCAACCTACCTGATCGAACAGCTGGTGCGCCGGCCGTCCCGTGCAGCCCCGCGGCCGACAACCAGTTTGACGCCGCCCTCGATTAGTGGGCCTGTGGATGCCGGAGAGGTGGACTACTTGCGCAGACTGCATGCCGCCTCAGATGCCAAACTCTACGAGCAGTTCATCGATGCGCTGAACGCGATGTCTGGCCATCGGCACGTGAAGCTGCACCGCGAGATACCGTCCACCGACCGACTGCGCGACACCTGGGAGTTCTATTTCAAAGAGCTGGTCAAGAACCCGTACCAGGCCTATCCATACCTTACGATTTCCGAGGTGGACGATTTATTGGATGCGTTCCGGCGTGGTGGCGTCCTGCAGCTGGCCGCGTGGCGCCGGACAGGCAACCGGAAAGCGCTCGACGTTGTGCTGTACATGTGGGCCTGGACCATGTTCACCTTCGAGGAGACGCCAGGCAGCGTGTTGGACATGCCCTTTTTCGAACCGCTTTTCAATCTACCGACGCGCGCCGATCTCGTGGTTTGGGAGGTGGCGAAATTCCGCCAGCTCGTCGAGTTGGCAGAGGGCACGCGGGTTGGCTGTGCCAGCCGCAGCTGCAGTGAGCTGGCAGTCTATGAGTGCGGCCAGTGTCGGGCCATTGGCTACTGCTCGGAGAGCTGCGCGGACGCTGATGCCCAAGTACACCAGGCGCATTGCCGGCTCCACACTACAGACTAAACACGGTGAATAAGTTTGGAACGGTAGGCTTTTTTTTATATCCAGCGCCTAGTTGTCCGAGTGCAGAAAACCAAACAACCGCCAATGCTAGAAGAATGCATCCCTATCTTCCTGTGCTGCATTGGCAGCGGACTGTGCCAGCTGGCCTCTTCAATCGACAATCTGGGCATCGGATTGGAATGCCGAAACCGCGGCGAATGCGCAAGGATAACCGCACCGATTCCGACGAAGACGCCTAAAGAGCCATCGGTCGGTCAGTTATTCCCAGCACATCGGCCAGCGACCGGTACTGTGGCTGCTGAGCCACCGGTGGCGCGGGCTCAGCACTGCTCTCGGGCAACTGGGGCTTCTTTTTGCGCCTCCAGCACAGCAGAGACCACTCATGGTGCAGCGACTCGATGGCGAAGTAGGCCGACAGCCCCGTGGCCAGGTGCCAAAAGCCGTGCACCAGATTCGGGTCGTTGTACCAGACGTAGAGCACGACGCCGACCGCGCCGCACACGCCGGCCGCCACCAGGTCGACGACATCGAGGTCGGCATAGGGATAGGTCTCGTGCTGGGCGAAGATGCGCACCAGGAACACCACCACAATGACACCGAGCAGCACCCAGATGGCTTTGGTGCTGCCGTCGAGAAACTGGATCGCGTAGACCAGTATGTAGCCGACGATGTAGGCAATGGCCTTGAGCTCGTGCTTCGAGAAGGCCATCAGGTAGACGGCGATCAGCACGAACACCGAGAGGCTGACGAACACATCCAAGTGCTGCAGGAAGTTATGCGGTAGGCCCCAGCAGAAGCCCATCTGACAGGAGTGCCACATCGAGGAGACCAGCGTGATGATGCTGAGAATGACGCCCTCGGAGTAGGCGCCGAGCATGAAAGCGCGCACCGCCGCCGGTATGTAGAACGCATTGCTGACAAGCGACCACACCAACATCCGGGCAGTAATCCGACAGTGGGGGAAGAGAGGGGCAGTAGGGTTGTCACACCCTATCGCCCAGCTGTGACCCACCTATAGCGGGTTGAGTTTATTCGCCGTAGCTTAGCCCATCATGGTGGGGTTGAGCTGGCGCTCATAGACGGGCGGCTCATCGCTGCCCACCTTCTTGACAAAGATGCGCGAAACCCAGAGCAGGGTGCCGGTTTCGAGGCGCTCGGTCAGGTGCTTTGCGGTGATGTGGGGCCGGTAGTGCGGCGGGCTGTACTCGTTGGGAGAGCGGAGCTCGGTGCGGTCATGGAAGCGATGCAGCATCGTGTTGAGGTCGTCGTCCACGAAACACACCTCGTAGACGGGGATGTCGTTGTTCTCGCCGAACAGCGCCTGTCCAAGCACTTTGACAGCGATGTTGTCCGGCCACAGTTCCAGCGGCGTTGTGTCGTCGAAGGGCTCCGTGCGGTAGGAGATGGTAATGTGCTCTTTTTGACTGGGAGAGATGGTGCGCCAGGTTGCGCCAGACGCGTCGTTGTAGATGGGTGCGAGCAGCGGGCCCAGTGCGCAAACGTATGGCATAGTTGCTGGGAGTTTGTGTATGAGGGGGTTCTTGGAGTTGGCACCGACTCCATGCAGGGTGTTTACATGCTTAATTTAGTCCAACAGCTGTATAATTTTGATTTTGCGGTCGATTGGCCGCCGGCACTCTGGACACTCGTCGAGTTTCTTTGCGCAGGTGTCACACACGGACGCATGGCGACAGGGGCGGAAGCCCGTGAACGTTTGCTTCTCCCAGCAGACAATGCAGCGCAAAGAAACTCGACGAGTG
>Ga0307380_10007016_pt1 | contig 14713 bp, 17 predicted proteins | sample UN3MG_FD_202239 | JGI IMG/M metagenome (GOLD analysis project Ga0307380, IMG submission 202239) | Soil microbial communities from Risofladan, Vaasa, Finland - UN-3 | ecosystem: Environmental > Terrestrial > Soil > Coastal area > Acid sulfate soil | place: Finland: Risofladan, Vaasa | collected... | reverse complement strand
TGGACAAAATCCCTGATATTTCCCCTTGGGCATAATACCTTTATCAGAAGTCCTTTCAGGACGACATCCTATCTCTCTTGCAATTTTCTTCCATATATAACCATGATCGGGATGGATATGAGGATAACGCTCCTGCATCAAAGCATGAGCTATCTCGTGAAGAATCGTATCTTTAATATTAACAATATCATTATTTAAATTCGCACAAAAATATTTAGATAAAGTTATCTTTTTGCTGATATGCCAACAAGAACCATAACATGTACAAGAACGATCAAAACCAAATCTCCAATGTCCAATACCATGATCGTTCATCAAAGACTTTGCCAATCGAACAATGTCAATAAACCTTTGTTTTACGTTCATTTCACTTTCCTTGATAAGAAGGAATAAGATGAGTGTATCTCTTTTTACGACGAATCAATTTGACGATCTTAATAAACCTTTTCTTCTTTTCGCCATATTGCCCACCATGAGCAATAATGGCAATACTCTTGCTTGCTCGGGACTTACCACTACACAACAAACATTTGGTGCAAGTCGTTTTCTTACCATTTTCATCACTGGCAGGACAAACAATTTCATTATCATGTAATACATCATTTTCCAAACGAACACGAAAAGTTTTCCATCCCATTTTATTTGCCTGAATCTTTTCCTTTTCAGAATCAACAGAAGCCATGATGAATTGCTTAAAATCAGGATCACATTTTTTCCATTGGTGAGTATAACCCGTGTGACCATCAGACATTGAAACTAATCCTTGCCATATGCTAATCGGCAAAGCGGAAGGATCACCATAACTTCCAAGTCTCAAATTGTGATTTTTGAACCAATGAGCGTTTGCGGGAGAAAAATGCTGATATTTTCCTCTTTTATAGGCAAGATAAATTTGATATGGTGCTGTATAAAGAGCAACATAACAAGTTTTCCATTTCAAATGTTTACAGTTTCCACAAACAGATGTATCTTCACCTACTTTGTTTGCTTCGACAGGAGGAATATCACTACGCATAATCCATGTCTGAATCATATTTCCAGTTTTTTCATTATGACAACGAGTCCAACCAGTAGCAATGACGACAATCGGCTTGCCGTCAATCATGCTTGGACCGTCATAAATGATGATTCCTTGAGGTTTTGACATCGTTACTCCTTCAATCAGGGGTTAGTGATAAATTCTGCGGCAAAAGAAAAATCTCGGGACTCAAAGAGGAATGACCTTGTGAACCCTTTTTATCCCTTTAATAGATTCCAACTGATCCAAATCCATTGAAGTATCACTGATACATCCAACAAATCCGTCAATACCGTTAATACCGTCAACAATAAAATACATATCCGTAGTAGCATTTGAATCAAAAGTATGAATACGATTACTCAATACTTCTACTACACCAGTTGCCAATATAATATACTTACTCATTTTTACATCCTTTCTGTGTTCTGTTCATCGTTAGAAATCTCGGGACCCTGCTACTTCAATATCCTATTCTTCATCAAGAAATATATATTTTTACATCCTTTCTCTAGTTTATTATTTTTTTCGGCAAAAAATAAAGAATTATCCTATAATAAAAATAAAACTTATTCTTACTTTTGAATATTTATCTTATCTATTACCTCTCTCATTTTTTCAGCAGTTATTTCATAACCGAATTTTTTTGCCAATAAAGGCCAAGACCTCTCAGCCTTCAATCTCATCTCATTATAGTAAGTATAAACATATCTCATCTTACTTCTTAATTGATCAATGCTGATTATAGGCCATGTCTGGCCCACGAACTGATAATACCCATCAATCGGCCTCTTCAACTTCACAAAACTCTCAGGCTCCAATAAACAAGAATTCTGATCATTGGCGTACTCCTTCACCCCTGAATAATTCGTCACAATGATCGGGACACCAACACTTAAACTCTGTAACCCAGGTAATCCAAATCCCTCACCAATCGTCGGTAATACCAAACAATTAAACGATTTATATAAAGAAGGTAATTCCTCATCTAATAATATACCTGTCAAAAATTGAATATTATTTATTTTATTTTTAAATAAATTGTGAATGCTCGACTTGGCCTGAGTTAAATCAGATGTCTTGATAATCAACATTACATCAGAATTATTAGAAAACTCAGCATTCCAAGCATGAAGTAAAGTCCTCCATCCCTTTCTCTCCTTCCATGTACCAGAAAAAAAGAATGTAAATTTGTCGTATTTATATTTTGGAGCTATGTCAAGACGATATAATCGATAATCCAAACAATGAGGAATACAATAAACAGGAACCTTGACCTTATTAAAACTGGTGCTACAAAATGAACTCGGTGCTATGATAACATCACATTTGTTCATCTTCTCCACCCATCTCTTGGGAATCTCAGGTGCCTCAAAAGCTACGATTCCTACCAATTTCCCCTTCCTCTTCACTCGACGAAACATGTCAGGAATCGATTGAATAAATTGAATGGCTTCTGAATTCTCCCTCTTTTTCTGCATAGAAAATAAAAGATCAAAATCAGTCCTTGTTATTGCCTTCGATATCCCATTGTCAAATGGAACTATACGAATGTCATAAAAATCCTTCAATGACAAAATGTAATTCCTGGCAGCAACACCATGACCTACATGAGAAGAAAAACATATCCATTCAATGGGAATCATAATATTATATTCGACCTATATACATATATTTTAATAAATTATTATAGTCCCGATATTCTTTTTTAATAAAATAAACTAAATAGTTTATTTTTATATTTTTGATAATAGTCCCGATATTAAAAAATGATACATTTGGTGCTATAATCATTTTAATAAAAAAAAGAAAATGTCCCGATGATTTATTATGGATAATTTTAATAAATTATTTAGGAGATTGAGAGGGGTGTCCTACAATAGATGATTTTCTTTAATTTTCTTTGATCTTCTTATACAATAGATGATTTTCTTTAGTCTGCCATCATTTCTTTTATTTATATTTTTTATTAAAGGGGGAACCCACAGAAACCCTACTAATCCCTGTTTTATCTTATCAGTCCCTAATTGATTTACTTGGTGCTATCTGATTTTAATTCCATCATTTCCAAGTATCGGCGATGCAGTTTTGGTTCTATTGTTGATCCCGTGACTAATTCTATATAGAGTTCTGGTCTTGTAATTACTCTACGGTATTCCCAATACATCATAAAAGTAGCATAATACATCATAAGTTCAAGACTACTTTTTCTGGTCAGGGTATGACAATGGAGCATACTTTGTTTACCGTATTCTTTTTTCCCTTGTTGTTCTATTCTTTTTAGTTCTCCAGGTGTTCTGATTTTTATTACTGAATCTTTACCCAGTCGATCTCTCCATTGGTAGCAGTAACCTTTTTGTAGTATTGCTTTACATTTAGGACATCGTTTCCCCGTACCTGCCATTGACCATTTATGTGCTACAACCTTTTTATTACAGAAAGGGCATAAACATTTACATTTTGAACTATCTATATTTTTCCATCTAGTCCATATTCTAACCGTATGTACATTTTCAGAATCTTTTAATCTACATGGTTTTCTCATTTTATATGTTTCTTTCGGTGTTACCTGTTTGTTGTTGGGTGTTACCTACTTTATGTGAAAAATCTTTTGTATCTTTTGTGGTTTTCTTTTTATATTTTGTACACGGTGCTTTATCTTTTTTATTTTTTACACAAGTTCATATTTTTCAGGCACTTATGTTTTTCTATTTTTATTTTTTTCGTATAGGGATTTGGTGGTATCATTTTCATTCATTATTTTGTGTTTTTTGAAATTGCTTTACGGAAGTTTCTTGTTGATATAGAGATTTTCATAAAAACAGCTTCTCCATATTTATTAGCAGCAACAAAGTCTTTCATATTTGCTTTACAGCAAACTACAACAGCCCCATTTATATAATCTGAAGCCCCATCTATATAATCTGATCTTATATCTCGTAGATATTCAGCGGAACTTTTGTAGATATTTAGTAGAGATTTAGCGGAATTTCTATTGACATAAACATGGATTCCACTACTGACCTTCCAAGGTACCAACCATGCACGGTGGAATTCATCATCATCACCGTATACATAATTTTTTCCTGTTTTCCACTTTTGTACTGTACAGTTCGAATGCTGTAGTCTTTTTCTTTTTCTATTTGATTTAACAATTCCGGGTTTATTTACACTCGTCCCAGGAAGTGGGATATTCTTTTCATCTTCCAATCCCTTCGTATAAGGTGCGATCAACTTACCTTTTTTTGCGATATATATTTTCCACACAGTGATTTCATTTTTGCCCTTATAAGTTTTGATAAACTCATTGATTTCTTTTCTTGTTGTTTCTAGGCACATGGTGTTACATCCTTATTCTCTTTTTTGTTCTTCTGGTGTGTATTTTTTTTGCCGAAAAAATTCGGGACTTACTTTCCTGTTACTGCTTTACGGAAGTTTCTTGGTGTTATAGATATTTTCATAAAGACGGCAAGAGACCCCGTATCGACAGCCACAAGGTCTTTCATCTTTGCTTTACATGGCACGATAACACAATCCATATAAGCACTTGTTCGATGATACAGTTTACGGAGATGTATTTTAGCTGCTGATTTGGTGAGACACACATGAATACCTTTGACAACAGTCCAATATTTTAGTTTAGGAAAATATTGATCATCATTACAATAAGCTATTGGTCGTCCTCCCCTATTAGACTTAACGATTCCTGGTTCTGTAATCAAATGACCTTGAAAGCAAGAATCACTATACTTTCCTTTACACATATATGGTGCTTCAAGTCTATGGGGTATTTTATTTACAAGATAGATTTTCCAGACAGTGATTTCTTTTTTATCTTCATTTTGTTTACGGAAGGCTTTAGTCATTTTTCTCGTTGTTTCTAGGCACACGGTGTTACATCCTTATTCTCTTTTTTGTTCTTTCTGGTGTGTATTTTTTTTGCCGAAAAATTTGGAGCTTACTCTATATTGGCATATATTTTTGATACCACAATGATCAGAAAGCAGATTCTATTCTTTGCTTGAACTCATTTCCCCATTCTTCCCTTTCATCGGGTCCATGAGCAGTTGTAATAATAACACGTTTTGGTGTCCACTGTATATCAACAATACCGGACATAGGCTTTTGAATAGCATTTTCGATTTGTGTCCTCTGTTCTGCCGTGGGTGCATCTGACAAACTGAAGTGAAATTGAGACGCAGGGTAAAAGCCGTTTACTTTGATTTTATTCATTTTTACATCCTTTCTATGTCTTATTTTTTGCGGGAAATTTCGGGACATCAGTCGAGCCACAGGTCATTATAGGGTGATTCATTATAGGGTGATGGGGATTATTTTTTGCGGAAAAAATTACACAGGTCTATCAAACCAATATCGACTCGATGGACCTGTGGAACTGGCAATTTATAATCCCTATTTTTCTTCTATGCGGAAAAATCGGGAACCTCGACCACGCCGCCAAAAAGTGACATCATCTGATTCGACGGTGTTATTCTAATGATGCTATTATTCTTTTCTGGTGTTGATTTAATCACAGGCTGCTTTGTTTCTTGCTCAGCCCAGTTTGGCCAGCCTTCCATAACCGCTATTCTATGTCCATCAGCATCCCTTCTTATAGGGATATCATTAGCAACGCGACCACGACCATTTTTTTCGCTTCTTTTTTCATTTCCATCGGCATCATACCAAACCTTCGTTATTGGATCTGGTTTGTAAGATTTTTTGTTTGTACCTGTTACTTTTTTCTTTGCCATTGCTATTGCTTTTTCCTGATTTTTACATAATTCCATTGTGGCATTCAAGTCCATTTTCTCTGGTATCTGTAAAAAGAATCCATGGTCAGATGTTGTAAGCGTTTGTAGGTTCGCACATTTTTGATCAGATATAAACGAATAACGAGGAAGTTTTGACAATTTATCAAATCTTTGTAAAATTTTTGATACTGTGATGGTGTGATAATGAGTTCTAAAGAGAGCCGCATGTTCATCAAGTTCTTTTATAAAATTATCATAATCCTTTTTGTGATTATTGGTTGCCCCTGGTTTGAAATCCAACTCAGAACAAGAATTATCAATATATTTGTCCCACAAACGAGATTTTACCTTATCCCTTTTCTCGACATCAATATTGTCTCTGATTTCATCACATGATTTCGGACTTATGAAATTTCCACGAACAACACATACCAAATAATTTGAGTCTTTATCATTTATGTCAAAACGAACAAGAATATAATACACTTGAATCCCACAGCAAGTATCACCTGGAGGAGTGTCGTTGGTCAGAAAACTCCCATCCTTAGCTGTTTTAACTTCAAATAGACGATAGACATAATGTACTTTTCTCATGTCCCTGGGTTCTTCAGGATTTCTATTACGAGCAGTAAATGTAAGCCCGCCAGGAGGATCAACCAACTGTCTGCCATCATAAGTCTGTTGGGATGATGCTATATCAATATATTTTTCTCCCCATACAGATTGTAAATAACACGTCTTATTTTTTTCCCTTCTCGCCTTCTTCTGACTCCCTGTCTCCTTTTTCTTTGACTTTGGTGATGGAGGCCCTGTACCTACTACCCACTGTTCTATTTCTTTACCAGACAATATTCTCTTGCCTTGTTTTCCGTTTTGTTTCATTTGTTTGCTTTCTTCACAAAGTTCGTTCAAGAAATTTCGTTCAAAAAACAAATTTACCAATTTCCCGACTTCATTTTCATCACGCATTATATATTCCTTTACTCATTTTTTGCTACATTACATTATAGGCTTGGAATGCCTTTTTTCAGCTTTTTCAACATGGCATGGGCGATCTTTTCCACGACAACCACACACACGGCGTTCCCGAACTGTCCATAGGCCACACCATCTTTGTCTGGTATGATAAAACTATCAGGAAATGTCTGTAGTCTGGCGTATTCTCTCGGTGTCAGTTGTCTCAAAATATCCTCACTATCAATGCTAATACTGATAGGTGTCGAACAGGTCAATGTGGGAGACAATCCAAGGGAGTTAAATACCCTGTCCCTCTGCCGAGAACATCCAGAAGGTGTATCACCTTCCACTCTCGCAGATGTCACGACCTTATTCTGTTTATCCGTAGGCTTGGGCCACTTACCTCCATGATAAGCCACGCGAATGGCATCATAACGATTTCCAGGCAATTTGTGATTTTTAATTCCACTCCACAGATTGTGAAGAAAATATTTTTCTGGAACGTCACTTTCTAGGATGTCACCAACGCATCTTGGAGTATGCGTTCCAGCCGGAATTTGGATCTTTCTATTAGCTGTTCTCTTTGGCTTCTTTTCTGGTTTCGGCCCTCTAAATGTGTCATCTAAATCTTTTCTCCACCCAATAAAGAACACTCGTTCTCGTTTTTGTGGGGCACCAAATTTATGCGAACTCAAAACATGCATTTGTACATGATACCCATCATCTCCACTTGCTTTAATATGTCCGATAATCTTATTGATCATCAGTTCCCCATCAGAAGTTTTCTCTCGCAACAACCCCGATACATTTTCAAAAATGAACATCTTGGGATTTTTTGCCGTCAATATCTGACACAGATATTCGAAAAGAGATGTCCTATCATCCTGTTGATCCGCGTGAAGTCCTGCGGAAGAGGCTCTATTATGTCGTGCCCTTGAAAAGGGTTGACAGGGGAAACCACCAGTAAGGACATCATGATCTGGAATCTCACTCATGGGTATCTTTGTGATGTCCCCAGCATACTTCTCGAACAAATCAATATCGTCACCGAAATTGTCTTTGTAAGTTTGCCGACTTGTTTTCTTAAACTCTATAGCACCGACACACTTAAAATCAACACCAAGTTGTTCACAGGCTTTTTCAACTCCAAGGTGAAAACCGCCAATTCCTGCGAAAGCATCTAATAGTCTAATCATTATTTTACTCCATTTCTATATTATGATGTCCTGGGAAATCCTCGGGACCAGTCGGTCACACGATATAAAAATATCCTTCAGAATTAATTGAAGGATATTTTGTGAAACTAGCGGAGATGAGATTTGCACTCATGTCATTTACCTTATGAGGGTAAGCTGGGAACTAACTCCAGTCCACTCCGCGATCTTGTATTACATTATAGCATACTTCTGCTATTTTTCCTCATCTTTTTTTATTTCTTTTCTACAATTTCCCAAACTTCTTGCCAGAGACTATGATTGGCCCCAGGAGCATCATATTGTAATCCGGCAGGATTCACCCATCCCTGAAAATTAAGACCATACCATTGTTCTGAAAATCTGCCAGCATAATATCTGCCATCCCATTTAACCAGATAAAATATTCTACCTGCTTTTATGTCAGGATGCTTATGATACCAATCTGGATCTGACCTTTTCAACAGTTGTGATTTTGATAGATCAATTTGTCTTAAAAGGACACTCATTATACTACCTTAATTTATTGGTGTCAGGATCAAAGCGGGAACACCATCAATCACATCTTCTTCTGTATATCCCTGTTTTCTATACTCATCAGTGAGACTTTCTAATCCAACCTCACCAAACCAAGTAGTTTCAGCACGATAGGCACCTGACCAGAAATCACTCAATGGAGAATATCCATTACCTTCTGGATCTTTCGCCATAATAACCAACCTATCAGGATCTTCCTTCTTCAATTGTTCTATCAATTCTTTTACTGTCATTTTTGTTGTACTTGTTCACTATTCTGCCTTTCTTTATCTTTTTCTATGCCGAAAAATTCGGGACCTTCCGCAGCAGGGAAGAAATACCCACGAGGTATTCCTTCCCTGCCTGACGAACAAGAAACTACTAACAACAACATAGAAAGATACGGTTTTTAGCTGATTACAATTGTATTGTCATCAGCGTTGTAAGACACATTGAACGACTTGTAGCTCTCTAAATCGGCCTTTTCCAACATACTCCGGGTGACACGAATATTACCACTACGATCAACAGTGTAAACCGTAGGACTATGACCACCCTCCCCGGTAACACCACCACAAAGATTGATAACAATGGTGTTATATTCAACAAAAGCATCCACCCAATCGCACGGCTTCACACCCAACTTTTCGGTAAAAGACTTGGGGATAGATACACGACCACGGGCATCAGGTTTGACAACAATGGAATCTTCATTATCATCGTCGTCGTCATCGGCTTCCCAGCCCTCGTCGTCTTCATTATCACGATCAATGTCATCATCGTCTTCGTCTTCGTCAACCCATTGATCGTCAACATCATTATCGTCGTCGTAATCGGTGTCAAAATCGTCGTCACCACTGTAGATAAGCTCTTCACGCTTACCTTCGCACTTACGCAGAACTGTATACTTGCAAATACGCATCTTCTGCTGATTGTAATCAGTGGGGACAGTTACAACATCTTCTGGACTGATTTTAATCTCGACAAGGATTCCATTTGGATAAAAATTCTTGGCATACTCAAACGCCGCACCGTGCAAACCCTTGGAACAAGTAACCGTGGGGTCAGGATCAACTGTGTCCCTGTCCATCGTCACAACGGCACCAACATTGTTGTCAATGGTATGCGTGTGACAATCCTTGAAATCATTATCAACTCTCTTGTAAGCGATAAAGCAACCATCCATAGTAATCGTGACATGGTTTGCCGCGATAAAACCATACAGGTGCTTCACTGAATCCTCACTGGGATTCTTTTTCAGATTATCCCAGAAATTGATCAAAGGCTTCACAGGGGCATCGGCATTTGCCAATCGAATCAAAACCTCGCCCAAAGCATCCGGCAACTCGTCAGAACCAACAAAAACTCGGCCATCCACAGCGTGGAAAAGACCATCCGAGTATTCTGAAATTCGATTCGCCAAATCCATCGAGCTAAACAACTCATCAAACCTCTGGGCGTAGATCTTCTCCTTCACACCGTCCCAAAAAGGATTTGTGCTATCGATCTGCTTTACTGTATCATCGTCAAACATAACGACAATTCCGGTTTCCGTCTCAAAGTGCGTATCATACTTGGTCATTTTTATGCTCCTTTCTCTATAGGCATTATAGACCGTACATTACATGTTTTCATACATTTTCCTCGGGACTTACTCAAAATATTTGCCATTCATCCTCATCCTGTCGTCAACTCTATTGACATAATTATAGATATCATCAACATTTGTGTCATATCCAAGAGTTCGTAACAAAGGATATTCATCATTGACTTTTTTCCACAATTGCTTCAAATCGATTGACGAAGAGACATTGGGAGCCACTGGAACATCAGAACATATTCTCTTCGCCAACTGGAGTAATGCTTCTATTTTTGTTATCACATTATGTTGAGTACCAATCAATTGAGAATACTCAATATATTGAGCGAACAAACCAGTCTGATTGCGAATATTGGTGGACCAATCATTTTGAACGCTATACCACACATTACCTATTGTGGAAGCGGCGTTATCCTTAACATTCGCTATTTTTTTCGCATTAACATAATCAGGACTTTTATACAACTTGATAATACGATTTTTCATCCATGTTGCCAGTGTAATCCAACCTGGACCGATATTAGTCTGTTGTCTCTTGGAAATTCCGTAAAGAACCTCTCCTGAGTCAAAAAGACCAATAACATGATTTAACCAATAAGTATCGAGTTTGTAAGTATCTTTATCAGAAAGATACGCACATTTGCGATTTAATATCACATAGATACCAGTTCCCTTATCTATCTCAATGTCCTCATCCTTCCAACACACCCGACTGCTATTCCCTCCAACAAAACTCCATATCTTTGTGACGGTCTTTTTTCTTTGCCCATTTTTATTCCTGACTATTTTCGCCTTATCGTAATTGTCAAGACAATCAAACGCATACAAATCGATTGCTTCTTTAATAGTTTTCAGACCAGCATTGTGAATTTCCGCCCTCTTTTTTACTTCAACAGGATCAGCAAGGTCAGGGTCAACATATGTGGAAGCCAACACGAAAATTTGACCGATATCTGGATTCTCCTGAAACACAGTACGCAAACGACGACGATTTGGTGCCTTTAAAAAATTCTCATGAGAATAAACAACCAATCTTTCTTTATCAATATCGAAATTACTGGCACAACTACACTTACGAAAAGCACCAGGATCATCTGACGGTGGTGCAGGTGAACGCCTGTATGAATTTTTTGCTTGATAGCCATTCCTCAAATAACTGAAAATACGAATGCCGCCATTTCTCATGTCTAATTTTCCAGAAACAGCATACCCATTCCAAATAGCCTTACCAACCAATTCACGATGCTTGTAATCGACTTGTTTCCAAGCAATATTGGCTTCCCACAAATTAGGACAGGAAGCAATATTTTGTGAAATTTCTTCCACAATATCATTCGCCGACTGAACCAATCGATTCTGAATCTGTTTAATTGATTTGTCGTTATAATCAATTTCTTCTCGACTGGCAGCTACAGGAATTTCACCAACATCAAAAATTAAATAAATAGGGTGTCTGAACATCTTATTCAAGACTGCCTGAACATCGGTATCCAATTCATTTAATCTCATATTCTCAAAATTCAATGCGTAAGGGATTCCGTCAATCAACGCATAAGGCTGAACCTTGCTATAAACGTTGTGAAACAACGACATCATAACAAACCAATTGTCCCCGGTAAATTCTTTTTTGTGTTCTGGCCACTCAAAATCACTGACACCAGTGATAATTGGTTTCACAGGCCAAAACTGACATGCTTCAATAGTCCAACGCCGAAACTCGTTAATATCACCATCTTTACAGGATACAATTATCTCGGTCCCTCTTGGCTTATCTGTCACACTCTCGGACATCAAACTCAATTTGCCCTCGTGAGTGCTGGAAACTTCAGCCGTATATTTTCGGCAAATATTTTTTCCATCTTCAGTCGTGATACTAACGATGGTAAACATATCCGAATAAGACCAGGGACATTTTGCTCCAATTCCGAAACCGCCATTCTGAACATTATTTTCTCTCTTTGTTGACTCTCCGTACTTAATGAATACATTCAACATTCTTTCAGGAGAAATACCAGGACCAAAGTCACGGATACGATGGGTCATATCCCAACGAGAAGGCAGCTTGATCTCAATCGGTATATTTTCACATCCCACTTCTCTATGTGCATCCCGTGCATTACTGGCGATTTCCTGGCAAATAACTTTAATAGGTTTGGAATACAGTTTGCTTCTCAAAATTTCCAGAATAACACTGATATTACCAATACCAAATGTATTAGTTTGAAGTATTTTGCCGCTGCTTGCTTTGCCATGTTTCATGTCCAGTTTCATTTCATTACCTTTCTTTCTTTGTTAATAACACTATCTAATCGTTTTCTTGCTCGGGACTTAGCAAATCATGTATCTCGTATCTGGGCGGATCGTCATAATGATATTCATAATGAAAACCATCATCATCCTTTACTTTTCTTTTTTCACCACATGCCCAAAATTTTATTACATTGTGAAATCGATTTATTGTAACTCTTGCAAAGACAGAATTATAGATATCGACATTATATTTCCGCAATATAAGATGTCCTGTAACAATCGGATGATATAAACGGATAATCCCACCATCCTCACTCTTCCCCATCTTCATTGGCTGGAATAATTTCAAAAAGTTTTCAACTGTCACCTGATTTTGAGTAACTTCTGTTTTCTTTTTAGACATTTTTTCTCCAAGAAAATAATATAGTATGGGGAAGGACGATTCCTTCCCCATACTATATTACCAGATTTTACTCGGGACCTACTTAAATCTGATCGGCAGGCTCAGCCGACATGGCAGGCTCGACAACAACAACCGGAGGGGCAACCGTCTCGGCAACCACAACCGGAGGGGCAACCGTCTCAACAGACTTTGCCACTTTTTCCTTTGGCTCACGCCACGGGATAACAGTGTTATTATCAGCATCTCGTGTTGCATCAGCAGGCACTCGACCCTGGCCACGAACCTCACGCTTGTACTCGACGCCATCCTTGTTCAGGAAAATCTTGAAAAAGACCTTCGTTTCCTTTGGCTCACGCCACGGGATAACAGTGTTATTATCAGCATCTCGTGTTGCATCAGCAGGCACTCGGCCCTGGCCACGAATCTCACGCTTGTACTCGACGCCATCCTTGTTCAGGAAAATCTTGTAAAAGACCTTCTTCTCAATTTCGGTATCAGACTCAGGATCAGATTCAACAACAGCCTCACCATTTGCCTCGGCCTCATCCAGTCTCTCAGCCTCAGCTTCGGCGTCAAGATCGGTCTCTACCGTCTCTACGGTCTCGGTGCCAGTATCAGCATCCGTTACCTCGTTTTCGTCTTCCACAGCCTCAAGCAAATCTACATCAGACTGTTCGGTTTCGGTTGCATGAATTTCTCCATCAACCACATTTTCAACTTCGTCGTTCATCTCATGCTCCTTTCTTATTTAAGCATTTCGACTTCTCAATTCATTATAGCGTATTTTGCGAAATTTTTTCTATAATTACGAGAATTTTTCTCGAATAACCATACGAATCTTATCAAAAGCCTTTTTCTCGTGAAAATAAACCTTGGCTGGTTTGATATCCAATTGTTCAGAAACACTTTCAGCAGAAGGTTTTCTGTCTCCGTGAAAGAACCTCAATCGGATAATCGAATCTTCGATCTCGGTCAAATTCGCCAAATTCTGATCCATGATAATATTTATCATATCAATGGAATCTGCATTCTCATTTTCTTTTAAAATTGGCTCAATGGTGCTTCCGGTGTTATCATTTATCTCTACAATCTGAGTGGAAATATTTTTCTTTTTATTTCTTTCCTCATTCAAGCGATTGAACAGTCGAATAATGGACCAATAAGCATAGGTGGAGAATTTATTACCTTGTGCAATATCAAATTTCTCCATACTTTTTATCAAACCCAAAGAACCAGTCGAAACCAATTCATGCATATCGATTTTATACATCGTACAGAATTTATGGGCCTGGGACATAACCAAACGCAGATTACAGGCCACGATATATTCTTTTACATTTTGTGCCTGACGATACCATTCCCAAATACTTTTGACAATATTCTTTTTTTTCTGCTGGGTTTTTGTATTATCAAGAATAACTTTTTTTTCTACAACAACACTCAAGAAAAAGTTATATCTCAAAAAAGCAATTCTTTCTTGTTCAGGTGTCAGAATAACTTTATTACTCGGCTTATCGTCTTTCCAAATAGGACCATCAGGCAATTTCAACGAGAAAAGATTGCTTATATCCTGGTGAAACAAAGGGTTATCTATAAACTCTATGTCGTTAGACAACACAAAATCAAGGGCTTTGAGGTCTTTAAGCGTATCAATACCAATACCTTGAAGGGCGTTTGTTTTTATTCCTAGATTTTTAAGAGTATCGAAAATTGCCATATTTTTATCCTTTCCTGGTGTTCAATCTCTTTTCATTTTCTCGGGACTATTAGAAAATTTAGAGACTTTTGCGTTCGGCCAAGGGTCTGTCCAAATAGGATAGACATATCCTGACACACGCAAAGCGTGGTGATGCTGGCAATACAAATTGTTTGGATATTCTCATTATCTTTATTATACCCTAACCCAAGTGTCTTGTCAAGTACTATTTTATTTTTTTTCCAAAAGTCCTTCTTTTTTTTCGGCAAAAAAATGAGATATCAGTGAAAATTTATTTTCACACCGATATCTCCCACCATAGAAAG
>Ga0307380_10007015_pt1 | contig 14714 bp, 10 predicted proteins | sample UN3MG_FD_202239 | JGI IMG/M metagenome (GOLD analysis project Ga0307380, IMG submission 202239) | Soil microbial communities from Risofladan, Vaasa, Finland - UN-3 | ecosystem: Environmental > Terrestrial > Soil > Coastal area > Acid sulfate soil | place: Finland: Risofladan, Vaasa | collected... | reverse complement strand
ACCCTCCACGACGCGAATGAATACCTGCCCGTCTTTATAGACGTGCGCAACGCCGGGACCTGGCTGCCCGAGGATATTTACGTCAGCCAGTACCAGGATTCGACCTTCCAAGTCATAGCCGATTTCGAGGAGGATTTCGATGTCACCACCGCCACGATTCCCGGCGTCCAGCTCGTAGGTGAGGATCTTGTCACCTGGAAGGAAGCCTACATCCCCCACCGCGCCGCCGAGGACTCCACGCAGGAAAACTCGACGGTGGTTCTGGAATGGGACAACCAGCAGCTTGCCGAATCCGAGCCGGGCCAGGTCGGGTCTTATACGATCACGCTGGGCCGCGAGGCCGTCTCGGATTTGCAGCTCGATCCGAATGCGAATCTCGCCCTGTCGGCCGCGTCCGAGGACCTGTACTTGGGCGAGCCGCTCGATCTGACCATCGAGCTGACCGACGAGGATGGAGATTCCAGCGAGGTGCCGCTCAGCGCCGTCGGGCTTATTCCTCCGGCCCTGACCATCAGGCTGCTGAAGTGGCAGTGGCTGGAGAACACGCTCAACGATGAACCCGCCGAACGCATCCTCCAGACCTACGAGATTCCCATGTCGCTGTTCATCGAGCAGAACGCCTCATTCGAGCCAGCCAGGCTCCAGACCATCCGCCTGCTGTTCGACCGCAGCGAAAGAGGCGCCATTATCCTCGACGACATCGGTATCTCCCGATAACACGTAACCCTGTCGAAAACCTGAAACCACGAATTCACACAGCCTGCCCTGAGCTTGTCGAATGGGAATCAACACGAAATTGAAACCGCGGATGAATGCCGATTTGTCAGGCGGACTTGCCCGCCGGGGCGGCAGCGCGGGACGAATTAACAAGGCCAAGAAAAAGTACGGGACACCTTTAATTCCCCGCTTTTCCTCTTGTCTGACGTTGTGATTACAAACAAAAAGAGATTTTTCTTGCCCTTTGTGAGGGTTCTGACCAAACTATTTAGGAAAAACGACGTTACGAATGTCCAATATAAACAAATTCTTGAACGGTGCGGGAACGACGTTAAGCGTCGGGCAGATAACTTGTGAGACCTTTGTGGGAATAGCATATGAGCGAACTTGAACAACTTCCATTATGGTTGACATTCAAGAGCAAAGCTAACGATAAGCAACGTCAAATGGTCAGGGACCTTGTTAAAAAGGCATCGAATCTTCTTGATCTCATCCGCGATACATTTCCCACATATACACTGCATAATCATGTGCATTCGGAAAATATTGTCCGATTGATGGGGAATCTTTTGGGAGACGATATCGAAAATCTCACAGCTCTGGAAGGGGCAATTCTAATTCTCAGTGCATACTACCATGATATTGGAATGGTCTTCGATGAGTCCGAGCGCAATAACCTTAAGGAGGAAGATGCGTTCGTGTCATTTCAGAACAAGTACCCAGAAGTCCTCATAAAGATTCATGAAAACGCAGGTAGCATTCCGCTATACATTGCCGAGTGGTATTGTCGCTGGATTCATCCTGAACGTGTTTCGTTATTTTTGGACACGATCAATGTTATATGGGATGGGGTGCAATTCAATCGAGAATTGGGCATGGTTTGCAGGAGTCACGGGGATGATGCCAAATTTATCCAGGATGACGATAAATTTCCTCCTAACTTTGTATATGCGGCAGACACGAAGTTCTGTGCAATTCTCCTGAGACTAGCAGATATTCTGGATTTTGACAACAGCCGCTCGCCCGAAGAAGTTTATCATTATTTGGGAATAGGACGCAGAGAAGACAAAAGGCGTGTTTTTAGTGATGTGGAATGGCAAAAGCACCTTTGTAGCAAAGGATTTGTGTTTCCGCCAAAAAGGCAGGGGACATACGTGCTCGGTTTTATCGCCTCGCCTGATGATCCATCGGTCGAACACGATGTTCGCGAGTTTTTGCATGTTATCGAACAGGAGTTCAATAAGTGCGTGAGCTTGTTGCGGCATTGCTCGGATAGATGGCAGCACTTCAGGTTGCCGGATAGAATTGATACTGGCAACATAACTAGCCAGAAGTACTTATATGGTGAATTTCGCTTTACGCTTGATGAAGATAAAATTCTGAATCTTCTAATGGGTGAAAATCTTTACAATGACCCTTATGTATTCGTTCGTGAACTTATACAAAATTCAATAGATACGACGCGCCATCGTCAATTCTACGAGTCGGTCAAAGGAAACAAAAATTATCAGCCCAAGGTTGTTATCTCTCACTGGTTCGATAAAGACAACTACAGATGGTTACGTATAGACGACAATGGTATGGGCATGACAAAGTATATAATTGAAAACTATCTCTTTCGAGTAGGGAGATGCTATTATGAATCCTCTGATTTTGAAGTCGAGAAATTATCTTACGCGGCTGGTAGTGGACGTGACTTCAAACCAATAAGCCGTTTTGGGATAGGTCTTCTTTCCTGCTTTATTGGGGGGGATCGCTTGGAAATCACAACGAAGCCTTTGCGGACCGATGACTCGTATCGTTTGAGTATGCACGGCTTGAGAGGTTTTTACACACTCCAGTCAAAGAAAGATCGTCACAAACCATTCGGGATGCCTTCAACGTATAACGATGAGGATAGTTATCGCAAATTACCGGGAACGTCTGTTGCTGTGCGTCTCGATCCAAAGAGGGAAAAGGGCAATCTTGATTTGAAAAACCTGCTGGATCAATATATATTCTGTCCTCCCGTTGTGATAGAATTTGAAGGCAAGACCATAGGCGGTGACCCCGAAACTCTTGTGAAGAGCCCCCCGCTTGATCATCCTATCCAGTTAACACTGAAGTCTGAGGAACAAGAGAAGATTGAGAAGGCGTTGGATATAAATTTTACGGCTCCGATACGAATCAAAGTGTTCCCTGTGGATATTACAAAACATTCGGCGTCTCCCGAGCTTAAGGGTCAGATATTGGCCTTTGTTGTATCTTTTCCGCACTATAAGGAAGGGAAATTACGCAAGAAACCTTCGCGCAGTGACCATGCCTCGAGACGCGATGTATACTTTTTTGATAGCGATATATTTCGCACTTCAGTTCCCAAAATGACTGTTATCTATGAAGCGAGCCTTGGCGGTGATAAAAAACTTGAACGATTCAAAGAGATTAGCTTAGGGCAAGTCGACTCATCATTGACTCCTGATGCGAAAAAAATTCTCGCTATAAATAATGAATGGATGACGCACAATGGAATGTTTGTTCCAAAAGGATTCCCTCAAGGTTACCCAGGAGAAATCAGGTTGAATGAGGACATTTTCAAGGTTGCTGAAATACGCCACGAGCTCCCTCAAGCTGTTGGATTTATGAAGGGCGTCTTATCTTTTACAGATTCAATGCGTCCGGAGGTCTCTGTAGGTAGGGACAAAGTTCGCCACATACCGTGGCATGTTTACTCCGCTACAGCGCTCGCTTTCTCCAGAGCGGTAAGGTGTTATGATGATGAGTTCAAAATAGAAAACCTCAAAATCTTTAACCGCCTTGGTCAAGAGGAAGGCCCTCCTTTGGGAGAAATACTGAAGGACCCGTACATGAAGATCGACGGCGAATGGGCATCAGAACCCATTATAAAAACGAACCGGGGCATGTTGACTTTAAAAGAGATAAGAGCTAATCTAAGAAAAGGAGAAACCTTTGACGATCTAAGCGTTCCTTCTCCCCATCATTGTTATCTGTCTTTTGACAAGGTTTTTCATGAATATTTAGTCATCTCGTTGGTACAAATAGGGTTGAAAGTTCGTCTTAGACTTCAAAATAGGTCTGGCAAGTACATAGTTTCAGAACCGGACTCCCCGCGGATTTGGGATGGACAACTTCTTTTACCTCCTCTGTTTTTTGTTCCCTATGATGACTCACCATTTCTCAAAGAGGGCCATTGTCCCTTAAACCAAAGTCATCCCTTTTCAAAATGGCTTATTCTTAATGCTTCTTTATTATATGATAAATATCCTGCTATGTTTCGCGAATTGAAACTTGTCTTGTCTGGCCCCACAGCAAAGGAAGCAATCATTGAAAAAGTAAACTCAGTCATAAATCGTCTAATCTATCTCGATAAACATTTTGCTTCTTCAAAGAATGTCATACTGAGGGAGAAGGATTTTGGCGGAGGATCCTGAAGATGACGATCTTCTTGATCTGGATTTAGATGAGCTGGATTAGTTATCAATGGGCGCTCTAAAACCAGCCCATCATTCCTTTGCTTATATACTGAATCTGCCTTGTAGTTCAAGTCAAATTGGTGTCTTCTGTGCGTCGATTCCAGAAGGAACAACGTCTCTATCGCTGGGACAGGGCGAGTTCAGAGGACAGCATACTTAATTCCACTTGAAGAAATTCTTCCAGAGGTGCTTTTTCCGCCAAGCAATTTCGCACGTCCAATGGAGTGCCCGTGCATAGTTTGCATATTGCTCCCGCAGTCCCTGTCTTTTCCTTCGTGGAATAACAATAGCTGCAGACAGCCGAAAAGTCAAAAGAAAGATGCTCCGGGAAGATTGCCGCGGCCTCTGGCCTCGCAATAACCCGTTCTTAGCAGATTCCTCGACTTGGCCCCATTCGGCTGCGCTCAGGGCAAGCTCTGCGGGCCGTGCTCGGAACGACCGCGTTAATCTGCGTTTATCCGCGGTTACAGGTTCGCAGTGGATTTTTTTGGAGATTTTGCGCCGATTTTGGCGTCTAATCGAGACTTATTAGTGGAAGTACAGAGGCCGGCAGAAGGTGACGGATGGAACATGATATTTGACGGATGACAGACCCTGGGGATGACATTCTCGTTCGGCGGGCCCCTGCCGGGCTGGGACAATTTGAGAAGCCGCTGATTGACAGTGCCGGCGCGGGTGAGTAAAATCTTCTTTTTCGCGTATTTTTGGAGAATTGGAAATGATTGATGTAACGTTAGTGACCGGCGACGGCATCGGGCCGGAGATTGCTGAAGCAACGCGCCGGTGTATCGACGCGACCGGAGCCGGGATCAACTGGAACATGGCCGAGGCGGGCGTTGACGTCATGGAACGCCTCGGGACCCCCCTGCCGGATGAGACGGTTGAATCGATCAGGAAAACCGGCGTTGCCCTCAAAGCACCCATTACCACACCCGTCGGGACCGGCTTTCGCAGCATCAACGTGCATCTTCGCCAGTTGCTGGATTTGTATGTGTGCTTGCGGCCCTGCAAGAGCTACGAAGGCGTGCGGAGCCGGTACAGCGATATCGACCTGGTGCTCGTCCGCGAGAATACGGAAGATTGCTACGCCGGCGTCGAGTTTGAAAGTGGCAAAGACGACACCGGCGAATTGATAGGCTGGATCAACAAGCACAGCCAGAAGAAGGTCCGGGAAAAATCCGGCATCACCATCAAGCCCATCTCGGTCGCGGCGACCGAGCGCATTGTGGGCTTCGCATTCGATTATGCCCGCAAGATGGGACGCAAGAAGGTCACGAGCGTCCACAAGGCCAATATTATGAAATTCACCGACGGTCTGTGGCTGGAGGTTAGCCGGCAGGTCGCGAAAAAATATCCCGACATCGAATTCGAGGACCGCATCGTCGATAATATGTGCATGCAGCTTATCCAGAAGCCCGAGCTGTACGACGTGCTCGTGCTGCCCAACCTTTACGGCGATATCCTGAGCGATTTGTGTGCGGGCCTGGTCGGCGGGCTGGGCGTAGCCCCCGGCGCCAATATCGGCGAAAACGGAGCCATTTTCGAGGCGACCCACGGCAGCGCGCCGAAATACAAGGGCCAGAACAAGGTCAACCCGACGGCGCTGATTCTCAGCGGCGTTTTGATGCTGCGGCACATCGGCAAGACGGCCGAGGCCGACAAGCTCGAGGATGCCGTGGCCGCGGTCATCGCCGAAGGCAAGGACGTCACTTACGACATGAAGCCGCACCGCGACGACCCGACCGCCGTCGGCACCAGCCAAATGGCCGACGCTATCATCGAGAAGATGAAGTAGCGCTTGATACCCGTGTCGCTTCATGACGAAGGTTTCGCTGCACAGCGCGACGAATTTGATAGTGCGCCAAAAAACGCACGAGGGCAAAAATTGTGGACAAAGCAGACACAGAATGATATAATCAATCCATGATTACAGAGAAGGATAAGGATACCATTCAAACAATTTCAAGGAAGTACCGCGTCAAGCGTGTGCTTCTTTTTGGTTCCAGCATAGATCCTGTAAGAGAAAGCCATGATATTGACATCGCCGTAGAGGGAGTAGCGCCGGAAGATTTCTTCAGGTACTACGGCGACCTTCTGCTCAAACTCTCAAAACCTGTTGATTTGGTCGATCTTTCCGAATCGTCAAAATTCGTTCAGCTCATCCTTGAAGAAGGAGTGCTGCTTTATGGCTGACTACAGGGCACGCATAGAAGCGGAATACGAAGCCATAGACCGGACCCTTTCGAGTCTGCCGAATAGACAGTTAGCACAATTATCGCAATTGGAAGTTGCGGGGGTAGCTTCGTTGATACACAATTTTTACAACGGTATCGAAAACGTGCTGAAACAATCATTCCAAGCGAGAGCTCTCGATGTGCCTGCCGGCCCGTCGTCGCACCAGAATCTGTTACTTATGGCCGTAGAAGCAAATATACTCTCCTCTCAACTGGCTGACGAGCTCAAAGAATATCTGGCTTTCAGACATTTCTTCAGCCACGCATACGCTTTCACCCTTCGACCCGAGCGAATCGAACCATTAGCGGCAAAGATAACGCAAGTATTCGAAACGTTCAGGAGGGAGATAAGCAAAGGTTTTTCGAACGACTAAGCTGTACAAATCACGGCGTCATCAGTGGATCAGCAAACGTATCGCAAACTGATTTCGGGTCGCAGCGCCGGCTTGGCGGCGGGGTTGTTGCGGTGTTTGTTGAGGGCCGCGGCGGTTGGCTATGGGATAGCTGTCGGCGTGCGGAATTTTTTGTATTCACGCGGATGGCTCAAGGCGCATCGCATCGATGCGGCGGTGATCAGCATCGGCAATATCACCGCCGGCGGGACGGGCAAGACGCCGCTGGTCATCTGGCTGTGCAAGACCATAATCTCAGATTTCAAATCTCAGATTGGAGATCGCAAGTGCGCGATCCTCACCCGCGGATACAAGGCCGCGAAAGACGCGGGACCTGAGACTCGGCACTATAGCGATGAGGTCGCGATTTTTGCTCAGAGCTGCCCGGAGGCGAAGGTGATTGTCAACCCCGACCGCGTCGCCGGGGCGGCGGAAGCCATCGCCAAATTCGGGGCAAATGTTCTGATTATGGACGACGGATTCCAGCATCGCCGGCTGGCGCGGGACCTCGACATTGTGGCGGTCGATGCCACCGAGCCGTTCGGCTATGGCAAGCTGCTGCCCGCCGGCCTGCTTCGAGAGCCCCCGGCTTCGCTGAAGCGAGCCGACGCCGTCGTGATTACCCGGTGCGACCAGGTCCAAAAGGCCGAAGTGGATGCGATTGAAAAGAGACTGCTGGCGGCAAACCCGAACATCGTCGTTGCCAGGTCGATTCACCGCCCTGTTTGTGCCAGGTCGGCCGATAATCAGGAAGTCAGCCTTGGGGAGTTGAAGGGCAGAAAGGTCTTTGCCTTTTGCGGCATAGGCAACCCGGATGCTTTCCTAAGCTCGATCGGGAATCTGGGGGCCGAGCTGGCCGGCTCGAAGGTCTATGACGACCATTATCATTACACGCAGCAGAGTCTGGCCGATATCCGCGCACAGGCCGAGGCATCTGAGGCCGATATCATCCTGACGACCCAGAAGGACTGGACTAAAGTATCGGGATGGGCGAGGAGCGACGACGGCCTGCCGCTTGCGTACCTGGCCATCGAGATAAAATTCCTGGCCGGGCAGGACCGATTAACGTCCTTGATTGAAAAGACGCTGGCGGGTAGAATTTCGTAAGGCGGTTGGCGATGGCGTTATATTCGGCTGGTTTCTTCTCAAATTTGAGATTTGAAATTTGAGATTCTTCTGTGTGTGTGCGTTATGTATGAAAACCTGCTGCAAGCTGTGACGAATCTCGGCTCGGCGAAAGTTCTCGTCGCCGGGGACTTCATGCTCGACGTCTATGTCTATGGCGACGCCGTGAGGATCAGCCCGGAGGCACCGGTGCCCGTGCTGAAGATCGCCGAGACCGAACACCGCTGCGGCGGCGCTGGCTCGGTCGCGGCCAATCTGGCCGCCTTCGGGACAAAGGCCGTCTGCCTCGGCGTGATCGGGGATGACGCCGACGGCGATATCCTCAAGAGCAAGCTCGCCCAGGCCGGCGCGGACGTCACGGGCCTGCTCAAGACCCCCGGCCGCCCCACCATCAGCAAACAAAGGCTGATCGGCCTGGCCCAGCATCGGCATCGCCAGCAGTTGGTTCGGATGGACCGCGAATGTACCGAGCCACTCAGTGACGAGCTGAACGCGATGATCTTGCGCGCGTACGAAGAGAGGTTGGCCCGGGTCGATATCGTTTGCCTTCAGGACCATAACAAGGGCCTGCTTGGCCCGGCGCTGTGCCAGCAGATGATCCAATCGGCCCGGCAGGCGGATAAGAAGGTCCTGATCGATCCATCGCTGACGAGCGATTATTCCAAGTACGTCGGCGCCACGGTGATTACGCCCAACCGCAAAGAGTCTTCCGCGGCGGTGGGCTTCGAGGTGACGGACTCGGAGACGGCCCGAAAGGCGGCGGAGGCCCTGGCGCAGAAGCTCGGCCTCGAAGCCGTCGTCATCACGCTCGACAAACACGGAGCATACCTCAGGACGAGCGACACGAGCCTGATGATCCCGACCCGGCCCCGAAGCGTTTATGACGTGACGGGCGCCGGGGACATGGTTTTGGCGACGCTGGCGGCGACGCTGGCGGCGGGATGCGATTACGAGACCGCCGTGCATCTATCCAACATCGCCGGCGGAATTGAAGTGGAGAAATTCGGCACGGCGACCGTCTCTATCGAAGAAATCGTCGATGAGATCGTCGCAGAGCACCGAGGCAAAGGCCACAAGGTCTGCTCGGTGGATTGGCTGCTCCGCGAGCTTGCAAGGCACCGCAAGCAGAACAAGACCATCGTTTTTACGAACGGCTGCTTTGACGTCCTGCACCGGGGGCACGTCGAGTATCTGCAATTCTGCAAGCAGCAGGGTGACGTGGTCGTCGTGGGTCTCAACAGCGACCGCTCGGTCAAGACGATCAAAGGCCCCGACAGGCCGATCAACAATCAGCACGACCGGGCCGTCGTGCTGGCGGCGCTGGAGGCGGTTGATTATGTCACGATCTTCGACGAGCCGACTCCGCTGAATTTGATCCACAACGTCAGGCCCGACGTCCTGGTCAAGGGGGCCGACTGGGGCAGCAAGGAAGGAGTGGTCGGCTGGGAGTTCGTCGAATCGTACGGCGGCAGAATCGCCCTGGCGCCGCTCGTTGAGGGCAAAAGCTCAAGCGCGACTATCGAGAAAATGAAGTCTCTGAAAATTTGAAATTTGAGATTCGAGATTTGAGAGAGGATACGCGAAAACACGTTGCCGAGGCCATCGAGACGCACAAGCGTATGGTCGCGGAATTCGAGCAGCGCGGCGTCGAGACAATCGCCGCCGTTGCGGAGGCCGTCATCCGAGGACTGGAGCGGGACGGCACCGTTTATCTCTGCGGCAACGGAGGCTCGGCGGCGGACGCCCAGCACGTCGCCGCAGAGCTTGTGGGCCGGTTCCGCCGGAAGCGCAAGGCCCTTGCCGCCGTGGCCCTTTCGACCGACCCATCCGTCGTGACGTGCATTGCGAACGATTATTCTTACGAGCAGGTCTTTGCCCGGCAGGTCGAGGCGCTGGTCCGCAAGGCAGATATTCTGTGGGCGTTCTCAACAAGCGGCAGTTCGGCAAACGTGGTAGCGGCCGCCCAAGCTGCCAGGGAAAAAGGGGCTTGTGTCGTTGCGTTTACAGGTAGAGCCAACAGCAAGCTGGAGCAAATTGCGGACATTTGCTTCTGCGCCGAGAGCGAATCGACCGCGCGGAGCCAGGAGGTTCATCAGCTTGCTTATCATATTATCTGTGACCTCATAGATCGTCATTTTGCAAAAGCTTTAGACTGAACAAGAAATGGATTTCGAGAGCTATGTCCAACAAAGCGATATTCCTGGATCGTGACGAGACGTTGATCGAGGACCCGGGTTACATCAACAACCCGGAGCAGGTCAAGCTGCTGGACGGCGTTGCCGAAGCCCTGATCGAGCTCAAGGCCCTGGGCTACAAGCTCATCGTCGCCACGAATCAATCGGGCGTCGCGCGCGGGATCGTCACGGAGAAAGTCCTCGGCGAGATTCACGACCGGCTCAGGCAACTTCTGTCCCGCAAAAACGCCTTCCTCGACGGGATTTACTATTGCCCCTACCACCCGGACGGGGTCGTGCCAAAATACCGCAAGGAAAGCGAGTGCCGAAAGCCGCACCCCGGCATGTTGCAGCAAGCCGCCGCGGAGATGGACATCGACCTGAGCCTGTCGTGGTGCCTGGGCAACAGCCTGCGGGACGTGGAGGCGGGCCGCCGGGCCGGGTGCAGAACAATCCTGATCGACTCGCCTTCCCATCATAAGCCGAGCGGCTCATCCTTGCTGCAGGCAGGCGCAGCTCCCGACCATCGGGCCGTCAACATCAAGGAGGCGGTCAACATCATCAAGAAACATCTGCGTTCGCCCGCCGCCAGAATACAGGCCCCGCCCGTTTTGGCGCCCGAGGCGGCGACTTCGCAGGTCCGCGAGGACCTGATCGAGGCACAAGAACCGGCGGCCCGCAGCGATGAACCACTGCCCGAGCCTGAGCCACAAGAGCCGCAAGCGCAGATCGCCCAGCCGCAGCCGCAAGAAATCCCCCCTGCCGAACCGGCGCCGGAGCCGCAGCCCGCCGACGTCCCCATTGTCCCCGAGCCCGAGGAGCAAACTGTCATGCAAACGACACCCGAGCTTCCAGAACCAATCGTGCAACCGCCCAGATTCAAGGTCAGAACCGCCCGCCCGCTCAAGAAGGAGCCGCCGGAGCATGAAGCGCCGCCTGAGCCGCAAGTTGCTGCAAACAGAACCGAAGAACTGCTGACCAGCATTCTGACGCAGCTCAAGGCCATGCAGCGGGATGAGATGTTCGGCGAGTTCTCCGTGATGCGATTGATCGCCGGGGTGATGCAAATCGTCGTCCTGTTCTGCCTGCTCGTGACGATATGGCTTCTGATGAGCCCGGCCAGGCAGGATAACTCGGTGTTCATGGCGCTTGGCTTTGCCATTGTTTTCCAGCTTATGGCGCTAACCTTCTACATCATGCAGGGCAGGAAGTAGGCTCGGTGCAGAGCGTGAAGTTAGAGACGAAACACGAAAGTGCCCCTCAGCACGACGAAAGACGTTCGGGAACGGGGCCGCCGGACGCGAACATCCTGGTTTGGCTGCCTTCTCCGATGGGCGATGCGATTCTTTGCACGCCGGCTCTGCGGGCCATTCGCCGGCGTTTTGCGTCGGGCACCATCTCCTTCCTCGCCAACCCGGTGGTCCGCGAGATATTGTCTGGCTGCTCCTTCAACGACACATGGCTGGAGCATGTGAATGAGAATCCGCTCAGCATTGCAACACGCATCAAGGGACATCGGTTCACACACGCGATCCTCTTCAAGAATTCCTTCGCTTCGGCGCTGGCTGCCTTCCTGGCGGGGATTCCGACGCGCATCGGGTACGCCCGCGAAGGCCGGGGATTGCTGCTCACCGAGAAGCTCTATCCGCCGAGATTGCCCGATGGCAAATTCAAGCCCGAGTCTATGGTCGATTACTATCTCGCCCTGGCCTCGCGGCTCGGCGTCGATACGTCGCAGCGGCGTCTTGAATTGCCTGTTGATCCGGCGGCGAGTGAATCACTGAAATCAAAGGTCCCCGAATTGACGAGCGCCGCCGGGCCGATTGTCGTCCTGGTCCCGGGCGGGGCCTTCGGCCCGAGCAAATGCTGGCCCAACGCAAGATTTGCACAAACCGCCGACTGGCTGGTTACGAACTACAGTGCGACCGTTGTCATATCCGTGGCGCCCCAACTGCAGGAGCAGCGCATCGCCAGGGACATCTGTGAGTTGAGCCGGCACAAACTCATCAACCTCGGCGAGAGGCCTGTTTCGCTCGGCGAATTGAAGGCACTTTTCGCCCGGGCCGATTTGGTCGTCACCAACGATACCGGGCCGCGACATATTGGAATCGCTTTGGGCAGAAAGGTGGTCAGTCTTTTCGGGCCAAACGACCCGGCCTGGACCGATACGAAGTATGAGAACGAGATTCAACTCATCGGCAACGTCCCGTGCGCTCCATGCAGCAGACCGACGTGCAATCGCAGTCTTCATCTGTGCATGGAGTCTATTACCGTCGAGATGGTTTGCGAGGCGGCAAAGCAGTTGCTCGAAAACAGCCGTAAACAGGCAACGGTCATGGCTCAGCCGCAATTCGTGGAAAGCTCCGAGTCGTTTTTCGTGAACCGAGATTACGACGAGGGGCTGCGAAAGGCGGGATTAACCTCGACCGACGCGGTTTTTTCTTTCGAGGCCGCCGAGGATATGGCCAAGAAAAATCTCGCTGCTTTTCGCAGCCGCTTGAAATTTGAAATTGATGTTCCTGGCTCGCCACATCCGACAACGGTGTTTCTGAAGCGGTACAACGCGCCGCCGGCAGCCCACCAGCTTTCCAACTGGCTGGCGGCCCGCGCAAGGAAGAGCTGCGGCGCTCTCGAATACGCCGTGACAAGCGAGTTGTCGGCGGCGGGGATTGGGACGCCCAAACCCATCTGCTATGGCGAGCAATGGGGCCTGCTCTTCGAGAAGAGAAGCTTCCTCATCACCGAGGAGATTGCGGATGCCGAAGCTCTTGAACGCAAATTGCCCACCTGTTTCAGCAAACCGGCCACGCGTGAAAATCTAAAGCTCAGAAGAAGTTTCATCGCTCAACTGGCACACTTCATCGGGAAATTTCACGAGACTGGGTACCGGCATCGAGACCTGTACTTCTCGCATATATTCTGTAACGGTGACGGGCGATTTTTTCTGATCGACCTGGCGCGGGCGTTCCAACCGTGCATCCTGGCCCGGCGATTTCAAATCAAGGACCTCGCACAGCTTTACTATTCGGCGCCGGGCCGGCATTTTTCGCAGACCGACCGACTGCGATTCTATGTCGCCTACGCCGCGCGGCGCGAACTTACTGCCGATGACAGAGTATTCATTCGAGAAGTGGTCCACAAGGCGCGGCGAATGGCAAGACACGACAGAAAGCACGGCAGGCAGGTTCCTTTTGAAAGTTGAGAATATCCGAATCGGCGTTCTACGATGAAAAAGAGAATCGCGATTATCACGGAGCGGGCCAACATCGCCCTCGGCGGCGCGGAACGGTCTGTTTTGGAGCTGGCGGCCGCCCTGTCCGGGCTCGGCTGCGACGTGGATATTCTCGCTGCATCGGGCCAGGCGAACACGAAGAACGTGCACGTTCTCTGCGGGGACGAACGGGGCGGGCGCATCGGCTATGCGAAATTTGCACGCGCCCTGCAAGAGCATCTCTCGCAACACAAATACGACATCATTCACAGCGTCCTGCCGTTCGATTTTGCCGACGTGTATCAGCCGCGAGGGGGCACGTACGCCGAGTCGATCCTTTGCCACGCCGCCAGCCACCCGAACAAATTCATCGCATCGTGCAAGCGATTGACGGCCTTCACGAATCTTCGCCGCACGGCGCTGTTGCGCGCCGAGCGCCGGCTGGCGCGGGCCGCAGATGGACCGGTCATCGCCGCTCTTTCGCGCTACGTGGCCGAGCAGTTTCGGCGCCACTACGGCGCCGACGAGCGGCGCATCGTAGTCATACCGAACGGCGTCAAAATCGATAGACCTCTCAACACGGACCAGGCGGATCGGCTGCGCAGCCAGATCCTCGCCCAGGCCCGCCTTCGAGAAGCGGACAATCCGGTTCTCTTTCTGTTCGCAGCGAATAATTTCAGGCTCAAGGGTCTGGGGCCGCTCATCGAAGCTGTTGCAGCCGCAGCGCAGCCGCCGACCGAACGCAAATGCTGCCTGGTGGTGGTCGGTCGCGACAGCCGCCGCAAGTACCGCCGGCTGGCCAAACGCCTCGGCCTTCACGCATCGGGACAGAGAATCGTTTTCCTGGGCTCCGTCAGCCACATTCAAAGCGCTTTGTCGGTGGCGGACGTCGCGGTTTTGCCGACCTTTTATGATCCGGCCAGCCGGTTCATTCTCGAAGCGCTGGCCGCGGGTAAGCCCGTCATCACCAGCAAATTCAACGGCGCCACGGACCTGTTCGCCGATAACCGGCATGGCAAGATCATCGACGCACCTGAAAACGTCACTGCCCTCGCCGAGGCGATTCGCCATTTCACCGACACCGGCAACATCGAGCGAGCCTCGCAGGCGATTGCCGAGGACAACCTCAAGGCCAACATCTCCATCATCCGGGCCGCCAGAGAATTGATGAAGCTCTACGAATCCATCCTTCAAAGGAAGGCAATAATATGACCTACGGGATTTTTCCATTGGCCATCGCAGGGGCGTATTTGCTCGGCTCGATACCCTTTGGACTGCTCATCGCCAGGGCGCATGGCAAGGACCTGCGCTCCATCGGCTCGGGCAATATCGGCGCGACGAACGTCTCGCGGGCGCTGGGCAGGAAATGGGCGTACGTCTGCTTTTCGCTC
>Ga0307380_10007013_pt1 | contig 14717 bp, 18 predicted proteins | sample UN3MG_FD_202239 | JGI IMG/M metagenome (GOLD analysis project Ga0307380, IMG submission 202239) | Soil microbial communities from Risofladan, Vaasa, Finland - UN-3 | ecosystem: Environmental > Terrestrial > Soil > Coastal area > Acid sulfate soil | place: Finland: Risofladan, Vaasa | collected... | reverse complement strand
TTCATGAAACCATCAGAATTAGCAAGTCAACTTCGTCGCATTGCCAGTAAGATCGATAAGTCACGGAACCCTGATCGCAGGCTTGTGGCGCGAGACTTGAAGAAGGTTCTTGTTAGTGTGGACTCTGACACTATTGTATCCGATGACCTATTTCCAGTGGATAAATCTGGTGGGCGGATTTACCCGAAGTTTAAAATTGGTGATAAAATAACCCTTAGAGATGATCCTTTTGGTATTAAACGACCCGGTAAATGGATAATTAAAGATATCAACAGATATAAGGAGCCGGGTCTTGACGGACGTCAAGAAACCAAATATCAGTATCAAGTCACCAGTATCGATGGACAAGTTTATTCGACTGGAGATAGTATGGTTCCAGATCGTGATACACTCTGGGTATCTCCGGGCGAATTTCATGAGGTCCCCAGCATTCGTGAACTTGGTGGTTGAACACTTCTATGAACCATCTTCGAAGGATTGTTTCGAAGACAGGGGCACTGGGAAATTCATGAATTTTCTCCTAATAGCTGCCCGCATCATAGGTAGATTTCCTTCTTCTTTTGTCGATGCTTTCCGTAAAGCTTATGGATGGACTCCAAAGGCAGTTGGTGCATATAGAAAACGGGATAGTGAAATCATCGAACTAACGCGTCGAGGTGAGAAACCTATATCAATGGTGAACCATGACGCTAATTCAGAAGGACTTGATTCCATTAATATTGAGCATGATTATAAAATAGTTTTTCTTCCTGAAAATCGAGATATTGCTGAAGCGTTTAAGTGGTTTGATGAAAATAGTGAACCTCATACCGACGAATGGAACTACATTCGTGGTATTCTTTTTGGATATCCAGAAGAAACTATGATGGGTCGTGATACAGCTCGTGACTCACTAGCTGATCTTATCGGCGGTACTCAGTCTTCGAAAGTATTAACTGACGACGAAAAAGCCTTGTTGAAAGATATGGATGAAGTAATTGAACACGCCATTAGCGAAGCGCTTTCAAAAGGTGTGCGAAGTGGCGTAAAAATCAATAAGACTATGCGTGACGCTCTTGAGAAAGCTGGGTTTTCTATAAAAAAGTATAATGAGTTATACTCTAAACTCCATGGTAATGGAAAGTTCTAATCAACGTAATGTCTTCTTAGGTTTCCATAATTTCTCGAACGATTTCAGCATCACAATCTCGAAGTTGATTTTCAAGATATGGTGAGAATCTCGTCTCACCACCTCCACCGGAATTTTTCATCGGAGGTGGCGGGACTTCGTAGTTCGGGTCATCAATCGGATTACCAGGCCACCCGTTCCACGCTATACAGGCCCCGCACCTGCGACAACTCCAAATATTTCCACGATCTCCATTAACAACATCACTTGGAGGTTTCCAATCATGTTCTTTCATAATCGACACAGATTCATGAATGTTGTAATTGGCGCCATGTTAGTGCTTGGTTTGTCGACGTTTGTTATTTCTCAACGGTCAGAGGCTGGCGTCTTGAAAGGCATTTCGCTCATCCCAAAGCCTATCATCTCTGCTATATCCCGGATAACTGAACTAGTTCCTGAACCAGTACTGAAGCCCGTTGTTCGTTTGACGATCCCGCCTGCGCAGAATACTCAGCTGGCTCAGCAAAGGTTTGTTCGACTGAGCATTAACGAGGATTCGAGAGCACTCCGTAATGGAGGCGTGCCCACTTCTGATAATCTGGGTATACTGCAAACGGCGTTGGCGTTTCAAGAGTGGAAAAACAAGAGTCGTCGAAATCCACTGACGGTTCAAGATGTCATCGGCACTTTCGCGCCGTGCATGGCCGGTTTGAAACCTTGCAAGCCTACGACTAAGCAGAGACGTTGGACGCGCAATCTGCCTATGGTCGGGATGGACCAACCTGAAGGCTGGTTACCACGTGACGGCAATTGGAGCCTGTTCGCGGAGAACTGGTCGAAATATCGAGGTAATATCGCGGAGGTTTTCGCGGAAGGCTTTGAAGCGCCGTGCAAGGGTAAACCGATCGCATGGGGTTGTGCTGATGACGATCACATCGCTATCAGTCGTGGCCTATGTAAGCTGGAATGCGTAGAAACCCGCAACTGGTTTTGGGGCTTCCCACGTGACAACACAGACGTGCCGTGCGAAATACGCACAGAACCGCGTGTGCCTGCGCCATCTCGAAAAGCAACAATACTGGCTTCTAAAGCATTTTGATCAGATCCAGTCTTCACCGTAATGGCACGTGATTTCTTCACCCTCTTTAATGGGTGATAAGACGAACAGTTTTTCTTGACGGAAAATGCAATTCGGTGTAACTGAGTGATTAACGAATCGGAGAGCCGATTTTCCGGAAATTCCGCACCATACGTCGTACCGGTTCTCCATCCATAGGACATATGGTCCGTTTCTTTTGGTTGGCGTCCCTTCATAAGTCCCGATCATATATCCGGGTTTTAATTCTTTCCTTGCAAATAACCCGCGTCCATGGATCGCGGAACGTTTGATTTGATATGGTATATACTTGCTTTTTACTGATTTCATCTAATTCCCCGTGACCATATTACACTCGCATTATTCAGTTCAAACTCTTTTTAATTGCTTCGCGAATAGTTTTTGATGCTGGTCCTGGTTCGAAGGGGCACTTGACAAGTATGCCTGCGGTTGGTGCCGATAAGCTCATTACGGTTTCCCCCTTCGAAAGGCGTATATAGATCGTGACTGGCCTGTAAACTGTCCCAACATACAGTTTACCCTTACCGGAGTATATATAATTTCCAACTTGGCTTTCTTTCATATCCTTCAGGGGTATTCTCTTTAGAAAATCAGCAATATCGTCTCGCATTCTCAATCTTTCCAGTTTCGATTTCAATTTTAGTCTCAGTCTCAGTCTCTGACTTATTTTATTCATACGGTATTATTTACAAAAGTACACCCGCCATTTACGACGTGGATTTTTCATGGTGGCATTCGTCATATGCCCATGATTTGAAATTGCAACGGAAACAAAGAAGTCTGAATCCTGATGGGAAACTGTTTTTTATTATCCAATTGTAGGTGGAATACCCACCTTTTCCATTTGTGTACCTTCTCCTATGAGTGTTTCCGTTTCCGTTTATATGATCTAAACACAGAAATTCTTCATATTCTATTCCGCAACATTCACACTTTGGATGTCCATTACTATAATATTCGAAAACCAATTTCTTTATTTTATTGAAATACTCAATGTTTTTAGTTATTGTTTTTGGGTTTCGGAATCCAGAATGTGGACAGTACCCGAATGCACCCAAACATGAGTTACAATTTAAACACAAAACTCTGTACCCAGGCGGATAACCAGATTTTTTTAACCAAACGTAGAAAGCATAACCACAACCAACATTAATACTCTTTCGATGATTGTTTCCGCCCCCATTAATATGGTCTATTGACAGTGAATTTAAATCGTTTTCTTTGCAGCATTCACACTCTGGACTAAACCCGCCGTATTCTTGTAGTGCAGCTAATTTAGCTTTTCTAGATGAAACTTTTCTAGATATGTTTATTTTTTCTCGATTTAGTTCGTTATATTTATTCTTTTTTTCTTTTAAAATTTCTTTGTTTTCAATTCTATAAACACTGTTTGCTTTCTTTCGTTCTTCTTTATGCAATAGATAGTTAGCTAAATTACGTGTTCGTACTTTTTCAGGATTTCTCTTTCTGTAATCGCGCTGAATTTTTGCTTTGTACGCTCGTGTTTTTTCTGTTAATTGATTATCTTCTTTCTTCATCATATTAAAATATCACATAAAAGGAAAAAAAATAATTTTCAGTTTATTGTGGATCGTAAATACTGTGAAAAAGCTCTCTTCATACCTTTCGGCGTTTAACGGATTAAACTATGGTATTCCAAAACACATTGATTCGTTAGTTAATTTTTTCTTTGATGCTTATTTTGCTAAGATTGATGACCGAAATCGCATTGTCGGACCCCCTCCGTGGTACCCGAGCGACCCACATGCGCATATCCGAGAACTGTGGCTAGGCTGCGATCTTCATACGGCTATGACCCTTAATCAGTCATACCCGGTCTGGTCAAGAGCTCTGAATGCATACGCTTTTTCCAAGCTTTTTCATGGATCGGATGCAACCTACAGAGTTATTGCGTTCCTTGACTCCTACGAATTCAAAAGCATGCTCCAAGGGGATTATGCTTATCGGATTCAATCCGAGCAATTATCTATCTCGCTTACTCAAAATGTGACTCTCCCGGTCTTCGGGAAGTTCTTTGTTGAACATATCTCGACTGGAAAACATCTATTCGTATCTCTCGATTTATGTTACGAATCGATGGGGTGTAACATATCGGTCATGTCGAATCCGGCTGACCAACAGTTAACTGAGCAATTCTTCGCTGATATGGCAACTTCGTTAGTTGCGAACGATATCTATTACAAGAAGTGTTTGTCGTTTGTCCGTGGTCGTTTAGACTTTATGGAAGTAAAGCCTACGACTTGGGATCAGATAATTATTAAACCCGTTTTAAAAGCACAAATCCAAGATAATACGGTATCCATTCTCGATTCGATGGACAAATTTGCCAGTCTCGGGATGGTTCCGAATCAGAACATGATTCTGATTTCGCCGCCCGGTATGGCGAAGACGACGATTTTTCGCGCCATTTCAAATGACATCGATGGGCGTATCACCCGTGTTTGGTGCACGGGTAAATCGATTGATCGTTCAGATGATGTGACGGCTCTTTTCGAGGCCGCAAGGTCGCTCGCGCCTTGCATTGTCATCATTGAAGATATGGACCTTTTCGGAGGTGACCGATCTAATCGCTCCTTCGGTCAGGATAATCAAGTTTTGAACGAGTTCCTGGCATGTCTTGATGGCGCTCAAGAAAATGCTGGTGTTGTGGTGATGGCAAGCACCAATGATATCGCTTCCATGGATGAAGCCCTTGTTAATCGTCCTGGCCGATTTGACATGAAAATAGAAATGCCTCTTCCTGACGCTCAGGACCGTTCGGACATGCTTAAAAGATTCCTTCGTGGATTCCATTCTGGTCCGGATGCTAGTGTGTCCAAGGATACCTGGGATACTGTTATCAAAATGACAGACGGACTGACCGGTGATTATATTAAGAGTCTTGCCCGTGCTATTGTTATCCGAGCTGTCAAAGATGACTGTTCAAGTGGTCAGATTTGTACCTTCACGGCTGACCATTTAAATGCGGCTGTCGAGCAAGTCATGAAGAACTTTGCTATAGGTAATCGTGCCAAGAAACACCATCAATTCGAAGCTAATGTTTCCGTGGCTAAGAGCGTATCCGTGAATTGAACAGAACTTTAGGCTTTCAATCTTCGTTAATGAAAGAGGACCCGACATGAATCAAGAACAGGTACGTAATATTCTGGCCGCATCCCGTCGTCTTTCCCAAACAGACCCGGAAAGCGCATTTGTGGATGAATTCGTGCAGAGTCTGCACGACCGGATTGCCAGTATTAGCGGATCTCCCAACCATTCCGCACCTACTCAATCTAGTGGTGTTGATGCCAACTTTCTGAAGGAGCAGGTTTCGAAGTTGCAACAGGCAGCCGAAATCCCTTCCCAGAATTACCTCAGGATTGTAGAAATTACGAAGGGTCTCAGCAGAGCCGCTCAGGCTTGTGAGCGCCCACAATACGCTGCGCTTCGTCCGCGCATCGCAACCATCATTGAGAAGGTTGCTGGTATCTTCAGTGAAGTAGATACCACCCAGGATCTGGACAAGCCTCTTGCAGCCATTGAGAAGGCTGTCCATAGCTTATATGGTGACCAGTCAAAGAACAGCACGTTCTATTTCGATCGACGCGGTAAGGGTCACCAGACAAAGTCTGAGTGATTTAGAGAAGTAAGATCATGAAGCCTTCACAACTTGCTAGTCAACTTCGCCGGATCGCCAGCGCGATCGATAAATCGAGGAATCCTGATCGCACTCTCGTCGCACGAGATCTGAAGAAGGTCATTGCAGCAGTTGATGGTGCGTCAGCTGGTTCAATCATAATTCATACTCATGGTGACCATGAAATGTATGACGTCACACGGTCTGTCAGCATAACATCTAATATGCCATTCGATTCTTTGACTCTCCCGAAAGGAGATGTCATATCTATCGCTAAGTCACTTGATGATATTAAAGCCAACATGGACATGACGAACGAAGCGCTTTTGGATGCGTTATTTAACGCTGGTCTCATCGATACCGATGAGGATGGAAACCACATACTCTGATTTTATTTCGTATATCAATTTCTTTTGAGAGATTGATATATGCCTCAGCAAGACGAAAAGTCGCGAGAGCCTGAACTCTCTCCCGGCGTATCTTTTCGCCTGCAGCCTGACGGCTCATGGTCGCCAGAGAATATGCCTCACAGGGTTCTTGTTGAGGCCAAATTCTCCGGGTATTTGACCATTCAGGGCTATCGCTGTTCTGTTTTTGAGATGCCGGATGGAGCGATGTGGGCTCAAAAGTCGGTTAATACACCGGCCACCGCTTCCTCTAAGCCGGACATGTCGAAGAAGTGCCCTGAATGCGGTGGTAAAGCCACTGATGTCAGGGGCTATAGTGCCTGTTGTTCAAATGGGCACTTCTTCCCGGTTAAACCGAAGAATGCTTCAGTATCTCCGAATTGGGTAAAGCCGAGTATTTCAGATGAAATGGTTGAACTCGAGCGAGTTAGTGGTGACGAAGGTATAGACCTCGACGCACTAAAAGTGGCTTTCAATCAGGCTGATGTGAAGACTCTTAGTGATTCTGATTGGTCTAGACTAGAAAATACTGAGTCATATGGTGTTGAGAGCGTTTTTCAAGCAGTTGAAATCGCCATGGGTCACGATCGAGATATTGCAAGTATCCTGCGTGGCCTCCGTGGGGGAAGTCCGATAAACATGCCGGTCATTCTCGAGCGGAATGATGGAACAATCACATTAGTTGGCGGGAATACCCGCTTAATGGCATCGAAGGCTTTAGGGATATCCCCGAAGACCTTGTGGATTTATAATGGAGCATCTGAACAAATGAGCACAATAGCATCACGTGTAGCAGCCAAGTGGCTTTCTAGAACTGCTGAAAAAACTGACGTTGTAAGTCAGGTAAATGAGATTCTTGAGGGCGGGTCGGATGGTCCATTTGGCCATGAAGATATTGAGTATGACGATGATATCGCTAAATGGTGCGAAAAAGTCGTTGAGAAGATGCCGGAGATGCAAGAAATCTTCGAAGATGCTTTCCATGGAATAATGGACTTCAAGGACAAGGTACCGGTATCTGATAATCCGAGAGTCCGTCAAATTGCGGATGAGAAGGTTGCCAAGATGCTCAACGAGGCGGCAGCCCGCCTAGAAATTATTAGTCATGGACTCGTGAAAGAGATTCAAAGTCTCTGCACTGGTCTTGCCGCTGGTGCCTCGAAAGTCAAAAAAGACGAGTCATGAAGCAAGCAGTTAAACCTTAATAATCTAAGGTATTTGGTAGGCATGGTTTATTGATATGGATTATGATAGTTTATTAACAGATGCCGCAAATCATGCTGCTAATTTGCGTTATTGTTTGAGCTGCCTTCACGATAAGGCACATCAAGAAAAAAATAATAATGATGTTAGGTTATACAATGATCTGCGCATAGAAGCTAGTCGTGTTGAACGTGCCATAAACAGAATTCTTGACGGTGATGACGGTGGTGCCTCGAAAGCGTCAGAGAAGACTGCTTCCATGAAGCCATCACAACTAGCCAGTCAACTTCGTCGCATCGCTGCGGCGATCGATAAGTCACGGAATCCTGATCGGACTCTCGTGGCGCGGGACCTCAAGAAGGTCCTGGCCAGTGTACGCACAGCCGCTCACCCACATAATTGCTTGAATGACGAGGAATCTACTAACGAATCATGGTGGGAATATGATGCACGTGACATCCCACTCGTTCGCGTATGTGAAGATTGCCGAGATGAAAAATTATCTCATTATCGCCCTGAAATCCTCTCGGGTTACGATCAGAGCGACGTTGATGAGCCGATTGAGCCCGATGATTACTGAGGACGAATCATGAAGCCATCACAATTAGCCAGTCAACTTCGCCGCATCGCATCAGCGATTGATAACTCACGAAATCCTGATCGGAATCTCGTCGCACGTGATCTCAAGAAGGTCCTAACCGATACGAAGATCGCAGCTTCTGACGGTACATATGCAGGATATACGGAGAGTCAAATAGCAAACGAGATTATCAGGAGCATAAATCACGTTAAAGGTGCGGACGAACTATTGAGCACTGCTAACGATTTTATTATTAAGTTAAACCCTGGAACTAATACGATTTCAGCCATTTTGAGTGAAGCTGATCCTAATGGAAACCCATTTGATACGACAATGGACTTTGAACTGGTTCGAAAAGGGCCGGTTAATAAATTTCCTAGTCGCCAATTTTGAAAACTAATACGTGATGAATTTTTTGAGAATAGCTGCCAGGGTAGCTTTTGATAGCCATTCTCGTATAGCTAAGATTCCTCTGTATCACGTCAAAGATGTGAAGCGTCGTTGCCGAGGACTCAAAGTGCGGCTTCCCATAGATATCGCACCCCGAGCTAAATGGGAAGAGCCTTCTTGGTTATATACTGGTCCAGTCAATGATGCAGCTGCTAGAGCGAGCTTGATATCGAAGCTCGAGGCTAAAGGCCTCGTAGTCTCTCTTGAGCGTGTTCTGGTTGAGTATTGGCCAGATCAGAATCACCGTGATAATAATTATTATACGTTCATACGTATTGATCGGGATAACACGCCAGCCCATGTGGACAAACCTCGTACAGAAGTGGATTGAGTTATGGACTTCTTAAAAATAGCTGCCAGAATATCCGCCGGAAGTGATCATCTTCTGCGTGTTTATACTGGTCCCGTAACTGTCAAAGAGATAGCCCAGGCTTTTCGTGAAGCTGGTTTAAATGTTGATAGTGTAGGAACTGAAGCTATATACATACTAGTTAAGGTGTCTGATAAATCAGATGCAATAAATAGTGTTTTGAACACGCTTAAGTCCAAGCTCGGTAAGACTTTCGGTCTTACGGCTAAAGATTTCAAGCATATGACTCAACATTCATTCTTGTTGAGTACGAGTTCCCACACTGCAGGAAAGCTTCTTCCACAGGATTTAGAGGACCTCGATCTTGTGGATGAACAGAATTTCAAATGGAATTTTAGACCTGGACCTCGTGATATGCTGCCACTTTGTGTGGTTCATAGTAAACCGGGGTTTTCATCATCAGGTCCTGAAGAGACTTTGAAAGACGGTGACGTAGTCACGTGGACCGGTAAACGTAAATTTGAAAAGAGTCATGAGAGAGATAAAAACGAAAACGGCGTTACGATCGGATGGATAGAATTTAACAACGAATTCCGTGAAGTAGTAACTCCTTCCGGATTCGTTGGTTGGGTTTATTGGACCCCATTTATGGGTAACCACGGGTTTGAACCCGTAAGCTAACTCTGTTGAGGAAATAACGGGTATTCGAGGACTCCACATATGTCTGGAGCGCCATATACTGCTTTGCCCGTTAAAATGCGTAGATTCGGCAAATGATCGTAGACGCCCGAACTGTGCGTGTGTCCGCAGAGAACTAGAATTCTGTTATTTGGATGATGATGTGCAGCTTCCGCTAACATCTCTCCCATCGTTACACAAGTAAACCACGGTAACCATTGGTTATCAGATAACTTGCCCTCATGCCAGCATGCGCCTTTGAACGGTGGGAAATGTGTTACGAATATAACTTCCTTGCGAAGTTTCAATGCTTCATATAGTTTCGGTTTAGCTTCTTCAGCAGCCTGTTTTCCAAGCTCCCGAAGTTTCTTCAATAACTCTTCTCGACCATAATGCAGGAATGTTTGTTCGTTATGATATGACTCATTCAGTTCTTTGATCAGCTCGAAATCTGACATTATTATTCGAGATTTCTCCGGACTACCTGAGCGTCCATCAAACCAACCTTGGTGGCCGACTAGTGCTGTTTTATCGTCTAGCAAGACTGGTTCTGCGTCATCCAACCAGACTAAGTTCGGCTGTTCAAGGTTTTTAACGGTTTCGCGAACTCTTTCAAATGAACTTTTGTAATAGTCATGATTCCCGAGCACGAAATAGCATTGTCGAGGAGCTATCGCCTTTGCGAACGCTTCTAGTAAACCCCTGAGGTTGTGTGATTCCGCAATATCGCCGGAAATCACTACACCGTCAAATGACTCTTCTTTTACAAGATATTCCCCGAACATTCTTGCTCCTCCAGGAGGCAAGAAATTCAAGTGAATATCAGTCATCCAGAGTAAGCGCATTGTAGTTTCTTTAATACACTCGAATGATTCGAATTTACGTCGGACCGGCTCTTTTAGCTCGATGAGCTTTCCACACTCTTAATCTGCCGCAGTTTGCGCACACTAGAATACATTTTGAAGCCTCCTCAATTATCCGGGCTTGAGACATGAGGAGCCGTTTTGAAAGCTGGGCTGTTTCTCCGTTAAGTCGGATCAAATCTTTCTGACACGGTAAGAGGTCGTCATTTCCACAATCCTGACATGGACCGGATTTAAGACGTTCAAGAAGATCCCTTGCTTCGAACCTTCTTCGAGCCGCTTTCCTGGCGTTAGCTTCTCGTATTGACATATTATCTAATAATTGATATATATTAAAAAGTTAACTGAATCATCGCAACTCGTACACGAATTTATCTTTGACACCAATTGATTGTTTTATATACTTACATTTTTTGGCGTGATCTCTTTCTTTTAGTCCCAGTCTTTTTGCTTCATCATAAACAACTTTTTTGTTTATTTCGTCACCGTTTTGGTTAGTGTAAATATATGATGATGAAGTTTGTCCGACGTGAGTCCAATTTGATGCACGATACAAGGTTCCAACGTGTCCTTGTGATGGGTCAGAAAACGAAATAAGTATGACAATTTCCGGGAAATCATTTTTCACCAAACCGATCACTTTTGACATGATTTTAGACGCAAGATTTTTTACTTGCCATTTTGGTCGAATACAAAAACGATCAAGTTCTAACACGTCAGTAGGTTTCCACCCCATTGACGTGGCAACTTCTTTTCGAACTGGTGGAGAAAATTTTATGACGCTTAGTATTTCATTATTATATTTTACGGCATATACCTTTTTTGCAGACCTCCCATACCCAGCATAATGATATTTATTAAGAAAATCCCGAGCTTCTTCTATAGTTGTTGATTCAACTATAGAATTATGAATTATAAGCTTTTCTTCTTCAATGGAAAAATCTCCAATTTTTTCTGCTTGATCACAATTCAGTTCGTGATTTTTTGAATCTGATGCGCTTTTGGATTTATACCCGCAATTACACTTATGGACACCTCGTTTCCAATTTTGTGTCCTGTTTCTGTGACAATTAGCACATACGAGTTCGCATTTTGATATCTCCTTTTTGAGTTCATCAAGTGAACCCGTTTGCATTTTATTAATACTTTTTAATTTATCACTCGTTATGTGATCATAATCCATCTGCCAATAACTAAACTGATTCTTACAATCTGAACATTCTGCTTGTTCTTTTATCTCTTTAAGAAATTCTTTTGTGGAACGTTTTCTTTTGTTTGAATTTTCTCTTTCATATTTTCGTTTACATGGTATGCAGTATGAATGCAAATATCCTGTGTGCATGACTGAGAAATCATTTTTATGTCTAGTTTCTTTACATACTTTGCATGCTCTCGTCGGGTCTCCTGAATTTATCGTCTTGTAAACATAATCAGGTAATAGTTTACGGTTTTTAAATACTCGTTCGTTTTTTGAATCGTTTTGAGTTTCATTTCTATGGCAGTTAGCGCATATCAATACACATTTCGATACTTCCTCCAGAATCCTTACTTTGCTTTTCCCGTATAACTTGGATATCGTCCAAGTTTTATCACTAACATGATGAAAATCCATTGAATGCGGAAGGAAAAATTTTTTGCATCTTTCGCATGGTTTGTCCTTTTTAAGAGAAAGAGTGAATATAGAACTTCTTTTCCCATTCCGTTCTACTAATTTTTGTACTTTATCTCGATTTTCATTTCTATGAGTTTTTACTTTATTTCGATGGCACTCTTTACATATGTTTCGAAATGTGAAATTTCGAACAAAATTTTTCAACAGTTTTTTATCTCCGCATTTTTTACATATGTTTATACTTTCTTGGTTCAAGTCGTATACTATTAAATAGTTTTGTTGATTTTTTGCATCTTGTTCTTTGCGTTGTTCTTTTGATTTTTCCGTTCTCATATTTTGACTTTACACTAGAATTTTGTGATTTAACTCATATTGTATTAGGTTTATTTATCCATGGATAAATAAACATTAATTTATTTATAAGATGCATAGTATAGGAGAATAAACCATGCGCGGCAATAGCGACACTTACATCTACAGAAAAGGCTCTAGTCCAAACACTCGCGTGGCCATAAGCCAGAAGAACCGGGTTTTTTCGACGCCGTACACAACTCAGTCTCCTGGCCTGAAACAGGTCGGTGTTCTGTCGACGTTCGACTACTCGGAAAACCGCTCTGTTGATCCGGTCCGTGGTGTTGGTTTTGGTGATAAAATTCAAGAGCTCGTGCCGGGTGTAACTGAGCCGATGGCTTTGACACTCAATCGCACGCTTCTTTACACCGCTGGTATTTCTCAAGAACTTGGTTATCGCGGTGGCGTGGATGGTCTTGTTCGTTCGCTGCGTCAACACAAGTGGCCATTCGATTTGCGTTCAGAACTGGTCTTCTCTGAACTTGTCCAAGCTTTGGACGCTTCAGCGATGGTTTTGAATCAAATTCCTGGCGTAGATGGACAGTTAGCCCTGATTACGTATTTTGAAGCTTGCTGGCTTCAATCCATATCAGCCTCTTTTCCATCGGATTCAGCTATTGTTGCTGAAGACGCTTCCGCGAGTTGTACGGATGTCACAGACGGTGCTAGCTTCTACGGTAACACGTCAGACTCGTACGGTGACTTCCTAGACTCCGGAAATAACCCCATCACGCAGCCTGGAGCCGGTTCGAGATTATACACGGCTACGGGCGGGGCAAGCTCTGGGTTTTAAGACCTGAAGCCTCCCGTGACCTTCGAAGGGCCGTCCTCCAAATACTATGGAGGACGGCCCTTCGAGTATTTAACACATTAAAATTTGTTGTATATTAAAACAATTAATTGCGTCTTTTACTACAGTGTTGTAAAATCATTAAATGAGAATATCACCTAATGATAAATTCGGAAAATTAAACCCAGTTAATTTCTATGAAATAACCCACGGATCTCATAAAAGAATATCATGGAATTGTGAATGTGGAAAAATAGCCGAAATACCTATATGTCAAGTTTTGTCTGGTAAAACTAAAACATGTGGTAAATGTAGTGTACTACCAGCTTCTCATTGGTCCAGTACTAAATATGGAAAACTTCAGTTACTAGTTCCTAAGGATACTCACGCTGGTTCAATATCTATCGTGTCCTGGTTGTGCGACTGTGGAAAAACAACGCTTTCTAAAATTCATGATGTAACTCGAGGGCATACTACTTCTTGTGGTAACTGTAATCTTATTCCTGTAGCGCACTGGATTAATGCTAAGTACGGAAAACTCCAAATGCTCAATGCATTTGGAGTTAGTCCGGGTTCAAATAAAAAAGTGAATTGGAAATGTGATTGTGGGAAAATAACCACTATCTCTATTTATAATGTTACGAGCGGGATAACTACATCATGTGGAAAATGTACTCTTCAACCGGCTTCTTATTGGGCTACTCAAAAGTTTGGCCGTCTTCGAATGCGAGCTCCGATCGATATAAAGCCTGGTTCTAACCAAAAAGTTCTTTGGGATTGTGATTGTGGCTGGTTCATAAAATCAGATCCATACACAGTTACAAGCGGTAAAACTAAAAGCTGTGGTTCTTGCATGCGGTCCGTGCATGAATGGTGGACTCAACATGGTGGATTAATTAGAAATCTTCAGTACCCAATTCAACCAAGTCAAATCCCATCCGGATGTTTTCAGTTATTAGAATCGGTTGTTAAACATGATACCCCGATTCGTACACTATGTGGGGTTTGTCAATCAGAGTACAAACCGATTTGGGGAAATATTAAACAAGGAAGGTCAATGACGTGTGGGTGTGCTTCAAATCATACGTCAGCTGTTTCATGCGAGCTTGCTAATTTCATTTCTAGTCTTGGGGTTGAAGTTAAAATGGAGTATAACCTAAGTTCTATGTTATACGACATAGGTGTTGAGTCTAAAAAATTATTGATTGAGTATCATGGATTAAGATGGCACTCTCGTCCTGGTTCTAAGCAACGTGATAGGAAAAAATATGATAATGCTATTAATTCTGGATGGAATGTTATAGTTATATATGAAGATGAATGGTTACATAAAAAATCACAAGCACGAGTTCGTGATTTTTTAAGCAATAGAATTAAAAAAATTAACGCCGTTAACTTACGTCCACGTGTTTGTGATATTCGACATGTTTCGTCTAAAGAAGTCAATGAGTTGTATGATAAATACCATTATATTGGACGGGTTAATGCTTCTAGTTTGAATTATGGGGTATTTTACCAAGAAGACCTTATAGCGGCTGCCTCTTTTGGACATCCGACTAGGCAAACCTCTAGTCATTTATGGGAACTTCTTCGAATGTGTTCAGTGCCTCA
>Ga0307380_10007011_pt1 | contig 14719 bp, 1 predicted proteins | sample UN3MG_FD_202239 | JGI IMG/M metagenome (GOLD analysis project Ga0307380, IMG submission 202239) | Soil microbial communities from Risofladan, Vaasa, Finland - UN-3 | ecosystem: Environmental > Terrestrial > Soil > Coastal area > Acid sulfate soil | place: Finland: Risofladan, Vaasa | collected... | reverse complement strand
AATACCAAGTTCTTCCCGGACAGGTTGAGGCCTGTGTGTAAAGACACGCTCAGGACAAGGTATCGGTTAATTAAAAGGGAGAGAGATAATGGATAACACAGCGTGGTTGTTGAAGCTGAAAGAACTAAAACTCAAGGATGCCCGGGAGTTCCTGGGAACCTCAGAGATCAGGATCTCATCGATCCTGTTGACCCAAGACCCTGAGGACACTCCGCCCATAACGCCTGAGGAAGTAGCCGCTCGGGTTCAGTGCATCTTCGCCGATCAGAAGATAATCGAAGTGGACTACGTTAAGGACAACAAGAAGTTCTACTTCGGCCCCTTCGGCCTGATCGTGGGCGCGCGGCCCCAAGTCCCCCTGGCATTTGAGTGGCTGCTCAATGTGACTGAGTCAGACCAGGGTGTGCGATCCTTCGGGGAAGCCACAGAGTACTTCATGGGCAACAGCCTCTTGGTCCCTGCCGCAGAGAGGGCTCTAGGGCTGCTGTCACAGAACCCTCTCGTCCCAGTGGTGTTCACTGTAGCTAAGGAAGTGATCAAGCAGGTGGCCAAGGTCATGCAGTCCAACAAGGACGACCAGGTGGGCCTCTTCGACATCACTGCTGCGGCCTGGTGTGACTATCCACACGGCGATGCTGTGGCTGATGATATAGTGGACCTTACGGACAACTGCAGTATGTCGTTCGCAATGTTTACGAACCCGGCGATCTTGACTAGTTGAACGCTTCCGCTATCGCGCTCTCCTCTTCGGGGGAGAGCGTCATTCCCGCCTTCTTAGCTCGATTGGCCATGCTGTTCTGCAGACCTCTCAGCGTCCCACCGACCCGGTAGATCCTTCGAGACAAAGCGTCCATCTGCTTGAAGTTCTTGGACTCCAGAGCTTCGAAGAACTTCTTGTACAGTCCTGTGAGTACTGCGCCCTTGGCCGTCCTGACGATCTCGTCAGTGTCGTAGCCATTCTTGCGCGCGGCTTCGAGGATGGCCGGAGCCATGTCATTCAAGTTCGCTTGTGCCTTGGGGTTCTTCCTCAGACCCTTCCACACTTCCTCATTGGCGTAGGTGTTCAGGACAGTGATCAATGCGGCCGCCGCTTTACCAGAACTCATGCCCTTGGACACAGGAGCCAGGAAAGTAAACGGAAATGCTTCAGGATTCCTGACGGTGGTCAAGGCTGACATAGGTATGAACTTCTGAACTACATAACCCCACCTGCTGGTGAGGAAAGCGTCCATGCCTTCAGCGTCAGTCATCAGCCACCCCTTGAGCCCTTGGCCCGCGAACTCCAGGTTCCAATCGGACCCCGGGCTCTTGCCAGTCAGTTGCTCCAGTAGCAGCTTGGCGGGCTGTGACAGCTTACGCAGGGCCTGGTTCACAGGCTCTTGGAGCCAACCGTTCAGGACTTCATAGGACTGCTTGCCCCAGCGCACGTATACGCGCCGCTCACCCGTGGGAGACCCCTTGTAGCCAGGCATATTACGGGCCAGAGGCGTGATGTCAACATGCCACTTGCGACCTTCCTCATTGTTGAACATGAAAGGTTCGTCGTCGTCTTCTCCACCGCCACTGACTGCAGCAGCGGCCCAGATGCCTGCTTGTAGAAGTGCGGGGAATCCGAAGAGAACTATCGCGGTCATAGTCATCCAGTTCTTCGCCACGAATTTCAGGTTCTCTTCCGACAAATAGTGCTCAAAGAATTGCCCCAGGAAAACGCTCAGGCCGCCCACAGTAGCTGTTGAAATCGTCCACTGAGGAGCGAACCAACTCATGTTCATGGCCTGTTGTACCTGCGGGGTGGCCCCGGGAATGGTGTCCCAGTCCACACCACCGATAGCAGCATTGGCTACCCCGGCAACCGCTTTGAACATCTCGACCTTATCCTTCTTCGAGAGGTCGTGGAAATTCAGGCCCCTGGAAGCTGCGGCCTCTTCTGCCAAGCGCTGAGCGAACCACATCTTCAGGACAGGGAATACACCTGCGTATTTGCCGCCCTTGCCGAATAGTCGCTCAGTCAATTGCCGCCCTGAGAGCGCCCTGAGTCCTGCTTTTACATTCTCAGCCACCTTGTCCCCCATTGTTAAGCGGGCTCGCTCCGCTATAGAATCGAAGGTGGTGTCGATGATCCCGGTGGCCTCGTTAGCCGACTGCAGATGCCCAATCTTCACGCCGCCGAGTACCATGTTCTCCATCATGTCTGCCCAAATCGGGTCTGCCGTGCTTATATCGCTCCATATATCCTTGAGTTGGTTGATCGCAACCATGGGGCTACGCTTGCCGGTCTTTGGATCCTTGGTCCACAGGAAGTTGTTCTTGAAGCCTGTGCCGGCGACAACCGATTCAAAAAGTGTCCAAGGGAAGAACAACGAATACGCCACAGAGTTGGACTTCGACATCTGGGTCGCGGCCATGAGCGCCTTGGCGGTGTCGTAATTGCCTACGATCCACTGGAACTCAGGCTGGATCAAATGCTTCATGATCATTACTGGCCTGCCCTTGAGCACCCGGAACTCCCGCACTGAGGGATACGGGGACTTCAAGGTTTCGTAGTCGTCACTGGACGCATAGTCCCGAGACAGGGTATCGATCTGGGAAGCCAAAGACTTTGTGGGGTCGAGCTGCAGGCCATGATAGCCAGCCCAACGCTTCGCCATTTCCCACATGACGTCTTCAGGAATTAAGGGGCGCTGCTGTGTGAACTCTCCAGGGATAGCCAGGACCATGGGCCTACCATCGACGTCTGGTGTCAGCACCCACTTACGAAGCAGGGTCCTGTTGTATGCGGCCGAGGTGACTTCATTAGTATAGTCCCTGAGGTTCTCAGCGGCATTGAGATTGTGTGGCGCGCGCCTGACGTCGATGATCGTACCGTCTGCCAGCTTTACGCGCTTCGGGGAGTCACGGTAAATCCGGGCATAACTGCCTTCCAAAGTTCTGTGCAGCGCACTCCTGGCGAACTCCTTGTACCTGTAGTTCTTGAGGGCCAGCGTCAAAGCGTTCAATGTCCGCAGGGCCTTGGCTCTGTCGACATTTTCAGGGTTGTATTTCTCGCCCATGTCCTCGGCCTCTGTGACTTCCCGATTGTAGAGTTCAAAGAGGATCATGGAGTTCAGTTCCCACATCGATTTGCCAGCTACGTCAGCTTCCGGGGCCCCAGTGAGCCTCGAATACAACTGGCGTTGCTCACTCAGGGACTTAGGCGCTTCGGACCTGGCGTAATCGGCCTCGTAGGCTGAGTCGGGCATCAAGGTTTCGGTGCCGCCTCCGCGTTTGATCAGGGCCAGTGCATTCTTGACCCTGTCTTCAGCGGCCTTGAGAGCTTTGTTCCGGAAACCCAGGCCATAGACTTGCCGGCCGATGTATCCTTCTCTGTAGGGCAACCCGTGCTCTTCCCTTAGGGCTGCGTACTCAGCGTGTATCTCTTTGACCCTGTCATACCAGTCGAGTTCTGCCTCAGTGCGATGGGCACTCAGTTTCTGGTACGCCGTGCTGGCATACCAACGCTTCAAGAAGTCGGCAGCAGACTCGGTCTTGCCTACGCCGTCAGCCACGCTACGATTCCAGACGATTGTGATACTAGGTAACAGGAGCTCGATGGCCTTGCGCTTATCGGCGTCACTGAGCTTCTTGCGACTGAGTATCTGATCGACTTCGAACAGATGCTTTTCTCCGACCTGGATTTCGTGGTTCAGGATAGAGGCTATGAGACCCTCGTGCTGCCTGACCATAATCTGTTCGTCTTCAGTGAGCGTATCCAGCACCTTCTCATTTGCACCCTTCTTCATAGATTTGATGTCGCCAGTGAACGCCATGCGCCTGGCGATGCGGGCATAGAGAAGGGCCCCTCGACGCCTTCGAGCGTCGGCGAGATGAGCTTCTTCCAACAGGATCTTGCCTAGTTTGTTTGAGCCTGTGGCCCCTACGGTGGCGAGTTCCAGCTCGATGGCGCCTCTCAGGCTTCCTATGGACAGTGCAACGTTGTTGGCTTCCTTCTCGTCGAAGTCCAGGCCTTGTTGGAACGGACTGCTATCGTGCTCCTGGCGCCAGGCGTTGACTGTCTCAGTCTGGTTTGCTGTTACCCACTTGGGCCTGATGCCCATAAAGTTGTACTCGAGTTTGTTTTTGAGCTGCGGAGGCATCTGCTTCTGAGCGTCCAAGTAATCAAAGGCACGTTGCGCGTCGCCCGCCGCGAGCAACTGGGTGAGTTTGCCAACGATAGGGTTCCAGCGCTTGTTGAAGGCCGCGCGGTCCACAGGGTCTTTGAGGTCGAACGCTGTTGTGGACACCACGTTCTGCAGGGTCAGGCCAGGCCGGAACTCCGGGGCTACCCGACGAGTTGCCGCTTCCCGGGCTGCCATGATGTCGTCGAAGTCGTCGACCCTGGCTTCCGAGACCTTGGCCGCTTTGAGCCAGGACTTCTCAGCCTTGGTCAGGTTCGGCCTGCGGTGGACGATGGCGGCCATGGCCAATGCTTCCTTGAGGCTCGCGCCTGCTGCCAGCAGTTCGTCGCGATTGCGTTCCAGAGGGTGGATGACTCCGACGGAGAGTGCTTCGGGGCTAGCGTTGGCTCTCAGGATATTTGCGGCCTGATGTAGCCGGACCTCGTTTTGTCCTCCGCTTCGGAAGGTCTCACTGTGTTCAACTTCATAAGCAGCTGCCGCAAAGTCTCCGCGCTGCATGGCCTTAGTGGCCTCAGGGAACCCAGGGAATACATTCATGTACGTGAGATTGATCACGGCCGCTTTGACGCTGATCGGGAAGCTGTTGTAGTTAGGGAAAGTATCTCGAGCGCGTTTCTGAGTCTCGGCTATAGCAAAGTACAACAGCTCTTCAGCTTGTTCTGGAGTTATTGACTCCCGGCCTTCGCGCAAGTCTTCGAAGTTCTTCCCAGTGATCCTTTCGAAGTCAGCTTTGTAGCCTGGGAACATTCGTACTCCGTAACCTATTGCAGGATATCCGGCATCGAGTTTCATCGTTAATATCAAACCCTCGAAGTCCCTAAGGCTCTCAGCGACTACGTCCTCCAGGCTTATTGTACGTTGTTCCGTCGGAGGCGCCTGTTGGGCTTCGACGACCAATGGCGACGTCGCGGCCAGGATGCCTGCGGCCACCAAGGCCCTCAGGTCCCCGACGCTCAGGGCCTCGGAGCCTGCTCGAGCTTCGACTTCAGCGAGTTCACGCTCGGTCGCTGCTAGCTCTGCCTGCTCCTTCGCCTGCTCCTCCAACCTCTGGTCTTCTAGATCCAAACGAAGTTCTCGGGCTTCGATCTCTGCCTCAGTCTCCTGAGGAGCCAACATCTCCTGGGCTGATTGAGGCAAGTAGCTCAGGTCGGTGAGCACCTGGGGCTTGGCCTTGGGGGCACTCGGCGCTGGTGCCTGAGCGACTGGGGCTGCGAACCTGGCTTTGAAGGCCGCTTCGTTGCCAACTACGTCCCTCTGAGTCGGTCTGAAATTCCACTCCTTCGGAGCCAGAACTTCCGTAGGTACTCCGAGGGCAACCCCCGCTTTAATTCCAGCTTCGTCAAAGCCAGTCTGCCCACCGCTTCGAATTGACTTAATGGTGGTCCCATCGAGGCTGAGCATAAATTGAACTTTCTTCATCGTTTGATCGACGAGAGAGTCGATTTCAGCCTGAGACAACCTCATCTTCCCAAGTTCGTGTCCGGCGAAGTTCAAGGACCACGGAGAACTAAGTTCAGGAACTGTCAAGCGACCTCGTTTAACAGCATCCACAATAACTTTGGAGGCGGCCAAAGGATCGAATCCCGTAGCTGTTACAGGCACGTTGATGTAGACCTTCTTGGCTTTCTCTGCAGCGATCCTGGTCAGTCCGCGAGCACCGCCTGATCCGGTTGGGGTCATTGCAAAGTCCACAGTCACATCGGCCATGGCTGCATTAGCGTACGTACGTGCAGGATATCCAGCTGATTTAGACGCGACAAAGGTTGTTGCCGGGGCACTTGGTGCTGGGGCCTGAGCGACTGGAGCGACCGAGGCACTTGGAGCCAAAAGATCCTGAGAACTTGGAGGCAACTCGCCCAGGTCCTCGGGCTCCTCTGAGATCCCCGGGGCAGATTCCAAGTAGTCGAAGGGATCCACGTTGCTCGCCGCGATCTCTCGCGCAGCTTCTTCCTGTGACACAGGAGCTGCCTTGCCTGCGGGCTCGCTGTACTCAGCCATCGTCTCGGGGTACACAGGCAGATATCGGCGTTCTGAGTTCTTGCGCTTGCTGCCGCTGTTGATCCCCAGGATGAAGTGCATCGCTGCAAAGTATTCGAAGCTGCGGCCGCCCTCCTTGGACAGTACGCCGAGCTGGTGCTCCTTCATCGACAGTACGCTAACCAGCACCTGGGTCCTGGCAGGGAGCAGCAGCTGTGGGTTCTTGAAGGTCAAAGTCGATGAGGCCCCATATCTCCAGGCGCTGAACAATGCCATTCCGTGTAGGAACTGATCGAGGGTCCAGCCCTCAGGAAGTTGGAGCTTCTCTGCCGCTTCCCTGATTGCTATTATCGTCCCCTGATCTGCACCCCGGACTCCTATGGTCTCGATGTTCCCTGTCTGGAAGCCTATCCCTGTCTCAGGGTTGACGTACAGCGTCATGCCCGGGCCTACCTGCAAGACGTTGAGGAAGGCGTTGCCTGAGTCTGCAGCCTTCATCTCTGTGATCAACCGGACCAAAGTCTCTGAGAGACCGGGCAACCAGGCGAACTCGGGCCTCCACGAGGGAGCGCCATGGTCCTTGCGCGCGAGCGCGTTGACCTGAGCCACCCACCTGTAGTTCTTTATGCGCGCGCTGAGGCTGTTCAGCTTGGTTTTTTCGTCCGCGTTCCTTATGTTCCTCAGCACAGGCTTCGCGGGCGCTGGGGCGGTCTGCACGTAGTCCTCTGGCATTCCATCCAGAACACTATTGATAGCCTCTGCATCGTGGTAAGTGAGGGTCTGCTTCACATCAGCGTTTGAGGCGTAGGGATGCCTGGCTTCTCCGTACACGTTGGATCGCATCTCGGCCAGACGTATTTCGGTCATATTCATCTGAGCAGTACCATTAAGCTTTTCTGTGTTTATGGTATTGAGCGCGTTGGTCTTCACACGTTCGACGGCGTCTTCGGCCTTCCAGTAAGATTCCACGGTCCCCGGGGACTTGTTGCCGAAGCGAAGCGCCTGCCCAAGTTCGTACAAGTCGTTGGCCATTGCCCTGACCTGCAGCAGGCCGTTGATCTCGCTGTCAGACACCTTCGCCTTCTTGAGCGCCGCCTTGAGGGCGTCAATTTCCAGCCTACCATTGCCTGTGGAGTAAATGCTGTGCGCGTCCGTAGCAAATTCGACATAAGCCTTCATCATCGGAGAGCGCAACCAGTTGATGGTCTTCCAGAACAACTCGTCCTCAGCTTCCCGGGCACTCTGGCCTTCCTTCTGAGTAACTTCTCCGGCGATCATGGCTACGGAAAACAGGTTCGCGACTTCCTTCGTCAAGCTGAGCAGAGTCGCCTGGTTGGTCTTCGGGTTGTCCAGGATGATGTTCGAGATATCACCTATGACCAGCAGCAGGGCTTCGTCGGAAATCTCTCGGGCCTCGTCCCTGGGAGTTACCCTGTTGAGTACCAGGGTTCCGCCACCCAGGGTACTGAATGTCACAGGCAGTACCTGTATGTTGTAGGGCTGCCCTGTTTTCCGGCTATAGATTGTCCGATGAGTCTTGAAGTGCGTGGCACCTGATGCGAAAGTTAAGTCTATGGTGGATTGAATGGACATGATAGTCCCAATCAAGTCCACTGCGTCCTTCAGCAAGTGCTGGGCTTTTTCGAAGGCGACTGGGTCATAAAGCCCCGAGGCCTTCATTTTTTCCATCTTTTCCTCCACGCGCTTTTCGAATACTTTGTTGGTATTTTTGTAGTAATCAGTATCTAGCTTCTGCTTAAGTTTCGCAATAGGCATGCCATCATACAGATCCAGGATACCAAACAGGAATTCGTTCTGAGCAGCCCCAAGATCGGATTGAGAATAGTTACCGTTGCTCTTTTGATTTGCAGTCATAAAAGCAAGTTTGTCGCCGTCGAAATCTGCACCCATCAGGTCGGTGACTTCACGAGGCAGGATCAACTGATTCTCAAATTCCGCTCCGGGGTCAAAGCCCAAGCGGAATGGGACATATGAAACTACGGTAGAGCCCGGAGTCCTTGCACCAAGTACTATGCCCCCGGGGACTTCCCAGCCGGAATCTACCTCGACTATTTCATGTAGTCTCAAGTCTTCCCGGGTGAGTTTGCTCATAGGCTTGGCGGGGAAATTGCCCCCGACCCGCTCGACGAGGTCCCAGCGCTTACCCAGCCTGGCCTCGGCCAGCAATTCGTTCTCAGCCAGCTCGCGCTGCGCGTCCCGTGTTTCGGCGGTGAATTCATATCTCCGAGGCTGAGCCAATCCCGGGTTAATTGAATGAAATTGTCCGGTAGCCCAGATCTTCTTACCATCAGGGGTCTCCGACATTTCTCGCACATGGTCAGCGCCCGCACCTTCGAGAAGAACTGCATGGAAACCAGGCATTGTGAGCGCCATGCGCGTTGTTTCCTGGGCCGCTCGAATCCTGTTTTTGACAGGCTCAACCCTGTTGTCTTGTTCGAAAGCGCCATCGTTCAAAAGTTGTTTGATGTCGGTCATGGCCGCCGGCACTGATTCATTCAGGGACTGATCCGCCTTCGTAGGCTTGGCCGCCAACTGGGCGTTCAACAAGTTGGCCGCTGCAGCCATCACAGGCGCTGAATTCTTCAAGGCAGCCATGTTGGCGACCAACTGAATGGGTACCTTGATAGGATGTATCTCGTTGGGCGTGTTGAGTTCTGATACTTTTCTAATCATGTAGAGCGGCGTGGGGATCAGCTTCAGCTTCTCGTCAGTCAACTTGGACGCCATGTGCTCAGCAGACGCTTTCTCAGAGTCCGAGGTATAGGCGAAGGTTATCTGGTCTTCAGCAGAGGCTGAGGCATTGTGCTTCTGGACCCGGGCATCTACGTCCGTGTAATACCCACCTGTATTAGCCAGTGCTTCAGTCCTTCGGGCAAAGTTAGCCTTGACGTTTCGAGGAGTGCCTTCGCTGCCAACATGCATCCCTGTAATGCCCAACTTGTTGGACACTCCCTTCGAAGCGGGGGCTGTGTCTTCAAATACTATTCCCGCGCCGTCGCCGTGCTTTGCTTCGTTGCCTTCAAAGAGAACAGAGTTAGGCAAGAGAGACATCCCACCTTTGGTATCCAGCAACCCTTCCCCCGGCGTTACAGATTGTGACGCCCTGCGGAGCTTCGCTACAATACCTTGCTTCTTCCAGAAGCCAGATTTACCCAAGACAATCTCATCAATCTCTTCTCGCTTCTTTGCCCACTCCCGGTCATAAGCAGCCTCCCAGCTTTCGCCTGCTGCCGGAGGGTCGGAGTCCACCATTACGCCGATGAGTATGTTCTTCTCCCCAGACAGGAACGTAGCCACCATCTGCCGGCCACCCCGGGACTTGTAGATGTCGCGCAGCGTCTGAGTCTCTTCTCCCACAGTCATATCAGCGGTGTCCCGATTTCGCTCAGTAACCAGGTTCCTAGTGCCTGCGACCTGGATGAACTCGGCGTCTGGATGCGCTGCGAGATAGGCCAAAGTTGCCGTGGAGTGCAGCGTTACCACAGGTATGTCTTTGCCATTCGGCGACTTCGCTGTCAGCTTCCTGGGGATATTGTCTCTGACGCCCACGCGCAACTGCTGCGCGAGCTTCGACACTGTGGAAGTAATGCTATCAGAAACCCGACTCGATGCGTCGGTCTTCCCGAGGAACACGTCGTTGGTCATTCTCGTGACCCACTCTTTGAATTGCTCCTGTATGATATTCCGCTGGAAGGCAATGCCCTCCTCAGGCAATTCCTTACTTTTGCTCTTCATGGCCTTCGCAATCGCTGTGTCGATCGCTTTTTGAGCCTTCTGGATAGACAGTCTAGGGTCGTAGAAAGGCACTGCCCAGTTGGGCATGGCTTCATTCCCCATCCTGCCCACCTTCGCTCGATTCAGGAACTTACCTCCTGCAAGGATTCTGGCCAGGCTGTTGTACACATCTGCTCCGCCTTGCCGTCTGTTGGCAGGCAGGGCTGCGGTCTGCCACACGCCGATGTCGATGCCTGTCAGTTCTGCGAAGAAATCAAACAGGGCAGGGTCTGCCTCGCCATTGTCCCTGTAATCGTTGGCTATCCTGGTAACGACGTCGTCCCAGGCTTTCAGGAACCCCAGGACCCCACCGTCCCATGCAAGGGCCTTCGCCAACAGGGCCTCAGGGGCCATAGCTTGCTGTGCCTTAGTTTCCAAGACGCTTGTCATATCAACGATGTTCTCAGGCACGAACCGATGCTGAATTTCTCCGGCTTCGTCCTTGTATGTTTCATTTACAAACGGGTGCATGACGATCATGTCCCGGTAGAACACGTAAGTTTCCTGCGCATTTACATAGCCCAGTAAACGCATCTGGGCTCTGGCGATCTCCTCAAAGCCTCCGACGGGTTCAGCGGTCCACGCCAGAAACGCTTCTTCATCCCACATAACGGGGTTTCCTCGAAGGTCGCTCCAGTCTTTCCCGGCCAGTCTCCGGCTTGCGGCTTCATCTCCCGCAGCCTTGTAAGGCAGCAGGAACTTGGACATCATGTTGTGCAGTACGTTGGTGGCCTTGTCGTAAGGATCGATTCCCTGCAGGTTGCCTGTTTTTTTGAACAAGGCGCCCATAGACCTGCGAACGGCTTCCCGGGCGAACACCTGGTCGATGAACTTCTGGGAGGACATGTACTCGCCGACCATGTTCTCTACTTCGTCGCCCTCGGGGTTGTCGCTGTCCTCAGAAGGCAACTCCTCAGGTTCAACGGCAGCATCGATGCCCTTTGCCCGGCGCGCGGCCCAGGCCCTGATTTCGTCGGAGCCCAAGCGTATGTCGTCCCTCAGATACTCGATGAACTCTCGTGGAGTGGGCTCATGACCCAGGTATCTTACGAGGGTGGCCCGGTAGAAATCCACCAGTTCGTCCTTGGCCTTGATAGTGGCTTCCTTGAGGCTCCCGACGGAGAGTGCCTCAGAGCTGGGCGGTGGAGTGGGCTGGTCGCCCAGGATCCGGTTCACCTCGTCCTCACTGAGGTCGTAGTTCCTGTCGATAGGAGTGCTTGTGCCTTGGCGGTACTGTTCTACGATCTCCCGGGGAGCTTCTACCTCGGCTATGATCCTCGGTGCCTCTTCGGAGGACACTTCGCGACTCGGTTCCTCGGAGACTGCAGGGGTTGCCTCAGGGGCCTCAGGCACTACGCGACTCGGTTCCTCAGGCGCTATGTTCCTCGGCGTCGGAGGGTTGTAGGGCGCGGCGGGCGGAATGTCGGGCACTTCGGCGGGCTCGACCGGGGCTGCCGGGGCTGCCGGGGCTGCCGGGGCTACCTTGGCCTTGGGCCCCTTGGGGGCCGACGGAGTACCCTCAGAAGGCGGGGGAGGCGGCTTCTTGGGCGGCGGGGCCTGGTTGCGCCCAACGTCCAGAGAGATTCCAGCAACGACAGGCCTTTCAGCAAAGGGATTCCTGTATTTGAGCTTCCAGCCCACGCCAAGGATGCTGGTCATCAAGGCGTCGAACTCCTGCATCAGCGCAGGCCCGATGATCTTAGGCATCAGGGTTCCGGATCGCTCTTCATCAATTCCTGATATAGCCATGAACCCTTCGAAACCTACAAGCTCTTCCACCGTTTCGCCGTAGAACCGGGGGTCGTAGTCCAGGAACATCTCGGACATCTTCGAAGCCAACTCGAACTCCTCGGCCTGAGTAGGATTGGTCAGGCGCTCCAGCAGAACTGCGGCATCTTGGCGACTGGGATTCTCAGCCAAGTAGGTCTTGACCTGGTCGAAGATTCCACCGGGGCGTGTAAAGATGGGGTGAGCCACGTTCACCATACCGGAAAACGCAGTATGCCCCCTCTCGATCAAATCCTCAAGTGAGTTTGCTGGGCCAAACCGGGCATCGAAAGCGACTGCGCCGAGCACTGGATGCCAGGCCGCATGAATTGTATCGTACAGTGTTTCTCCAGCTTCGTTCTTCTCTAAAGTAATGCTCGCTTTTCTTGCGATTTCATCCTGCGAATACCCTTTATATCTCTCGCCATACATCTCGCGGATCTCATCCAAAGTGCCACGGTACCGAACTCCTGAGGTCGACACCAACGTATTCGTTCGAACTTTCTTCCAAGCGCCTGGAACGGTATCGCTGAGATCCGGCACGTTGGCGAGGGGCATCCGATCGCCTAGGGCATCCTTAACCACTTTTAAATAGGCCAGGTTATCCTCAGACAATTCCATGATATCTGTTATGGGGTTTTCACCAGCATCGATCTGATACCCGTAGATCTGCCCGCCTTCGACGCGAGTTACATAAATGGCCTGATGTTTTCCAGGAGCCACTTCCCGGGTCAACCAACTGCCCAGCGTGACCTCGGAACTGGCGGCCTGGTTCAGGGCGTTAAGCCTCGGGGCTGCCCAGCGATCGAAAGCTTCCACCCAGCCTCGGCGCGTGGGGTCCATGCTGGCAGACTGCGGAGAATTCTTGCGATGTATCCCAAACCTGATGATGAACGCCAGTTTTGCGTTGGGGTCAGTTCCCGGGGTAAGGATTTCCCGGGCTTCATCGACGTCCATCTCCATCGCATACCTGTGCGCGACACTCTTCTTGGAATTTCGCTCAGAGATAGGAATCACTATAGCCACACCCTGCCTCGCCAACTCTGACATCAGCTCTTCTGAGAAACTCAGGGACACAGGCACTTGGGCTTCTACGCCAAGTACGCCACGGGTCAGTCCGCCTACTTCCTCGGCGGCTCGGCCTTCTTCGTACACTGTTTGCGCGGGCGCTGGGGCTGGAATCGGAGGCGGGGCCTCTACAGGAGTTGCCTCGGCCTTCTTATCAGACAGCGTAACGACTTTTCGATACACGTTGTCCAGAAGCAGGGTTATGTCGTCGAGGGCAACGGCTTCCGCCTCTCCCTTGGGGGCCTTCGGATGGTCCTTTTCGTAGGTGGACTTGACGGTCTGGAACCTCTGGCCCAAAGCAGCTATGTTTGTTTGCGCCAAGGCTTGGTCGAGAGACCCGAACTGCACTCCGAGTACGTCGGGGGCGAACGGGAACATCAGCAACCGTGTCGTGAAGTTCAGCACCTTGTTCTGCAGCAAGTTGTCTATGTCCGAAGTCTCCTGAATAAGTTCAGCTGCTTTGCGAGAACTGTCTTTGCGCTCTTCCTCAGTCTGCACCACTGCCGCAATGGTTTCGCCCTTAGCGTTAACTCGCGTAGGCGGAGTAATGACCTCACGAACCTTCTTCAAAACTGCACCAAAGCCTGGGGTAGTCGCGTACTTGAGATAGAAGTTCGCTGCGTTCAGCGAAGACACAGCTGCGATAGGGAATGTGAATGCAAGCAACTCAGCGATCGCGTCTTCGCCTGTGGGGATGGCGTTATTGAAGGCAGCCCGCAGGCCGGCCTCGTCGCCCTCGGTGCCAAAGAGACCGTGGAAGAAATTGCCTATGCGCTCTTCTGCAAATTCCTCGACGATGCCGTCGAATCCAACGCTCCTGAGGTGCTTCAACGCAACATCGATAGGCACGTTCAGCTTCTGGGCCAGCTTGACAAGCGTCGTACTCGTAGCTGTAAGCCCAGCCATCTTGCCTACAGCTTTTTGGCCTGCCTCCACGGCTTCGCCTGCGGTCTTAGCCGCTGCTGTCGAGAACATTCCCCGGAGCTTCTGCCCGGCAAGCATGGCTTTCGCGACACCAGGGATCTTGGCGCCTATCTTGCCCAGCCCTATGATCGCGTACTCACCAGTGAACTCAGATGCATGCTCAATAAAATTGGCGAGAGTTCCCATGGCGTACGACTTCAAGTACGTCTCGTCCTTGCCTGAAAGTCCTCCGTAGATCTGGCGGATGTTGGCCCGACCTGACTGAACACCTTCTCCAGCGGCCAACGATGCCAGGGCCGAAGGAATCTGGGTGGCCAACGTGCCTGCAGCGCCTGCAATCAGGGGCGCAGTGAGGGCTTCCGCCACCATGGGGCGAGCCACGTAGCGCCCAACTGCCCCGATCGACTTCTTCGCTCCGAGTTTCTTCAACGCTTCGCTCAGCGCCTTGCCTGCTGCTTTGTACGCGGTACGCCCGGATATTTTGGCCCAAATAGACGGAGCCATAGCGCCGGCTGCCACAGTTCCAGGCCCAGGTAGCAAAGCAGCAAGGGCCAAAGTGCCTGCGATTTCAAGCCCGAAGGTCATGCTCTGCCTGATGATGGATCCGACTTTGCCTGGGATCGTAGCGGCCGAGTCTCGCTCCGCCTCTGCCAGGAATAGATTGAGGTCGAGGACGTCCTGGTCGCTGACTTCCTCCCCGGCCTTGAGCTTGTTCACGGTAATCAGAATCTTGCCGGTGTCCAGGGTCTCGGCGACTGCGCCCACAAAGGGAATGTCTTCTATCTCGTTGAGTACCACTTGACCCCAAAAGCCCCGGGGCCCTTGGGCCTTCTCTTCCAGGAGACTCTGGTATGTGTCGAAGCCCTTCAAGCTGGATACGTCGGCGGGCTCACGGCCAATCCAATCCGGAAACGCTTCGCGGAAAGTAGCTGCCGCCGCTGGTTGCGCCCGGTCTTCGCCGGTCTGGAAGTCGACGCTCTCGAACTCAGACGCTAAGAATGGGTCGTCCAGCT
>Ga0307380_10007003_pt1 | contig 14732 bp, 10 predicted proteins | sample UN3MG_FD_202239 | JGI IMG/M metagenome (GOLD analysis project Ga0307380, IMG submission 202239) | Soil microbial communities from Risofladan, Vaasa, Finland - UN-3 | ecosystem: Environmental > Terrestrial > Soil > Coastal area > Acid sulfate soil | place: Finland: Risofladan, Vaasa | collected... | reverse complement strand
ACATCCGCACGTCGATTAAGGCAGTTTCACCGTTGTTGGAGGCCTCGACTGATACGACCAACTCATCGCCTACCGCGAAGTGAGACTTGTTCGCGAGCACATCGACCGAAATCGCAGAGCTGCCCTCAAATGGCGTGGCAGCGACCAGCTCTGAGCGCTGCTCGGCGCCAGAGTAATCAACCGCGACGAGGCAATAGTAGTAGGTTACACCATTGATGACGTTCTCATCCGTGTAGCCATAGAACCGTGGCTCCGCAGTTGTCCCGGCGCCTGCAATGAGCCCGTGATTCAGCTGTGCGAAACGCGCATTTAGATTCGTGCTGCGCAGCAGCTTGAAGCCCAGGTTCTCCATCTCTGAAGCGGTCTCCCAGGTCAGCACAACCCTGCCGTCTCCGGCGGATGCCTTGAACCAGGAAAGCTCTACCGCAAGAGATACTGCACTAACTGTGTTGGACAATGCTGAAACGTTGCCACGATGGTCAGCGCTCGTCATCGCGAACCAGTACTCGGTGCTCTCTTCTGGCATCTGGAACTCGAACGCCTGAATCATGCCCGGCGTTGCCGGAATTATCCCGCTTGCATCAAGCGGAACCGCCGCGTCGAATTGCGCCATCGTATTAATCGGCCCTGTCTCGCTGTAACGGATGTCGTAGCTCGCGCACGTGCCCGAAGTAGCGTCAAATCCATTATCGGCCGGTGCTACCCAGCTCAACAGCACGCCGGCATCAGACATGCCAGTTAGTGCCTGAAGCGTGTCGATTCTGCCCGGTGGGATCATATCAGCAATGCCAACACCCGACAGTGACACATAAACCTCGGGCGTCTCAGGATCGTCGGTCGAAACCGTCACGATCCCGCTGATCGTGCCCATCGTGCCCGGCGTAAACGTAACCGTTACCTCAATAGGTGTAACCGTCGAGATCGTAGTCGGCAATATCACACCCAAGGTAACAGTATAGTCAATGCTCATTGAGCTTACGCCTGTGAGGGTCAATGGAACCAACTCGCTCGTGTTGGAAATCGTGAAGCTCGCAAGATGCGTCTGGCCAAGCCAAGTCGGTCCGAAGTCGAGCGACGTAGGCTCCACAACTACATTTGGCGCCGCCGTCGCTATGCCGGAAAGGGTGATCGGATACACCGGATCGGCTGGGTCATCGCTGTAGATTGTCAGCGTTCCGGTCGTGGCGCCGATCGCAACGGGATGGAAGGATATATCCACAAACAACACGTAACCAGGCTCGATCGTCCACTGAGTAGCTATGCCGGTCGTGTCCAGCGTCCCCGTTGTCGCGAAGTCAAGCGAGAAGCTCTCGCCGTTTTCTGTTATCGCAATGTTCGTTATGTTCAGGTTGGCGTCGCCGACATTCGCGATCTCAAGCGTCCTCGTTGTTACCTCGCCCACGCGAAGCGTCCCAAAGTCAACTGTTGTCGCCTCCAGGTTCGGGAACTGCATGTGAGGCGCCTCAGTCCCAACACCCGAGACGTCAATGTTCCACTGAGGTGTGTCCGGATCATCGCTGTAAATCGTGATGATACCAGCGATCGTGCCTTCTGTGCTCGGGCTGAACCTAATTGTAAACGTCTGGGTCCCCCCGGTCGCAATCGTGGTGCTTGTTACACCGACTATTGTGAAGTCCGTGGCGTTTGACGTGATGTTGGTCACAGTCAAGACCATGCTAGTCGTAGCGTCGGTCGCTACGTTCATAACCTCTAGCGAATAGTCGCTGTGGCCTCGCACCGGCGTCGCGGGGAACTCGTATTCGGTGAGCGTGTCAATGTCAGGTGCCACACCGAGCCCCGTAAGAGGAAAGATCACATTTCCGCCGAAGTCGGGATTGCCGCTGGATAGGACAAGGGTTCCCTCTGTTGCGCCAACCTCAGTTGGATGGAACGTGACGGTAATTGTCGCCTCGCTCCCAACCCCAAGCGTCCCCGCAGTGGGCAGAACAGTAAACGGAAGCAAGGTCGCAAAACTGTAGTCGAAGTCGGCCGTCGCGTTCGTCGCGTTCTTCATAACGAACGACCACTCGGCAGTATGGCAGACCTGCACCGCCCCGAAGTTATGGCCGTCGGTCGCATCCTCTGGCTCAAACAACACTACTGACTCGACTGCGGTTCCCGAAACGTTCACGACAAAATCGCCGTCCGGGTCGTTGCTCACGAACGTTACCGTGCCATCATAGTCCATCGCTGCGGCGGGACAGAACGCGATCACCATCCCAATCGTTGCACCCGAACCGATCGTGGACGGCGTTGCGAGTACAACCTCGAATACCGCTGGGGCACTACTTATCACGTCCGAAACCACCAAGTCGCCGTGGCCGAGATTGGCTATGACGAAGTCACCGGGCAAGCACGCCCCAATTGCCCCGTAGCCGAAGTCGTACGTGTCCGGTGTCACGGAGATGTCAGGGGGAACGCCGGTCCCGCTGACGTTCACGACAAAATCGCCGTCCGGGTCGTTGCTCACGAACGTTACTGTCCCTGAATAGTCTATCGCAGCCGCAGGGCAGAACGCGATCACCATTCCAATTGTTGCACCCGAACCGATCGTGGACGGCGTTGCGAGTACAACCTCAAACACCGCTGGGGCACTACTTATCACGTCCGAAACCACCAAGTCGCCGTGGCCGTTGTTGGCTATGACGAAGTCACCGGGCAAGCACGCCCCAATTGCCCCGTAGCCGAAGTCGAACGTGCCCGGCGTCACGGAGATATCCGGCGGGACAGCAGTTCCAGACAGATTCACCACGAAATCACCGCCAGGATCGTTGCTCACGAACGTTACTGTCCCTGTGTAGTCAGCCGCAGCGGCCGGACAGAAACCTATGAGCACGTTCGTTGTGGCGCCTGATGCGATTGTGGCTGGCGTTGAGAAAGACACCTCAAATACCAAGGGATCGCTGCTGATCACGTCCAGAACCGACAGCGTCGCGTTGCCGTCATTGGAAAGCGTGAAGTCCGCCGGCAAGCATACCCCAACCGTCCCGTAACCAAAATTATAGGTGTCTGGGGTCACAGAAATAGTGGGTTCGACCTCGCCGCGACCGTAGTGATAGCCCATATCAACGGTGCCAGTGTCACGGACGTTATCCGTGCGCGTAGTTCTCTGGTCAAGGCCCAGGTTCGATGAGGTATCGCTGCCTGCGTCTATACATGGGCTGTTTGAGGTTTGCCCGGCATCGCTACAGGAGAGGTAGTAATCGCCCAGCGGGCCGTTGGTGAAGAGCGGGTCGTCGGAAATGTTGGCAGTGCCCGCGCGCCCGCCCTGAACGTCGGAATAAGTCACCGCCGCGTAGCTCGCACTGCCGGCAATCTCGTCAGGGCTATCGCCCCATAGGATGCAGTTCACAAGCGTCGGCTTGCAGTACTCGTCGTAAACGAAAAGAGCCCCGCCGGTACTGACCGCCGTGTTGTTGGCAATCGTGCAGTTGGCGATGGCCGGCGAACTGTAGGTGTGGCAGTGTATCCCGCCGCCATTGTAGATTGACGACTCGTTATGAGTGATCAGGCAGTTGGTGATCGTCGGCGAACTGTAGTTGTAGCAAGATATCCCGCCGCCATAGCTCCCGGAGTTGCCCGTGATCGTGTTATCCTCGATAATCGGCGAACTGGACGTGTAACACGATATCCCGCCGCCGTAGCCGGCCGGGCAGGAATTGTCCGTGATCGTGTTATCCCGGATAGTCGGCGAACTGAAGTTGTAGCAGGATATCCCGCCGCCGTCGGCCGACGCAAAGTTCCCAGTAATCGTGTTGTTGATGATGGTCGCCGAACTGTACGTGTGAACGCATATCCCGCCGCCGGAGGCCGCGTTGCCGTTCGTGATCGTGAAGCCGTCAATTGTGACATATTCTTTGTAGGTATAGATTGTCACAGCGGAGCCGGCAGCGCCTCCGTCAATGGTCGTGACATACGTCTCATGGTCGCGTGTATTGGTGATTGCGTCCCAGCCACCCTCGAGCGTCACAAAGCTTTTCAGCACGACGTTTTCCACATAGGTTCCCTGAGCCACTTTCACTACATCAGCTGAGCTGCCCGAACACGAGTCAACGCCCTGCTGGATTGTGTTCCACGCCGTGCCCCAGGTGAGCCCATCGCTGTTGTCTCCCGTCTTGGCAACGGAATAATCTGTCGCATAGGCGCCGGCCACCATGATCGCGAAGACGGTGATGATCGCAACGAGCGCCAATTCAATGCCTCGATGAAGCTGCATGTATCTCCTCCCAGAATGAAATGGTTGTTAAATCCTTACGAAACGGCAACTATGTGCTGCAAAGTTTCAAGCCCTCTTTATCATACCATAACTCATCTCGCCACAACTCATCTTGATCAAAATGTCAAGCGAGAATCTATGTCAAGGCACCATCCGCTTGAATTAAATGGAGCAAGGGAAAAAGGAAAAGGGGCGGCGGATTCCGCCCCTTCACAAAGCCGCGCTTCCACGCGGTTGAAATCAATTCAGGACGTCAGCACCTGACGGAGCCGCCGAAGCCCGTGCACGACAAGCTCGGGCCCAGCGCTGTCAGCAGCGCCTCGCTGTCAAGCGTCAGAACTCCTGGAGCCTCGTAAACCTTATTCGTCTTCATTATCGTCTCTCCTATCGAACGGTTGGCAGTTGGCAGTTGGCAGTTGGCAGTTGGCAGTTGGCAGTTGAATTGGCTTGATGCTGAGCGGCAGCCTCGCGGAGGCCGGCCCGTGTGCGGTCCATTTGCCGCTCGTGTCGATGTCAACCAGCCAGTAGTTGTAACTGACGCCCGGCTCAACGTCGCTGTCGGTAAAGCTATATGAGGCGCCGGAACTCGGCGTCCCCTGAGCTGGGATCAGCCCGCTCAACTGCTGATAATCAGACGTCCCCGCAATCGCCCTATAAACAACGAACCCGGCGTTGTCGATCTCGGCTCCGGTCTCCCAGTCGAGCACGATGCGAGAGCCAACCGGCCTTGCGGCGAAGGACACCAGCTCGATGTAGGTGTAGGTTCCTAGGGGGTAATGGTAGCCCATATCGACCTCGTCATCCCAGCCCGTGCCTGTCATATCGAGGTGCCCGCCGACATCAGTCGTGTATTTGGAGTTGGAAGTGCCGCCGTATGGATTCTCGCTCGTGTTACCGGTGTCTATGCAGGGGCTCTTGTCGGTGCCTTTCTGGTCCAGAAAATACCCGTCCCCTTCGGTGTAGCCGCCTCGCCAGCGGAACTGCGGATACTGATCGATGTTCCCGGTCCCAGTCCAGCCGCCCGCGACGTCGGAGTAAGTCACCGTGACGTACGCTGTGGCGCCGGCAATCTCGTCAGGGCTATTGCCCCAAACGATGCAGTTGACAAGCGTCGGCTTGCAGTACTCGTCGTAAACGTAAAACCCCCCGCCGGTACCGGCCGACTCGTTGTCGGAAATCGTGCAGTTGGTCAGCGTCGGCGAACTGGCGTAGGTGTGGCAGTATATCCCGCCGCCATTGCTGCTTGCCGTGTTGTGAGTGATCAAGCAGTTGATGATGGTCGGCGAACAGTAGTTATAGCAGGATATCCCGCCGCCGTAGCCCGCGGAGTTTCCCATAATCACGTTATCCTGGAGCGTCGGCGAACTGTACGTGTGACAGGATATCCCGCCGCCGTAGCCGCCCGGGCAGGAGTTGTCCGTGATCATGTTATCCCGGATGATCGCCGAACAGTAGTTATAGCAGGATATCCCGCCGCCGTCGGCAGACGCTTCGTTCCCAGTAATCGTGTTGTTGGTGATGGTCGCCGAGCTGTAGGTGTGAATGCATATCCCGCCGCCGGAGGCCGCGCTGCCGTTGGTGATCGTGAAGCCATCAATTGTGACATAGAGTTTGTCGGTATAAATTGTCACAACGGAGCCGACACCGCCTCCGTCAATGGCCGTGACGTACGCGTCATGGTCGCGTGTGTCGGTGGTTGGGTCCCATCCACCCTCAAGCGTGACGTAGCTTTTCAGCACGATGTTTTCCACATAGGTTCCCTTGCCCACTTTCACTACATCAGCTGAGCTGCCCGAACACGGGTCAACGCCCTGCTGGATGGTGTTCCACGCCGTCCCCCAGCTGAGCCCGTCGCTGTTGTCTCCCGTCTTGGCAACGAAATAATCTGTCGCATAGGCGCCGGCAACCATGATCGCGAAGACCGCGATGATTGTAGCGAGCGCCAATTCAGTCCCTCGATGGAGCTGCATGTCTGTCCTCCCAGAATGAGATGGTTGTTAAATCCTTTAAGAGAAATTGTCTGTCAGCTCGATGCATCCTGCCTCCCTGTCATTTGTGTTCGTTAAACATTTCCTGCTGAACTTCCGATGATTCACTTGGAGGTGGGAACAGTTGCGTCTTGATCGGGGTACCTCCGAAGAGATGCGTTCGCTTCCGCTTCCGCTTAAAGTATTACCAATTTCTCGGCAGGTGTCAAGTACGGCTTGTAGAGCCGCGCAATGTGCTCTTCCGGCGCAAAAACCGGCGATCAAGACCAAAAATCCGCAAAAAAACAGCTAAAGTTTTTCCGCAGGGCATATTGGCCGGCCTTCCAACAGGCAGGATGATGTGAGCCCCGTGCCAGAAACCGCAATTTGCAGTACTCAAAAGAGTTGCTATATTGGCATTGCTTGGCGTCGAGACGGCCCAATGAGAGAACGTCCTGGTATTGACGACATAGGAGCGAGAGAGATGATGAGAAAGACGCTGCTGGCTGCGGTTGGCAGTTTGAGGCGAGCTCGGAACGTGCGAGCCGACAGCTTGCCTTCGCTGGTAGAAGAAGCTGTGGGAGCGGAGGCTCTCCGTTGGCGGAGAGGCAGGGATTCGAACCCTGGAAGCGCCTTTAACGCTTACTCGCTTAGCAGGCGAGCTCCTTCGGCCTCTCGGACACCTCTCCTACGAATGAATCCTGTCTCATTGAGCACCGGCAACTGTGCAAAACTGGCCTCATATTGTCAAGTTCGGGCCACCTGCTCTATCCAGCCAGCGCCCACAACGCAATCGCCGTCGTAGAAGGTTACGGCCTGGCCCGGCGTTATCGACGGCTGCGCCTGATCGAAACGGACGCTGACCGTCGTGTCGTTCCCGTCAATCGGTGTTATCTGCGCCTCTTGGGCCTTGTGCCTGTATCTGATCTTCGTATCGAAGAACGCCGGCCCTTTTGGCGCCAGCCCGTCCGCCCAGACGACGTCGCTGGCCCTGAATTGGCGCGCGTAAACGTGCTTCTTGTCTCCTATGAGCACCGTGTTTGTGGCTGGCTGGATGCTCAGGACGTATTTGGGCTTGCCCAAAGCGATCGACAGCCCCCTCCGCTGGCCGATCGTGAAGTTCATAATGCCCTCGTGGCGCCCTACCAGCCCCAGCTCGACATCGACAATCGGGCCTGGCTTGGAACTATACGCCAGCCTCTTGAAGAGCGCCTTGTATCCATCCTTGGCGAAACACAGGTCCTGACTCGGCCTAACAGCAGGTCCCAAGATGCCCAGCTTGAGCACAGCGGCTCTCACCTGCCCCTTCGTCATCTCGCCCAGGGGCATCAAGCAGCGCTCAAGGTGCGATGACGGGACTCTGCACAAGAAATATGATTGGTCCTTCTTAGGGTCGAGCGCCTGACACACGACTTGCGTCCCGCTTTCCGGATGTTTTATGACCCTCGCGTAATGCCCTGTGGCGTAAAAGGCCGCGCCAAGCCGGTCTGCTAAGTCCAAAAGGCTAGCGAACTTTATCTTGGCGTTGCAGACGACACACGGATTGGGTGTCCGACCCCGCTTGTATTCCTCAAGGAATGGCTCCAGCACAAGATGCCGGAACTTTCGGCCGAGCTCCACAAACAGCACTTGAACGCCCGTCTTCTCGGCGGACTTGACGAGCCTTTGCTCTCCCTCGGTGCGAGGCGCCTGGTCAATGTCGAGCGCATCTTCTGATTCGGCCGCAACCGACGCGAAGGGATCAAGCCGAAAATGCACGCCAAGAACTTCGTAGCCTTGACTCTTCAACGTCCAGGCCGCATAGGTGCTGTCCATGCCGCCGCTTAAGGCCACCAAGACCTGCTTGTTCACGCTCCCTGTTTGGCTCATTTGGAGTCGTCCGCTGCGCTCATCAGACCTTGCGCAGCCTCAAGGTCCCTCAATGACCGGCCCCTTTCACCGGGGGATGGTTGTTATCTCAGCACCCTCTTCTTGTCCTCGCCGGTCGGATCGAAATCGGCCAGCTTGAAGATTCTCATCACAAAGAAAGCCAGCAGCTCCAGCAGACCCACGAGGCCGTTGATCACGTGTCGGCCGTCGATCTTGCGTTCCGGGACAGAAGACTCTGACAATAGAACGTGGCATATCCTTGCTCCCCTGAGCACGGACTTGATTATGATCTCCGAGCCGATCGCGAACCCGCGGCTCTCGATTATTGCGACTCTCAACACATCTTTTCTGAGCAGTTTGGGGGAATTAGTCTCGCGCGCCGACACGCCGAATAACAGCCGCAATATAACCCGGACCGTGAATATCCCGGCCCTGTGGCAGAGCGGTCGCGATCTGAGGGGCCGATACCCGATCACAAGGTCGTGTTCGTCCATCTGTGAGACGAACTTAGATATGTCGCCCGGCCGGAAGCTACCGTCCGCTGGAACGTTCATCAACCAGGGGCAACGAGAGTGGGCAAGGCCGCTCTTGATCCCAGAACCGAACCCGATCGTGAAGGGATGAGTGATCACCCTCACGCTCGCAAGCTCCCGCTCAAGCAAGTGCGCCTCGCTCGCAGTCTGCTCCGAGCTAGCGTCGTCCACGATAAGAATCTCGAATTGGTCGCAGGAACTGCGGGCCGACTCGTCAACCCCTCGCACGAGGTCAGAAAGTCCGGTCTCAGCATCACAGACCCGAATGACAAACGATATGTCTCGTTCCAACTAAGCTATCCTTCAAACGATTGGATTGCCCGGGCGCCGTTGTCTGACGTCCCGATTCAGGCGCATGATACCTTCGTGGTCCTTCAAATAGCGTATCACATCCCGCACGGCCAGGAGCTCACCAGGATGATACAGCTCGGCGAATACCGCAGAGAGCATCTCGAAGTCCTCCTCGGTGTCGAGCGTTAGCCGCAGCTCGGGCATCCCCAGACTCGACCTTATCTCCATAACAGAGAACAGGTCCGGCCTCTCACGAATGAATAAAGTTACGTGCTCGCGATACTCAGCCCCATCGCAGAGCGCCTGCACTCGTCTCAGAACATCTAGCCTCACCGCCTCACAAGATGCGCCCAGAGGCGCATTCGACGCAAAGCAGTATTCCAGTTTGGGGTCTTGGCGCATGGCATCGGCAAGGGAATCAACGATGTCGGGGTCGATAAGCGGATTGTCGCCGGTCACTCTGACGATAGTCTCAGCGCCGATGGCCGAGGCGGCCTCAACGAAACGTTCCAGGACGTCGTCCTCGCTGCCTCGCACGCATTGGACCGAGAGCTCATTGCAGAGGCTGACTATGGCGTCATCTGCTGGCCTGACGGACGTCGCAACAGCCACGCAGTCAAGATTGCAGGCTTTTAGCCTGTCGATCACGTGGGCAAGGACGGGCCTACCCGCAAGCATAAAGAGTGTCTTGCCCGGCAACCGCTCAGAACCCATCCGAGCCTGGACGACCGCGCAGAGCGAGCCAGTGTCCGATCTCTTATCTCGCACCGGCATACCTGACCTCCCTCAACGTCAAGAGCGCCTTGCCGGCCTCGGTGAGCTCAAGCAAGGACGCCGACTTGATGTCATTGACAGCGGCCCCATCTTGGCTGAAAAGCCTCATCGCGCCGAGGCGCACAAGCGGGGTTATCAAGATGTGTCGCAGGACCCACTCGAGGATGAGGCTCGGATAAGGCGGATTCTTATCGTCAAGGGTTATCCCGAGGTGGCCGCCGAGCTCGGCAGCGAATTTATCTATTTGAGTCTGCGAGCCGGCCTTCAGGCTAAGAACGAATTGGAGGGCATCTGCCCGCTGCTTGGCGATCCTGGCGGCCAGAGCGCCTCTTGGAAACAGCACGGCCCACGGATAATCGTTCACAAACGCCGATGCGAGCATCACAAGCCGCCTGTCAGGCTGCCTTGAAAGGTATAAGTAGCCATATTGGGAGACGCCAAGCTCGCCATCCGGAAGGGTCATCATTCCGGAGAATCGGCAGAGCGTATCGACGAAGAAGACCTCCGGATAATACCGCTCATCGGGTAAATAGCCATAACGGCCCGCTGTTGGATCGAACAGCCTCACGGTCTCCTGCAAGCTCTCGCTTGCGATCAGCCCGCTCTCCCGAGATGTGCGCACCGAGTTTGAGTGGACATAGGTCAAGAACCTCTCAACCTGACCGACAATGGCGGGCTGCGCCTTGCTCTGTTGCTCGCTCACCCCAGGTCTCCGTCGAGATTGAACTCTTTCATCTTAGCCCACAGCGTCGAGCGGCTAATGCCAAGCATCCTGGCAGCCTTCGCTTTGTTGAAGTCCATCATCCTCAACACACTGAGAATATGCTGCCGTTCCACATTCCTGAGTGTTACGGGGCGCTGCCCCCTCGAGTCGGGCCTGTTCATGCTCTGTACCTCCAGGGCCAGGTCGCCCTCATCAATGCTGTCCTCAACGCAGACTATGGCTGCGCGCTCTATGACGTTCTCAAGCTCCCTCACGTTCCCCGGCCACGGATACTCCAGCAATGCCCTTTGGGCGTTCTCCGTAAATCCGCTTATCCTCTTTCGCTTGGCAAGCGAGCCCCTATCCAGAATGTGCTCCGACAAGGGGATAATATCCTCACGGCGCTTCCTAAGCGGTGGTATCTCGATGGTGAACACGTTCAACCTGAACAGGAGGTCCTCCCTGAACCGGCCCTCCTTGATGGCCTGCTTCAGGTCCTGATTGGTCGCGGAGATAACGCGCACATCGACCTTGACAGAGTGCTTCGAGCCGAGCGGCATGAACTCCTGCTCCTGCAAAGCGCGAAGGACCTTGGCCTGCGTGGAGGGGGACATGTCCCCGATCTCGTCGAGAAAGATCGTGCCCTGGTTGGCCTGCACGAACTTCCCTTGCTTGGCAGAAACGCCGGTGGCGGTGCCCTTTTCGATCCCGAAGAGCTCAGATTCGAGAAGCGTTTCGGGGATCGCGGCGCAGTTGAGCGCAATGAACGGGCTGCCCGAGCGCGGCCCGTTGTAGTGTATCACCCGCGACAACAGCTCCTTGCCCGTCCCGCTCTCGCCCAAGAGCAAGACCCGAGCCTCGGTCGGAGCGACCTTGCGCACCAGGTCCAAGACCCGCCTCATTGACTTGGACGCCCCAATTACCGAATCGTAACTGAACCGGTCCATCTGCTCGCGCTGCAAGTGCTGAAGCGACTCGATCGTCCGGGACACCGCCTGGCTCTCAAGCGACTTTCTCACCTTGAACAGGATCTCGTCGTTCTCACAAGGCGTCGTGATGTAGTCCCAGGCCCCGAGTTTGGTCGCCTCGATGGCGGACTTTATTGAGCCGAACGCCGTAGCGACTATGACCTCCGTTTGGGGAGAGAAGTGCTTCACCTTCTTTAGGACCTCGATGCCTGAAACATGGCTCTCCATCCTCAGGTCAGTGATAACGAGGTCGAAGCTCTCCTTGCGAATGTGCCTAATCGCATCACGCTCGCTCGAGGCGCCAACAACCTCGTGGCCCTCGGCCTTAAGAAGTAAACTGAGCATGGTCCGCATCGACTCGTCATCATCGACAACCAGTATCTTCCCGAGACAGTCCGTCATTTGCTACTCTCCTCGCCCAAGCGGCCGGCTTCGCCTGAATCCAGCTCCTTGCTGAGAGTGAACCTGATCTTGGTCCCCTCTTCACACGTCTTGATGATCATAATGGAACCCCCGTGCGCCTCGACAATCTGCTTTGCGATATGCAGGCCGAGGCCAAGGCCGCCCTTGCCAGCTGCGCCGCGGCCTGCGCGAACGAAGCTGTCGAAGACCTCGTCCACCTTGTCGGCCGGTATGCCGGGGCCCTGGTCCTCCACGTCAAACACGATAAGCTTCGGGTTGTCCTTGATCGTGAACTTGAGAAGTCCCTCCGGACGGTTGTATCGATCGCCGTTATGAAGCAGATTGATTATTACCTGAGACAGCTTGTCCGAGTCGAAATGGATATGAATAGGCTCTTTCGGGAACTCGGCCACGAGCTCTCTAGAGCGCTTAAGCAAGCCTTTCTCGAACTCCTTGACGACCTTGCGAACAAACTCAGTCAAGTTGGCCTTCTTGAGATTCAGGCTGAACGTCCCACGCTCTACTCTCGAGACGTCCAAGAGCTCCTCGATCATCCTTATTAGCCTATCCGCGTTGTTCTTAATCACTGCAAGCGCATCATGCTGCCGCGACGTCAGCTCCCCAAGCTTACCCGACAACAGCATGTCATAGGACATCTTCATCGACGAGAGCGGCGTCCTCAGCTCGTGCGAAACTACCGCCATGAACCTCGACTTCGTCGCATCCAACTGCTTGAGGCGCTGAGATTTGCTCTCTATTTCGTTTCGTATTGAAGTATATACAGCAAGGACCACGAATAGTGCACCAAGAATTGGGAACATCTCAGCGAGATACTCGAAGACGGAGCTCGACTTGTTGAAGTAGAAGAAGAATACGACAACCTGATGAACGTAAAACAACCAGAAAGCCTTCCTGAAAAAATGATTGATGGACCGCCTGAGCGCATAACACGAGGCGATCGCGAACGAGAGTATGACGATGTTCAGCATCGTGAAGATGAACGGCGTCCAGACCATTAGGTCTCTGTGGGGCAGGAGCCTGTCAAACAGGACAATCTCCAGCACAAGCAAGAAAACGAAGCCAAAGTAAGTGATTAGCAGCTTCTCAAAGCGCAGGTGGCTGCGCGCCATTCTAATGATCACGACGCCGGTCATTATTGCGAACGAGAGGTTCTCCCATGCGTAAGTAACGAGGATTGTGAATGACCGTGAGATGGGCTGCGCACTTAAATAGTCTATTACAAAGAATATGTAGGGGAAGAGCTGGCGTATGACCAGTATGGTGAACGCCAGACCAATTACATAATAGTCTCTGTTGCGCGTGCGCTGCCACTCACTGAACGCCATGACCCAGACGAACAGCGCAAACGCAAGCCCAAGGACCTGGTAAGCGAGTGCTGCCTCAGGCGGGGTAGATATTTGCGGCATAGCCGTCTCGCTTCCATCTTTTTCGCCTAAGTGACTTTATTGTGAGGGCCCGGAACTCTCCTCAACCTCTTCTTTCTTAACCCATACCTTCAGCTCGACGACCACATCCTGGTGCACCCTGATCGGGACTTGGTGAATCCCCAGAGACCTGATGGGCCTTTCGAGCTGTATCTTCCTGGAATCGATGTCCAGCCCCTTCTCCTTGATCGCGGTGGCGATGTCCCGCGCCGTAACAGAACCGAATATCCTATCCTCATCGCCTGATTGCCGAACAAAACTGCATTCGAGCTCTGCGATCATCTCTGCGACACTCTGGGCGGCCTTTAGCTCTATCCGCTTGCGCGCCTCGACCTGTTGCACAGTATTATCGAGACGGCTGATGCTTTTTTTGGTGACGGGCACAGCAAGGTTACGTGGGATCAGGAAGTTACGGGCGTAGCCGTTCTTGACAGTAACCCTCTCGCCAGCTCGTCCAAGTTTGTCGATATCGTATTTCAGATAAACCTCAACGCTTGCCATATTGAATACCTCTCAAATGCGCTCACTGTGCGCTTTGTTGTTCCTCTTTCGTGTTTCTTGCTCGTATTTTCCTAAAATCTATAAAAACATCCAGGAAGCCAACCGCGGCCGCCAAAAGGAGAAACAAATGTCTTGTCGCAAACAAGATTATCAAAAGCACTACCCACTGAATAGCTCTGGAAGAAATGAAACGACCGGCGAAAAACAGCGCAACCGCAACCCCCTGTATCACATACACGCAGCCCAGCACGATCAGGCAGTTCAGAGCTATTCGGGAGAGAGAGCCCTTTGTCAAGAGCAGAAAAGCGCCCACCCCAATCAGCCCAAAAACCAGTTTGTCCGGCGCGTGCCAAAGCCTAAACTGCCTTCCAGAGGTCGCCTGATACGTCGCTACGCCGAAAATCCTCTTGACCAGCGTCCTGAACACCACAAACCCGATTATCGTGTAAAGCAGCTCCCCAATCACGACAAGCGACGGAAGCAGCAGCATCGTCCAGCGGACAGCTTTGCTTGCGGCCTCCTCGCCGATTGATGACTTCATCTGCTCAAGGACATTGGGGCTCTTTGCAGGCAAGTCCTCAGCAAAGATGCGGTTGAACGCGGCCTTGTCTCCCGGCACGACTGAGCCGGGCGCAAGCATCTGCAAGGCCATCAAGGTCACGGCTGAGACAGCGAGGGCGCCGGTTGCGATCGTGCGGAATGGCGAATGACCTCTTGCTGTATGCTTGCCGAGAATCAGGCCGAGCAGAGCGCCTCCCGCGGCGAAGGCAAGCGCCTCTTCGAGAGACACAAAACCCCAGAGGGCCAGACATACTCCGCCCGTGACCGCAAGGACGACCGTTGGGCCAAACAAGATGTAGCTCAGGGCGACCGGAAGAGGCAGTAGTACCTTGGTCAGAATCCTGAGCTGAGGTAACCCAAAGTGCACGGCGCATAGAAGCAACGTGGCTCCGACCGCCCCGTATGCTATGCGCCCAAAAGATGCGGCGTCGAATGCACGGCGCTTGCAGGCGTCCTGCGTTCCGGAAGGCTCCAAACTAGCCGCCTTACTCCCCTACAAACG
>Ga0307380_10007001_pt1 | contig 14732 bp, 24 predicted proteins | sample UN3MG_FD_202239 | JGI IMG/M metagenome (GOLD analysis project Ga0307380, IMG submission 202239) | Soil microbial communities from Risofladan, Vaasa, Finland - UN-3 | ecosystem: Environmental > Terrestrial > Soil > Coastal area > Acid sulfate soil | place: Finland: Risofladan, Vaasa | collected... | reverse complement strand
ATTTGCCATTTTAAATTTCCTTTGTGGTAGGTTTAGTAACTAAGTCATCAGGGAACTTTTCATTTCCTAAAAAATATTTTTTATCTTTTAGAATCATATTAATTTCAGAATCAGAATACATTTTTTCAGGTTCAACAGAAACAACACTTGATAGAGATAGTAATTTATTTGTTATTATAGATTCAATTTTCTTTTCGTTATCATCTTTATCAATAATAACTATATCATCATAATGTTTTCCAGTATTATCAGAAATAACAGAAAAACGATATTCTATTCCCCACGGACGTGGACATGTTTTTCCAGTTATAAATTTGTAACCTTTTATTTCCATAATAATATACCTTTCAATATAAATAAATAAAAATTATATCTATTATTTAATAAATATATTTGTATAAATAATGTTTATATTAAAATAATATTATTACGCTTGAGCAGCAGTCATTAAACCATCTGAACTTATAGATATAGTAAAATCAGCACCATCTGCGGCTTCTTTGTCTTCTGCGAAGTCAAAGTAATAGATTAAATGCTCTTCTACTGTGCTTTGATCATATAATACACATCCACTTGCTATGATACTAGCACCAGAAGCAGTCCATGTAGGATTAGTTATGTCATACTTAACATTATTACTACCATCCTGAACATCAAGGGCACCTACTACAAGGTATCCACTTATTGTATACCCGTTACCATTATGAATTTCATACTGCGATACATCAGACCAGTAATTATCGTCTGCGTCGGGAGAGTATATATTACCGCTTACAAGAGCAGCTCTTAGTGTATCGTTTTCCCAATCAATTACTCCACTACCAATTGCACCCATAAATTGGTTATAAATTATATCAGCCATTATTACTCCTTGTAATTAATGATTATTGTACATACGTACATTAATTGCCCTATAAGGCAATAGTGAGTTCTAAATTTATTATAGTTATAGTATAGTTATAATCTTATTATATATGTTAAAATGTCTTTCGAAATCCGCCGCCTAGTGTATTAGAGTTCCTGGTAAATGCTCCTCTAATAAATCTAGGCTTATGATACTCGTGTTCTTTCTCTGGATCTACATACCTTTTCTTAGCTTTATTAACTGGTGCCTCTGCTGATTGAGACCTAACAGGTAGCATATCTACTCGAGGAGCTTGTATAACTCTTACTTTATTAACTATCTGATTAGCTAATAGTATAGAGTACTGTGCGTGAAATCCATAGATAGCTAAATTAAACGCATCTAGGATGTGGTCTTCGCCCTCGTAAGTGAAGTCCCCCCTTACAGTTACAGTCTTAACTAGGTAATTTCTCATCTGATGAATTAGTCTATGTTTAAGGTCTTCTTCCTTAGGTAGTAGCAGTCTATCCTCTTCTAAGGACACGACACTCATATTAACCATCATAGACTTAGCTCTTTTCTTAACTGTCTTTCTAAGTATAGGATCATAGTGTTCTATATTCGATCCGCTATCAACTACCTGTAACTTATGTCCTATACCTAATTCCGGATGTTCTCTTCCGTAGAATGTTAACTCTTCTATATTAGTGTCTCCTGCTCCATAGTCTACATAGACAAAGTCTACTCTGTACTTCCTTAGCAGGTTAATTATCTCTTCCCGGGTCTGTCGTTGAGTGCTATGTTTAGATTTTATACCTCTTCTATAGAATAGCCTGAACTTACCAGTGCAATTGATATTAACTTGCTCACCGGCTTCATTTTTAGACTCTATGAATGTTGGTTCTGTGCAGTACTCTAATAGTACTACTTGTCCGCCATTCTTATAAGTATTCCAATCAACTCCCATTATAAATATATTCTTAGGATTCTGTTCAAATCCTGGGTTAAAAAAGTCATTATCTCTATCATCATAGTCGTTGCAGTAATTAACTAAAGACCTATTTATATGTTCATGCTTGTACACTCCAGCTAATTCTTCACCGAATTCAGCCCCATACTCTCTTGCATAGGCTGCTGAAGGCGTAGTACGTTTCATCTGAAATTCAGTACTCTCCTGAACAGGAGTGCCTAGTTCTTTGGCTTTATCTATAGATATCCAGTTAGTATTATCAGGGTGCCATGAGGGTACATGTTTATGCCACCACCCTAATTCTTCTGCACACGTACACCACGTAAAATAAGTACTGCGTTTTCCTGTAGGAGTTGAGCATGCTCTAATTTTAACATTAGGATTATCTGTGGTGATAGGTTTAATAGCCTGATCCATTACATCCTCAGGTATGTAATCACACTCATCTAAGAACAGATAATCACACCCTTGTCCACGAGCAGAGAGTCCCTTATTAGCTGTACTAATTCCAATTGTCATACCTTTTATAATTGATCCGTTATTAAATTGTATCTCATGGACATCGCTTCGCTTTATCTTAACTATCTGATCTTGGATAAACTGCGAACCTTCTATGAGTTCTATATATGTATCCCATATCATCTTAATGTGTGCATCCATAGGAGTTAAAATTAATACTCTGAATGGGATCTGCCTATTACCTTTATTAGTGTACATAGTGTATAAAGGTTGTGCTAATGTCCACCAGAGAGAGTCAACACATATAATAACAGACTTACCACTATTATGTGATATAATATTACCGGATATAAAGTTATGATTATTTTTAACGGTTAGGTCTATTGTAGGATGCTGTCCTATATGTTCAATGGTAGTTATGCTGGAATTTTTGCGATGATTGCCATATTTATATGCTACTTTGTTACCAATGGATAGTCCATCATCTATTGATAACCAATTATCATGATACATATCATAGTTAGGGTATGATTTAGAGAGGGTTAATAGTGGATGATTAGAACTACACTCCATGGAGCTCCCGCACTCCAACATGATTTTATACACATCTTGAATTCCATTATCGTATACATCAGTAATTTCGTCCTCTTCATATCCCACTATATGATTATAAGAGGTTATATAATCTCCTACTTGAATATTATCTGCTCTTAATTCCTGACCATTACTTAATAGTACAGATGAAGTAGAAGGTATACATCTACGGCCAAATCTTAGTACTATATATTTATTAGTCATACTAGCATCTAGAACGTCTCTTTGGTATGACTTTAAAGAAAGCGGTAGTTGAGGGTCTCGGGGATTACTAAGAAATGCCTCTGCCCATGTAGCGGGGGTAGATATCAACTTTATAAACTCTTCTTGATTACCTTCTGATAGTCTGGGCATTGTTTCTCCTACTTATGCATTAGTCCTGCTTCTGAACCAAAAGCTGACCTACCATTTATATGAGCTTTACTAATAGCATTTATTGATTTTTGTCTTTCCGTTGCGGCTCCGTGCGTTAAATAAGCCATAGATATTGATCCACCCATCTCTATCTGAGGTACAGATTCATAAGCTCTGAACGCAGAATCAACGGCTTGCACTGAAGCACGGCCAACAGGTTCCATAATAAAGTTAATAGCATCCCACATTAATTTCCCTACTTGGTAATAAGCAAATCCCTTCATACCAAGTATACCTGCTTTAACACCTAATCTACCAAGACCCACTGCTGCTTTTTTACCGCCTCCAAATCCACCATAAGCAAGATTATACCATTTAGGTTTCTTTGAAAATTTATATAATCCACCTCTGAATAATTCTCCTTTTGTTACCCCTGATGTTACACCTACAGGTGTTCTTAGTGCTTCTCTAGCATTTCTTACCTGCCTTGCTGCACCTCTAGGGTCTGCTCCTATAGGTGTAGTATTACGCATGGTGAATTTTTTAATATCCATATCACTTAAAATATAAGGTATATTATTATTATATCCTGAAGGTTTATACTCTAATAGTGCTTGCTTAAGAGGTTTTGGGAATCCACCTGCAGGTGGAGATGGTCTATATATTAATTGTTTCTGGTAAGAAACTTTAAATTTAGGGTTATATCCTAATAATTTCTGAGGGGACTTATATGCTTTTCTTCCCATTACTTCCCAATCATCAGGAAATATAGACGAAAAAGAAGGTTTATCTACTACAGCATTTAATCCAAATTGGAATCTACTTTTATCTCCTGTTAATCCCCACCATACTTCTTTACTACGCATGACGTTGGAAGATGTATCTATATCAAATGTGCGGCGGACCCAATCGACAGCTTTACTTCCTCCAGGAAGATGCCGCATGGTGCGGCCAAGTTTCTTTAGTCCCTGACCACTAAATGGTGCACGGACCTGTCCTCTAGTCACTGAATACATGCCTGGATTATATAAATATTGCTGTAGTGGCCATGTTGCTGCAATTTTGGCCGCTTCTCCAGCCATGCTAAAAAAGTTAGCAGGGTTCTCAGGATTAGCTATATATGCCATTAATTATGCCTTGATTTATGTAATGCTAATGAAAGTCCCATAGTTGAGGCGGGATTCATAGGACTATTACCTGACGCACTTCCAAGTCTTGTAGTGCTTAGCAGTCGGTTAGAATATCTGCTGTCATTCATATATCTACTATATACAATATCTTGTGCTTGCGACATGGCCCCTTGCATCACCGCCACCGCTGTCATAGCAGCTGCTCCTACCACTGCCTGTCCAGCGTAATTTCTTGTAGTAAGACTCATTACCTTCTTACTAATTGTATGTCCAAGCCTTGCTGATGTATGTCCTGCTCCCTGTCCTACTGCTCTAAAGTTTGGATCTACCACGCCAACATTAACACCCAGAAGTCTCTCTTTTAATTGTCCTTTAGTACTTATTCCTCCAGCTATAAGATCTTTCTTAGACCCTTTGGCGAGGTTAACATAGTTAACATGCTTTAACTTATTCATGTTAAAGTTCTTAGCGACTTTATTCTTAAAGAACTTACCGAATGGTGAAAAATTCTTGAACATCTTACTGAAAGCTGGCATGATTAGTACCTCGTATGTTTAATTGCGTTATTATGTGCATTTAACGCTATATTAGAATTAGTTACACTATATATATTTGTTCTAAAGTGGGACCTTGTAGAGTTAGTCGGAGTTATGTTAACTTTACTTGATACCTTATCTAATCTTACCCTACTACCAAAGTCTGTCATTGATTCTTTTATAGTGTCGTATCCTCGAGAGTACTTCTCTGGTATATACGAACTCGACCGATAGTCTAATCCATCCCGGGATATATAAGTAGGAGTGAACCTTGGTCGGACTCTATTAAATGAGTTAGCCATCCAGGACATACCGAGAGCGGCTCCGAATCCTATAGTTAGTTTAGTCCATCCGCTGGCTTTATTAAACTTATTCATGATACCCTTCACATTAAGAGCTCTGGGTGAAAGTACGGACTTAATTTTAACAGAGTCCTTACCAACAGTAGTATGAACTTTGGTACTTTTAGGCTTTATAATTGGGTCCGGATTACTGGCTTTTTGATGTGAAGGATCCTTAGTGATATTAGTAACTTCAGCATGTCTAATCTTAGCAGTAGAATGTGGATCGGCTACCTTATTAACCTGCTTATTTATATGCTTCTGTTTATTGAATGGATCCAGTACCTTGCCTTTCTGCTTGATAATCTTAGCTTTATTATGCTTTAATAGTCTATCAAGCATCTCTTCAGACGACATATCCATGACCTGATCAGATCTATACTTGAGGGTATGGATCATATTAAGTTGTAACTCATTACGATATGTAGATAAGTCTACTCCTTGGATTACTTTAATCATCCTTTTTCCTCTTTATAGCTTCATTAATTATCTCTTCCAGCCCACCCTGGCCGGTACCTATACCATATCTTTTCTTAGCTCTACGAGTAGCCAGGAAGTCTGTCATGATAGAGTGCTTAAGTTTCTTAAGGTCCAACTTAATCTTTATCTCAGGAGCTATATCTTTTGTAGTTATCTTGCTCTTACCAGATTCTATAACTACACTTTGGATAAGTCCATACTTAGATATTAATCCTGATGTTCGCATATCTAGTAACTTAGTATCTATTAGATCATACAATAATTCCATCTCTATGGTGCTCTGACTATCTATCTCTAATTCATTTATAATTGCACTTTCTAATTCCATACAGACTTTCATTTCTATAGGACAACTATGCCCTTCCGGAGCTATCTCATGTTTTAATAGAATACAAGAACCTGAGTGTGGACACTTTGTGCCTTGACACGACATAAACATTACAGCCTTTGAGACATCACGTAAAGTATTATTAAATGCTTTAGATATAGCTTCGAGTTTCAGTTTATTCTTTAATAACTTATCAGATAACTCCGGAGGATATACATCAGTTAAATTACTAAGATGAGGCATCTCAGTTTTCATTAATGTCATCCTTTGTGTAGCAGTTGGTTCTTGCCGTATATTCATATTGCCTACTTATTGTTAGAGGTTAATCCTAGAAACATATTAGTCTCATGTTCGTAATTCTCTTCTATACTATTTATATCTTCTATAGTCTTTAGTTCTATCTCCTTGGATTTTCTTATTATAGATTCAAAGTGTTTATTCATTGAATCTTTTATGCCCACTGTTATACTCATAAGATCATCATACCTTACAGTCATACCATTCGGGTAAGCAGTAAACATATATTCTGAGTATGTGTCAAATAATATCCGAGACTCGTTCTTTATATAGTTATCAAACTGTGTATCGTTGAGCTTATGAAATCCATTCTCTTTGAATGCTCGTCTTAGTTCATCCTTTAATAAGTGCATGGCCATAATAAGCTTAGTATGATAAGAGGACATTTCTTTCTCTTCATCAGAGTGATCAGGCTTCTTATCTTTCATTACCTTAGTGTACTCTATAAATAGAGTACGCTGCAGTATAAGAAGTTGCTGCTCTGCGAAATTCATTTTATTCTTGAGATTAATCCTATCAAGTTTCTCAATATTTCGACTAGCCTTAACTCCTCGAGCTCTAACTATAATAGCACAATCCTTACAACTACGTTGCTTCTTATTATATCCTAAATCTACTTGTAGTTTACCCCATGATATTCGTATTTTTCCAAATATAGCTACTGCTACCATTAGTATAATAAATGTGGCATATACACATACCTTGATAGCTAAGGGCAAAGCCGCCATCCAAGTTAGCATAATTAAGTCCTAGTCCATAGATTGCGTGATGGAGTTCTATGTATCCTGCTAGGATCCATTGTCATATACGCTATCTGATCTCCTCTATAAATATAATTAATAGCTATATTGTTAACTACAGTAGCTCCATTATCAGTGTAAGTTACAAACACATCTTCATCATACGCGAAGTTTATATCAGATACTACTGGTTCTATAGCACTGAATGTATAATCTCCGCCGCCTAATGACCCACTTATACTTACCCACGCCCCACTCGGAGTAGAGTTATTATAATCAATTTGCACACCTTTAACTGTTATAGCTGTGCCTGGATGTACTCCTATCACCCCAGATAGTCCTATGTAACTTTTCATTATGTACCCTTTCAATAATTACTTTGATTTATGTATTCTACCTATGACGTACTGTTTAATAATAGGTTCGTTGTAGGCAAATTCTATATATGTATACTTGTTTTTACTACTAAGTTCTCTTTTAACTTTATCATTAGACTGCAGCTTCTTGAACATTTTTTTACTTTTATGGAAAAACTTAGTATACTCATAATGCTGTTGTCCATGGTAAGCTATTAATATATTCTTATTCTTAACTAGTATGTCATACTCATAGAGGACACCTTTTGGGGTAATGGCCCATAAAGGATAGTAACTAACTACAACGTTAGATTTACCGTATAGATTCTCAACGATCCTCGCAAGCTTTGTCTCAGTTAGGTGAAACTTATTAATATTATACCGGCTACCCCGACCTCGTTGTCTTAGTCGGAATCCCTGTATAGAGCTATCCCATATATAATCTTTACTATGCTTAGGGCATAATTTATCATCGGCGGATCTAGCACATATTAAACAGCTCATGTATTTAGTATAGTGAATTTGTAGTTGGAATATAATATAAAAGGCACACCATCTGGATAGAAGGTGTGCCAACAGAGAAAAGGAGAGAGAAACGAAGCCTCAGTGAGAAAGGAGGTACTCACTAGACTTCAACCCCTGACGGGGTGAGCGATTTATTCTTGAGTTGTGTCTTCTAAAGTGACACCCATATCAGTTGCCTTATCAGTTAGACTATCAATGGTTCTATTAAGTAATGATTCTTTATCCGGGCATGGAATTTTACTATCTTTAGCGTGCTGTATCATCTTATCTACTATCTCTTCTTTAACCTTATCAGCAGGTCGCCCAATAAATCTTACAACTTCATCAAGACCTTTAGAGTCTATAAAATCCTTCATAGGTTGACCCATAGCTTGTTTATTAGCCATATACTCAGATTTTCTGTAGGTCTTAGTCTCCACGTTCCCGTTGTCGTCTACAGTAGTCACAGATAGGTCTACCCATCCACTGTCATACTCACTGTCCTTAGTAGGAGAAGAGGCGTACATACTTATACTTACCACTTTCTCTTTCTTAGTGATATCTTTTCCATCTATACTTAGTTTAGTTCCAGTTATAGACAGGTCACTTTCTATTGAAAAATTATCCATAATTAATCCTTTTTGGTTAATCTGGCGTACTATTAGTACGCAATGTTTAAATTCATTAACTATAGTATAGGATACATAGTTATTATTTATTTTTTAAATGAGCGTTAAACGGATCGATTGGGTCAATAGCAGCGTTAACAAGGCTATTGTCTGGTCGCTGACTTCCTTGAACCGGTCCTTCCTTAAGTTCAAATTCATCTACTTTAACAGGTACAACTCTGACTATAGGTTCTCCAAGAGTTATATTCTGGGTCTGTCGAGATGTATTAACTATCACTACATTAATTTCTTTTCTATAGTCTGTGAATACAGTACCTGGGACTACTATAATTCCGTTTAACCACGCCATTTCTACTAGCGATCTAATAGATAAGTCGTGGTCTTTGCAGTGCATGAGAAGACCTGTATTAATAAGAGCTCTTTCATTGTACTGAAGATTGAATGTATTAGGGGTGTCGAATTTAGACTTAAGCTTATCACCCTTTAACAATCGTTCACCATTACTCCCACCATGTGTATAGATGCCTTCTACCTTATAAGAATTAATGATCCACCCTGTGTCTGTACTATATAATTTATAAGGTACCGCTACATCGCCTATTCTTTCATAGGTTAATTCCATTACTTTTCTCCTCTAATAAGTTTGTCTGTCATATCAGCGTCTGCTGATCCAACAGGAGTTTCTTCTTCGTATATCCTTTTAAGGACACTCTTAGTGGCCTCATTACAGTAATTAAATATTATCTTACCCTGAGATAGCACTTCTGCTTCTACTTCCATGTTCCTAAGGCCTGTCTCTGCTCTTAGAAGACTATTAATCTCTCTTTGTAGTCCTGTAAGATTAGTTGTAGTAAACTTCTTACCTTTGTAGGTACTTATAAGTTCTTTGATCTTTTCCTTAGTCCTATCTACCCACTTAGGATTAGTCACGTCGGACAACTTACCGGTCCTCGTGTGCTCGATCTGTCTTAGATTCATTATATCTCCTTTTATTTAATTTCGCAGTTACCTGCACTACAAGCAAGTTCTTTAGCTGCCTCTGTCTTATCTCCTGTCGCTTTCTCGTACTCGCCAAGCTTCTCAAATTCTATAGTTGGAAAAGTCTCCATTAATTTACTATATTCCTCTTCATTTATCTCTTCGTATGGAGCTAACTCGTATGCATGGTCGTCAAACGGTAGAAAGCTTATACCTACTATGTCATCAAAATTTTCGTATACCCAATTACCCACTTTTAACCACTCTGAATTTTTAACGTATACTGTATTGCTAACATTATGCGTGCTCCAGTTATTCTGTAATCTTAGATACCACTCTAGTTGTTTCATACAGTCCCATTCATTCTTAACTATACAATCTTCTGGAGATTTAACAGGGAAGTCTAGGACCATTGTAGTTGCGTTATCTTTCTTCTGCCCTACTTCAACGTGGTAGGGCACGCCCTGATCTCTAAGTAAATGGAATAAGGGATCAGAAGTAGATATACGGTACCTACGGATATAGTACTTACTAAACCTAGGGTGACACCCCGATGCACTATTAACTACCTGCGACACTGTGCCGCTTGGCTTCACACAAGTAAAGGCTACTGGCTCATTGATGCCTAGTATCTTTGCGGCGTGTTTAGCGGTCTTAATGACGACCTTCTTTAGTTGATTAAGAACTTCATTAGTAAGTATATCCGCATTATCTAATTGTCCTGTTAGACTAACACCTATAATCTTTTCTGACTCAGCATTCTTCCGCCACTTATTCCGGAGGTTAGGGAAGTGAGTGTACGAACTCTGTATGACCCCTATCCAAGCCGCTGTCTTAACTTTATCTACAAGATCACTTATATCATCATTGGCTCGAACTACGACCTCAGATAGATTACAACATTGCATAGGATTTAGAATTATTTCTGAACAAGGATTTAATCGCATGCTACTATTAAATTTGCGACTATCAGTTATCTTATCTAAGTTACTTACATTAACAATACCACGTTCTCCGGTTCCACTTTCAGCTAGATTACTCCACTCTCTTAAAAAAGTCACAGTATCTGGCCTTTCTTTGAATACAACACTATTATTAGCCATACGTCTATGTAGAGGATAGCTACCTCTCTTTGCTTCGGCCATGTCTTTATCATCTATATCACTAAAGGATATACATGAGCTCCTGCGAGTTCCACCTGCTACTACTACATCAGCGGCCTTACATGCTACATCGTGACATTCAATCGATTTAAGCTTACGACCGGCTGCAGAGACTATAGTTTCCTTAGTGAACTTTAATAACTCTTCTAAAGGATCAGGGCCTGACGCACGACCGCCCATGGTTTTAAGTGGAGCACCGTATGGTCTTATATTCTCATACTTAAATATTACATCTTCACCGTTATACCAAGTTTCAAGTCCAAATAAGAATGATTTGGCCCAACCTTCTCTACTATCTTCAATTGTATAGTCGTCTCTTCGGTTACCAGTCTGATGGTTAATAACAGGAAGTTTCCTGATGTTCTCGGATTCAACTGAGAATCCAGCACCAGTGCCGCACATAAGGATGTACATTAATTCACTAAAGGACTTTAAAGAGTCTATTGGTAGGTAACTACAATTAAATAAACTCATATTCTGACGCTTAGCAGCAGGGCCTGCTGTGGCTGCTAATCTCATAGAAGGCATAACATTAAAGTTAAGCATGCCTTTACTAAGACTAGACCAAACTTTTGATGGAACTTTATCCGCGTTATAAGTCTCTGTTCTAAGGAAGTTTACAACTCTGTCTGTTACTTCTTCCCATGTCTCTCTACGTTCTTCCTCTGGTACCCATCGGCAATACGATCTAAGGGCAACAAATTCAGATGCTTGATTCGGGTAATTAGCTTTCATCTATCTCTCTTCCTTCAATAAAGTTATTGCGACCTGCTCAGGATCGCTTACATATAATATAATGTATATACAATGAATTGTCAATACTTATTTACGTTTTTTCTTTGGGGTCTTCCTTTTCACAGGTACAGTCTTTACAGGAGCTTTCCTTATCGGTTGGCCTTTGAACCTTGTCAGGTCCGGAGTTGTTAATAAGTCTTTCATTGAGTATCCTTTCTATGTTAGTAATTTTGTTATGTATATCTATAATGATACTAGTTATATCTTGTTGTTCTTGGTGCTCCTTATTAGGAGTAAATGATACACCATTATCCATTATTTACTCCTCAGTAATGCGTTATAATTCTTAATACCTACTTTTTTAATAATCGCGTTTAGAACTTTGTCATTATCATCTATTCTCTTATTTAATTCATCTATCTGTGTTCTTAGTTTAAGTATAAGTTCATAATAGACAGGGTGAGATGCTATATCTGTAAGTCCGCTTAAACTTCCATGAGGTACTGCCACTGCTCCCTGCTCCCCTCTGCCTGTATCTACAGGTATGTATGTATTATTCATATGCTTCTGTCTTGAATATAAATTTATCAGACTTATAGTTAACTCCCATAGCTATGAACGCGAGCACTCCAGGTTTAAGATCCTGCTTAGAATTAATCTCTCCGTAGTACAAGTCCATGTTATTAACAACTATATACCTTATCTCGTCTGGTAGTTTATACTCCTCAGTGTGAGTAGTATCCATGTACTCTCTTACAGTGTACTTCTTTGCGTACTTAACTATATAATTAACTATCTCGTCGGCCATCTCGCTGTAAGGTGATAGTAAGGTTACACCTATGGCTTGTTCTACCTTATCGGAAGTAAGAGCCCCATTAACACCTATTATATAGCTGCTGCTGTACATGTGATCTCCTTATATGTTTATACTATTATCCATAATACTAATAGTATCTATAATGGCTTCTATGTCCCTATCCTTAGAACACAGTTCTTCTATTAAGATATTTAATTCATCGGTTATGATTGTTGAGTAATTACCTTCTCTGAATGCTGCTAGATAATTAATTGCATCATTTATGTGTGCTTCATTCTCATCTATGCAGTAGTCATTAAGTGAACTAATTGCGTTGCTTAGCATTATTCCTCTTATCTGGTGATATGTAGTTAAAGTTATCTGGTGAATTATTCATTATTTCTTTTATACGATCGTAACTAACCGGCATGAATTCATTATTGTCTACTCCAACGTCGTATGATTTACCTATTGGTGGTAGTTTGGCATGACTGTGAGCATAGCAGTGCCATGAGTTGTAATGTGACCGATTCCACACTCTTAACGAGTAGTGATCTATGACTAGATGATTCTTTTCTATGGATATCTCTGATCGCTTAGTAACGCTCCGAAATTTACACTTATCCTTATAGAACGTGTCAGACTTGTAGTCGTGGTTACCTTTTATAAGGTATATATTACCATTAAGCTTAGCTGCGTGCTTCTCATGGTCTCTCCAAGCGAAATCCCCTAGGAGGTACACACTGTCTCCATGTTTAACTGTATTATTCCAGTTAGCTATAAGAGTTTCATCCATTTCTTCAACACTTGAGAAAGGCCTATTGCAATATCCTATGATAGATGTGTGCGATAGATGTAGATCTGCGGTGAAGTATATCATAATTATTCCTTTCTATACCATCCGGCGTTGTTCATTAGAGTTTCATTAAGGGCACTAACAGATGTATCCTTAGGTAGTAATAGTACAGTACACCCAGTAAGCACTGGGATATCTTCGAGATGGGCAGCTATATCCCTTCCATTGTCTGACTCTATAACTAGTATATCACCTTTAGTAGGAGAAATCTTAGTAATATTATCAATAGTTATACTAAGTGGTGTTGGTTTAATTTTACTTCTATGTTCTAAGGCTCTAAGATTCATTATGTTTTCTATTTATTAAGACTAAGTATATAACCATCCATCATTATAATTAAACATTTGAGATTCTAATAGAGAAGTATCTCCACTGGTAGTAATTGTTATATGATCATCAGTAGTATCATGTAAGGGAGCCGACCGATCTAGTATATCTCGACGTATATGCTCTGTAATAAGATTCCAGTACTGATTAAAGTCTACCACTAAACCTTCTTCAACTAATTGAGTTATGAATGTATCTGTAAATTTCATTATTTACCTCGATTCATTAACTTTTGAAAAAACGTCCGTGTCTTTAAAGGCGGACTCTCTTTAATAGGGTCTTCGTGAATTTCTCGAGAAGTTAAAGGATAGTTACCTCTATAAGGTAACTGAACTCCTTCTCCTGTATTAGGTATACCTGCTATATTAGTCTTGAGATTGATGTATATGATATTATTACTATCATCTACATAGACATTAACAGGATCACTATTAACTAAGAATCCACTATCATCTAATGAGTCCTTGGCTATTTTTCCCTCTTGTTTAAGTATATACAACATCTTAATTATGGCCTCGGGGGTGATGCTTATAGCGTACATATTATTTCTCATGGTATCCTCCGTATATCTTATAGTAGTTAATTTCTTTCTTAACCTTATCCACGAATTTTCTAAGATTCATTATTACTTTCTATAGTAATTATTAACGTAGTCCAATAGACTAACTGATTGAGTGTCCCCTACCACCATCCATTTACCATCGACAAGGTATATAACTCCAATAAATGATTTTATATAGGTACTGCCTTCGTAGTGCCCTTGTACAATAACGTCATCGTTCTCATATAATTCTTTTCCTCCGATAGGGTAATTAAACCCAGAGTACAGGTCTATTCTATACCTACTCTGTGTCATCTTATGGCCGCCGGTTATATACCAGCATCCATCTGCATATGTTACATCTATATCATCATACGGACCTTCACAGGGTATTATAAATTTACTATGCTTTATATCGTATACTCTTAGCTTAGGAAACATTAGTCTAAACTTCCTTCCGGTAGAGTGAATGTGCCTTGTATCCTGTCAGATCTCATAGCTGCTAATGAGCGATTGATACCTCTTTGATTGGCCTCTAATAGAGCTAAGTCCAGGTATAAAAGAGGCTCCCCCCAAAGCTTAGACCTAGGTATCCTAAAATTAACTACTACACCTTTATCAGTGTATGTCATTATAAAGTTATCTTTAATCACGAATCATTCCATAGCTATAGCTAATTGTTACTGCTCCTGACATTGAGTCTATGTCAACTCTGGTTCCGGCTGGTTGCGTGTATATATTCATGCTTGAGTCTCTCTCATAGAATACTACTTC
>Ga0307380_10006996_pt1 | contig 14734 bp, 34 predicted proteins | sample UN3MG_FD_202239 | JGI IMG/M metagenome (GOLD analysis project Ga0307380, IMG submission 202239) | Soil microbial communities from Risofladan, Vaasa, Finland - UN-3 | ecosystem: Environmental > Terrestrial > Soil > Coastal area > Acid sulfate soil | place: Finland: Risofladan, Vaasa | collected... | reverse complement strand
CCCTCTCGCCATTCATCTTGTCCACGGCACCGATGTTCAGCCGCGCTAATTCAGCAGCATCACCTAGCGTCTGGATCAGGTCATCAGGTAGTGGAACGCTGGCAGTGATGCAGCTTACTGAACGGGAAACTTCCACACCGTCCATGTCACACCACGGTGCAGGGAGCCCGTACATCAGGTCTCCCATGTCTACCTTCTTTCCAGTGTGCCAGCGCATCGCGGATTCCTTTAGATGTAGTTCTGGTACAGCTTCGGGTAGACGATTGTGAATCCATCCGCCTTCGTTCCTGCGTCATTGATCTGGTACTTGTCTTTCGCAGGCACGAACACAACCGGAACCATAGCTTCCCGTGCGCGTTCGAAGTCGTTGCACGCATCCTCGTTGTTGACGTTGACGCTGCTGGTCACGTCAACGCACTTGAACAAAACCGTTCCGAAGTGCCCCTGCGCAACCACAGCCGCTTCATCAAGGTTGAACCCTGTGCAGTACACCTTGGTCATGTTGTCGCCAGTGGCTTCGTAAACCCGACGTGGCTTCCTGCGCTTGCTCATCCCTGACTCCGTTTCTTCGCGATGTACTCCCGCGCAAACTTGGCGAACTCTTCCAGTGTCGGTCGGATGTCTTGAAGCACTGAGCGTCCTGTGAATACCCAGCGCCAGCGTGCGAAGTCGGACAGGATGACGCCTTCCATCTCGACTTCCTTGATGAGCGTCTTGGCTTTGGCATCCAGCGCAATCTCGATCTCTTCGCCGCTGAACTTCTTGTCGAGCAGAATGCGCACACCCACAACCCCGTACTGACCGGAGTGCATGGATACGCCCACGCCGTCAGAGTCGAATCCTCCACCCATCAGAAAGCCTTCACCGAATCGCTTCATGGTCTTTCCCCTACCAGTCGCAGATGCCTTTGCAGACAACGCGGACAGCAAACTTCTCAAGCTCTGACGGTTCCTGACCGAGTACCAGCTTGTCGCGGACAGCCCGCTCAACGTCATCGTACAGCTTCAACAGTTCATCGCAGGTCACTGCGTTTGGAATGCTGTCGTTCAGTCGGAAGATGCGCTTGTTGTCCGACTTCTCTTTCAACTTCTGAATGTGTTCGCGCATCTCTTGCAGGTCTTCAACTGTTGTCGCTGTCATGGTTCACCGTGGTTCCGCGAAAGCGGTTTCGTGTGTATACCCGCAGTATACCACACAGAAAAGGTATGTCAACTAGATTGTGACGACGGTAAGCCCCGCCGCCTGTAGCCGTTCCTGCGTCAGCGTCAGCAGCTTCTTGAGAACCTTGCCGTACTCGTCGCCGGTCTCTTTGCGCTTGCGCATCATGTCGAGTTCGCGCATGAGCGGGTTGATTTCGGCATCGTACTGCTCGACTGTCTTTTGGGTTTTCATAGCGCTTCTTTCTTGTCATCGTTCGCGAGCGCTTTGCAGAACTCACCGAACTTGTCAGCCACCTTCTTAATGGCACTCGGGTCAATCATGCTGCCCGCACCTTCGCGTACAGCGTCACTGAGGATTTCAGCCACGCGCCGACTCACGTACAGCGCTTCTTCTTTGTTGGTACCCAAGTCGATCTGCAAAATGATCTTCATGGCTATCCTCTTTCTAGGCGGCTTTCTTGTCCGCCTCTAACTGTTCAACGCAAAGCTGCATCAGCGCAGCATCCTTGGCATCGCGCAAAGTGACGAACGGGGTCTCTGGCAGTTTGAACGTGTCGTCGCGCAACCAGAACCGATACTTCCGATACTTCCACGGCTTGATCTCGAAACGCCCGTCTGTCGAACGCGCCCCGCCGCCTTTGATTCGTTCCCATTCAAGTTTTTGCATGACTCTCTCCCTGCTCAGTCCCCTTCGACCAAGCGTTCCTGTTGCGCCACGTAGGCGTCCATTTCGTCTTCGTCGTAAACCACCGCGCCATCGAACCACTCTTTGAGCGCGTCCTTGATGAACTCTTTGAACTCGCCTGCGTTCCCGCCCGGATCATTCTCGACTGTCACGGTCACGGTCTCGTGGAACGGGTTTAGTCCCGCTGCCGGTTCGCCTGTGAACTCGATTTCAAACTTGAACTCGGTAGCCATCACGCACCCTTCCCTTCCTTCTCAATGAGGGCGGCAGCCTTGGCCTTGCGGTTCTTGCCACGGAACACAGCGCAGACAGCACCGTGCGTACTGTTGGCGCGGACCTCACGACGCCCTTCGACTTCAACGGAAACCAGAGTGGTGGCTTCCTTGAGCGCAGCCTGATTGATCCGGTCGCCTTTTCGCTTGGTCTGCATCACGCACCCTTCCCTTCGGCAACCTTGCGTCCCTTGTCGGTGATCTGGAACCCTTGGCTGGTCTGTTCCACCAGACCGCGTTTCTCAAGCGCACGCACCGTGCGCATTTCAATCGAGGTTCGCGGGTCTTGTTCCAGAAAGACGGTCAGCCCGCGCTTCATTGCTTTGGATAGTTTCATCACGCCCACTCTTTCGGGTTTACTCGGTCAGTTTTTTCGCAGCCAGCTTGATGTCCGTGATGTTCAGCTTGCTGGTTTTCATCAGTTGTTTCAGGATGTCGTCAGCAGTCACGTTGGTTTCGTCCATGACCGTCTGGAGCGTGTCTTCCATCTTCTCCAGCTTCTCCAGCAGGAACCGCGCAGCGTCGTCGCGGATTGAACCACTCACCGCGCCGTCGCCGTTGAGCGTGTAGACCGACGCGCCGGTTTTGATGTACCCAACGCCGTCTACGTCGATGCCAGTGACGATGACCTGAAAAGCCTTGCCCGCTTTGAACACGGGATTGACTTTGAAGTAGTCGTACTTGTTGCGCTTGTCGGTGTTGGGGTTCTTGAGGTCTTCCGTGAGCCGGTAGTAACCGCTCTCGAAACCCTTGATGAACTGAGTGAACTCTTTGGACATCACACACCCTCTTTCTCGGTCAACTGTCTGACTTCGAACCCGTTTTTCATGCTGCCCAACTCGCTGCGCCCCTTGCGACGGAAAGCAACCAGCGTCCCGTCTTCGGTCGTGTAACGGATGTAGCGGACGTAGATGCGAGCGAACATCTTCACGCTTGTCTCGTCTGTGTAGATGGTTCCGTTCTCTTCGATCAGAGCGAGCAGCTTCTTTTTGGCGTAGACAGCAGTGCGCTGCTTCTGACGCTGGTTGGACAGTGCAGCGTACTGCAACTGAGTCACCAGATAGCCAGCGCAGCGACGTTGCGCAGGGTTGGACTCGATCTTCTTGATCTCGTTCTCCAACTTGGCGCGGCTGAGTTTTTTGCGTTCCGTGGTTTTCATCGCACACCCTCTCTCTCACGGGTTTATTGTACCCCACAAGAAAGGAATAGTCAACAGTGAATGCGGAGAAAAGGTCAAGCTGACAGCAGTGCTTTCATCTGCTCCAGAAGGGCAAGTCCCTTCTCATTGACCTTGTAATAGGTGAACCAGATGCCGCTCTCCACGCGGAGTAGCCCCAGCGCTCCCAAGTCGAGCAGAGCCGCCAGTGGCGTGTCGCCCGCTATCGTCCACTGCTTGCCGTCGAGCGTTCCATCCACGTAGCCGCCTTCCTCAGCGAGTGTCGCGAGAACAGCGAGCCGTTGCGCCTCTGTGGCGTAGAACTTTTGTGCAGTAGTCATTGTTTGAACTCCGTGCTGTAGACCTTGCCGGTCTGTTTGAAGTATTCGTCTTGGAAAGTCGCGTTGATGTGGCGCACCGCGTCTTTGAAGTAGCACAGGTTGCCATCAGTCCGGGTCTCTTCACCGTCTGCGTCATAGAAGATCACGCGCACGTCTGGCTGGACTTGGCCGCGCACTCTCCAGCGCCCGCCACGTATTTCGGCGTACAGCTTCCCGTCTTTCAGGATGTAGTGGTAGCCGCAGCGCCTCTCACCCCAAGTCAAAGCTGGTTTGAATAACTTAGCCATCACACACCCCTCTCTCTCACGGGTTTATTGTACCCCGCAAGAAAGGAATAGTCAACAATAAAAGTTGGGATTTGCTGGTTACTCGGCAGCGAGCAGCTTGGCTAGTTTCAAGCCCTCGTAGGTGAGGCGGACGTAGAAGGCTGTGTTGGTTACGCTCTTGACCCCGCCGCGCCCAAACAGGCCGATGTTCTGCTTGCCTGTGGTCTCGCTGGTACGCCACTCGATAAGATTCTTCTTGCTCAGTTGAAGTCGCGTCCGGTAGTCCAGACGGTCGTTGCCGAACAGGTCATCCTTCTCCCAGCCGACGATTGGCTCAGCGATGTACCCGTCCGCATCCCTGTCGTGGCGCTTGTTGTTCGTCGCCATCAGCAGGGAGACAAGGTACTCGGTTTCAGCTTTATTCAGTTTCATCGCGCACTCAGTTCTTGAGGTAGTCGTCGGGGTAAATCCCGTAAGCATCGTAGAAGTCATCCTCTGCGTCGTCACCATTGCGGATTGCTTCTTCCGCATCGTTGGTCATCGTGGCTTCGATACCGTCAGCCAGAACGCGCCCTTGGTCGTTGAGTTCGTTGATCGACTCTTGCAAGTCCTCAAGCATCTTCTCGGTCTTCTTGATGCCAGCAGCGTTCTCTTCGTACTTCGTCATCTTGATAACAGTCATCACACACCCTTCCCTTTCAGGCTGCCACCAGACGAAGCTGGTTGAAGCCGCTGTCAATGATGCCGCCGCCACCGTTGTAATCGGTGCCGGTTGCGGAGTCGATCAGGTCGATTCGGACTCGTAGGTAGCGCTTGATGGCAGCGCCGGTTTCTTTGGCGGCTTTGATCGCGGCCTTGATGTTGGTGAACGCCATGCGGTTCACAATGAAGAAGTAGCGCATCATGCACCCCCGATTCCGGCCAATGCGTTGGCCACGGTGTCTTCCGCCAGTGTGTCCTGAGCCGCGCCCTTTGCCTTGAGCAGAGCGTCGTACTCAGCGCCAGCTTCGGCATCCTCTTCGAACGTCTTGGCGAAGTAGGTAGCCTTCAGGCCAGCGTCGTACTTCGCGTTGATGGCTTCGGCCTTGGCCTGATACTCAGCAGTGTCTTCCACCGTGAGCAGGGCAGCCGCGCCCTCGAAAGTAATGAAGGCTCGCGTGTTGAAGTGTTCCTTGCGAGCGGTTTTGGTTGCAGTAGTCATCACACACCTTCTTTCTTGGTTCCCGCGAAAGCGGTTTCGTGTTTGTTATGCGCCGCCGATGGCAGCCTCAGTGAAGACCTCGCGATTCGCCTTGCGCTCAGCCGCAACACGGTTTTCATCGCGGGTGATCTCGATTACTGTCTCGTAGCGGGTGCCGTCAGCACGCTCGTAGACGGTGAAGGCTTCATAGGTCTCGCGAGCGGGGAGACGCTTGTAGGCGTTCTCGCCTTTGAAGACGGTTGCCGCTGCGTTGTCGTAGTTCTTGATGAATTTGTCGGCAGCGTTCTCCATGCCCGCCTTGGCAGTTTTGGTCATAGTAGTCATGGCACACCTTCCCTTTCAGGGGGCCAATTCCCCCTTCCCTCTTACGCCTTTAGTATAGCCCACAGGAAAGGAGAGTCAACAGCTAAACCGGAAATCCGGCGACTATTTCGCGGACTCTTCGGTTGGGTACAGGTCGCTGAGGTCGTATTCGACGCGCACGTTATCACCGTAGACCACGCCGATTGCGGTGCCCGCCTTGCCGTTGTGACCCAGCGGCTCGACCCGCGTGACGGTCATCAGGCGGCTGATTACCTTCTCACCGTCGTGGTAGCGATGCTCAACGGTCTCACCGATGTTCGGGAGTCTCGCCAGCTTCATCCATGCGCCACGGGTGTACGGGTTCCTGACGTTCTCAAGGATGCTCCACTCGGTCGTCATCGGTCTCTCTTTTCCGCCTGCTTCTGGAGCAGGAACTTGAGGTAGGGAATCAGCTTCTTCTGGTCCACGGTGTTGAACACCCATGTCGGAGTGTCCTGTCCGGTTTCTCCGTTCAGCACGGTGATGCGCTTGCGCAGTTCGGCTGTCGGCAGGTTCCAGAGTTCCGCCACGTTGGTCGTCATGCTGCTTCCTTTCTCAGCGCGCACTCCCGGTTGCAGCCAAGCACTTCGGCCACGTCTTCGACGGTCATGGGCGGGGTCTTGCGGCGTAGCTGGAATGCCAGCGCACGCAGGTTCAGGTGCTTGTTCACCTTGAAGCAGGCACAGGCTTCCGGCGATGGTCTCACCTTCGGCTTCCTGCGTTTCTTGTTTGGTCGTGCGAACTTGCGGGACATGGTTCCCACCTTCCAGCGCGAAAGCGCTTTCGTACTACTCCACGAACGTGGCCGCGAGAATCTGTTCGCGCACCTTGAGGGCGCGTTCGGTCTTCGCCGCCAGAATCTCTTCGTAGAAGCGGGTGAGCATCGACACCGCCTCACGCACGGCAAGATGGATGTTCGTGTAGGTCACTTCGATGTTGGTCTTCTCAAAGAGTTCGACCGCGAGTTCGATGACTCGTGCCGCCGCCTCTCCGTTGACCCCGTTCTGCTCAGCAACCTTTTTGATCTCTTCGATGTTGGCTTTCATCGCACACCCCCTCGTTTCAAAATGTGAATAAGTATCAGCGCACCACTTTCACGGTGCGCCCGGATTTGGATTCGAACACGACCACTGTGCCGTCGCCGTCTTTCAGCGCGTACACAACGTCTTTGATTTTGGTGTAGGTTTCGAGATTGTAGATTTGGGCCACGACCTTGTTGCCCTTGATGGCAACCGCACTGTGAGCCTTGATCTGACCCGTGGTGGTTTTCTCAGGTTTCATCGCGACTTCCTTTCACTACTTCGCGCCAAGCGCCTTGTAGCCGTTGATGACCTTCTTGAGTTTGTAGGTTTTGCCGTCGCCCTTGTCGGCGTATTCCGCCAGCTTTAGGTACTGCTTGTTATCGTCGGTCACCTTGGCGACGTTCACGGTGAAGACTTCCTGAATGACATGCGTTGCGCGACCAGCAACGATCTCGTCTGTGTAGATGGCATAAGTGGTCGTCAGGCTTTCCATAGCACACCTTCCTGTCTTTTGATCTTTGGGTTTTGGGGGCCTCACATTCCCCCGTTGACAATCCTATTATGTGGGCTGAACAGGATTTTGTCAAGCGGACTGTTGACGATTCTTTTCTGACTAGCTAAGCAATTCCGGTTTGAAACTCTCACGAACCCACTGTAAGCAACTTGTTAGCAAGTCGTGAACAAGTCAGGTGGATCAGTTGGGAGAGTGGCGGCATCGTGCGAAGTTGTCAGAAAGAGTTTCGAGAGAAGAATTGCTGGAGAGGTTTAGAGAGTGTCTGGATTCGTCTGTGCTTCCCCATCGGTAGCGATTGGTAGCCAAGCGATAGCGATGTCTGTCTACCCGGTAGGAAGCTTAGTGTGAGTTTGGGGTGGGTACGAAAGCGCTTTCGTTTTTACACCGGAATGATTTGGGGTGTGCGTTTTAGACCGCTTTTAGATCAGAGGCAAAGGCTCAGGTGGTCCTGTGTTCACTTAGGGGGTGTCAGAGGGCCTTGGGCATGTTGGTTTGCTCTCTGAGGGCATTTATATGCGTCTGAAAGGTAGTTCCTCTTTGGTGCTCTGCTTAGCGGGGTTACACTGGTACTGGCTCCCGCAGAAACGCTCCCCGCGTTCTGGGGCCACGGCGAAAGGGGCACCGGAAAGTCTACATCCGGTGCCCTTCTGCTTTTGGGTTCTTTTGGGTTCTGTTGGGATACAGTGCGTTACGAGAACGTGTGCATTACTGGATTACCGATGCGCTCGATGGCCTTGCCGAACGTCCTGAACATTTCTTGGAGGTTGCTCATTCGTCACCCGCCATCGCTGCCCGCTTCGCAAACGCCTGTTGCGCTGCCGGTTTCATCTGGTCAGCGGGCGATAGGGCGTCCGGGCTGATCCAGCGTTCCGCAACGCGCCAACGTCGAAGGCGGGCATAGAGTCGCGCCTTCCAATCGGGCGGGGTCAGACCGTAGACGCGGTGCGTCGTGTAGTCGCGGTCGTCTGCCGTCCACGCCTTTACGCGGCCAGATTCCTCTTGCATGAACTCGTAAAGTTCATCCAGCCCGTATGTTGCGGGCGAACCCATGTCCACGTTGTAAACGATGTCTCGGTCGCTGGTGATTTTGAAGTCGTCGGAGATTGCCATTACCCGTTCCTCTTCATCACCGGGATGCGCACCGCGCCCGCCATGTTGAAACTGATCTCTTTGCCGCCAATGGGCATTAGCCAGCTTAGCGGCTCAAAGTCTGGGCACGTCATCTTCACGCTCACCCACGCCAGCGCGTCAGTCACGGCTGCGTCGAGCTTGACTTCGTGATCCCATTGCTTATCTGCATCGCTGAACGTGAGGTGCTTTGGCCCCATCGGAACAAAGATTTCTTTGCCTGCGCCTTCTGCCGCGTTCGTGTTCCAAAGGGTGCAGTAAGACAAGTGCGCGTAAGGCAAGAGACCGGTCACGCGCATAAGCGGGCGGTGTTCCAACAGGAACGCTCGCGGGAACACCAGCCGTTGCGCGGCAGCCTTGTTCAATATCGCCTTGCTCCCGTCAGGCCAGCGCAGCGCAACCTCGTCGGCGTAACAGTGGTCAATCCAGAAGCGGTCCCGAATGTCCGTCTCCGTCCACTGCTGGCCCGCGTCGAGCTTGACCTCACGCATCTCGGTACGCATCTCGTCGGGTGTGTCAAAGTCATTCCACACAGTTGCCATTACTGAAAATGGCTCGTACTCGCCCGAAGGCTGGTTCTCGTTAGTCATTGGTCGATCTCCTCAAGCGCCTTCCAAAACTCCTGCTCGGCGTCAAACTCGCGGCGCATGAATAGTTTTGCCCGGTCTGAATACTCAGTGAATATGCAAAGGCTATCGCCTGACGCTGCTACGATCTCTGCGTCAAATGCCTCGAACAGTCGCCTAATCGCCCGCGCCTTCGCGGCCCGCTGCGCCAACCGGATCAATTTCCCGACGCGCAAAGCCGCTTGGCAGTCGAATGTGAAGGTTGCACGCTGGCAATCGAGCGCAAGCCCTTCTAGTGACCGCTCGCGCAGGATGCGCGGCACGTCTGTTGTGTTCATTTCGTCCCTTTCGCGGCTTGGCGCATGGCGGCTAGGACCGACGCGGCCTCTGACGCAGCCTCTGATCCGCACCTGTGCTTGCCATGCTTGAACTCGCGCAACGCCCGCCTAGCAATCCGCAACTGAGCCTCTAGTGCAGTGATGTGATCGGCGGCGTCAAGAACGGCCATCCAATCGGCTTGGCCCATGTCGCGACCGTTGGTGTTGGCATAATCTTGTAAAGCCTTCACATGCCGTGATGTCATCACTCCCCCTCCCCGCCGCTCTGCGGCTTCGTCTCTAAGGCTGGTCGTGGTGGACTATCTTGTTCTCTTCGTGAGCCTGTTCCATGCCTTCGGCGTCCTCGGCGTCTTGCGCAAGCTGCTCGGCGGTGTCGCCTTCTGGCTCTTTGCTCACGCCTTCATTGAACCGTTCCAGTTCGGCCTTGGCCGCACTCATCACTCTGACTGGCATCCACTCAGTCCATGTGATTGGCATGGGCAGTGGCGTGATTGCGCCACCAGCGTCAACGCGAACCTGCCACTGCCGGTAGTGAAGCCTGCCGTTGATTTCCGCTAATTCAAACATTGGTCTGCCTTTCAATGGGATGGGGGGAGCCCACACAGGCTCCCCCCTAGTCGCTCACAGTCGTTCCGGCTCAGGAGATGCCCATACGTGGGCAATGAAGCAGGACGGCAGTGACTAGCTAAGTTAGAGCGGGTTGTCTTCCGAATCAACTTCGGTGTTTCCAAATTCCTTCTTCGCTCCATCGCTGAAGTGTTTCTTCAGGCTGAAAGCGGCAAACTCTTTCTCGTAGTCCGGGCCTTCCGGTTTTGGTGGCTGCGGTTCTTCCAGCGCTTTTGCTTCCTCGTGTGCCTGTGTCTCAGCGATTACTTCCGCCTGCGCTTCCGCGACGGTCTGCTCTGGTTGCGGTGGCTCTACTGGCGTGAGGTTCTTCCGCCGCGAGACTTTCTGGGTGACTGTGAATCCCCGGAACTCGGGAATGTAGTGGCTCTCGACGTAACCCGCGAACAGCTTGTCGAACTGCAAACGGCTCATGTTCGTCGTGTGAACGTACAAGGTGTCCTTGAAGTGGGTGATCCCGCGAATCTCAAGTCTCCCACTGAACTTCGCGTAGAGGTCGTTGGCTGCCTTCTGTCCGTTACGTGGATCAATCTTCATGGTTTCCCTTGACGTGTCTTCTCTCGCTGCCATAGTCCCGGTCAGAGCGCTGGTCTGCTCAGGACTCCGGAAAGGGTTCTGTCGGATCGGCGCTTTCTTCTTCGTCTCCGTACACGCCCTTGTACTTTGTCTGGCACCGGCTGCACTCGACTTCCTTTGGTGCCATGATCCACGTTCCTTCTGGAATCCATTCAGACCCCGGTGGTGCTTGCGCTCGCATCTCTGCTTCCAGCGTCTTGCGCTGCTCTTCGGTCAACTCTGCCGCGATGCCAGCATGGAAGTTCAGTTGCCCGCAATGAATGCAGGTCCACTTGAACGCACTCTGAATCTCAACGCTTCCCACGCGGTATCCTTTTGAATCCGTAGCGCAACAGCTTTGGTGGTTTCCCGCCGCCCATCTCAAACACCGACGTGATGACGTAGGGATTCGGTGAGCGGAACTGAATCAAGCGCAGAACAGGATTCAGGATTACCTTGAACCAAACTCTGTGCGTCTCCATCAGGACTTCCGCCAATCTTCAACTTCCTCAACGCGCTTATCGAGTTCTTCAAACTGCGCACTCAAGCGCTTCACCGTATCCATCCACACCTTGAACTCTTCTTCGGTAACGGAACGAGGTACAGGTCCGCCCGTTGGAATCTTCTGTGGTGCAGGCTGCTTCGCTTCTTCCTTCACTGGCTTGCTAGGATCGTGAAGGTAATGCCTGCGCTCCCTCTTGCCACACGCTCTACACATCCAAGTTGATCGACAGTGGTAGATGTTTCGCAGATGCTTCCAGTTGTGTTCGCACGGTGGAAACTTCCAGCGCCATAGTTTGTAGACCACGTAGACCGGAGCCCACAGTGGCCAAAGAGAAGTCTCCAGCATCATCGCCCAATAGTGAGCATTCGAAAGACGCGCACGCTTCGTGCGATTCTCTGCATGAATGCCCCAATGACAGTAGATACCTACCCAGATGAACAGGTAGGCGAGCATGGCTACGCAGCCAAGGTTGGTGGGTCGCAAGTTGCCAGCACTGGAAAAGAACTGGTGCCAGCACCACATGCCGATGTCTTCGATCATGTTCCCATCCCGTTAGTCAGCGAGCGGGGCTTTTGACCCCGCTCGCTTTCCCTTCTTCCGAAAGGGAGCCGCGAAATCGCTTTCGCGTGCTACTCCCAACTGTAACCCACGAATTAGCGTAGTCAACGGAAATCCAAAAGAAAAGCCTGCCCGAAGGCAGGCTCTCTATTGGGGATGACCGGCTACATGGCGGGCGAGCCGATCAACCTTCCACCACTCGCGCTTTCGCGCAAGGCTGGCTGCCCCTTCGGGAGTCGAACCCTCACTGTCACCCATCGCGAAACGAGTGCCGTGCGCCATGACGCCGAAGCGTACTTACACCACGGGGCAATACTCAGCCTGCGTTCATCCACGGTTTCCCGTCGAGGCTCCGTGGAGCCAAGCTTGACACAACAAACGCAAGCCTAAATTGGGTGGATGTGGCGGGAATCGAACCCGCGTGCCGCAAAGAGAAAGCTGAGCATTCTACGTGTGTAGCCCTGATAATGTTTTTGTAGACCGCCTTCAGTGGTTCCGGTCTTCAAAGGGCATAGCCCCAGACCCACTTGCAAGCTGATACTGTTGAGTTCGCTGGTGCTCAACAGGTCCGTTTGGTGTCCCCACTCTGCTACGGACAGCATAGACAGGAATTTGTAGTAGCCCCTGTCCGGGCTGGCTCACTAAGCTGCCAGCGCGTGAGCGCTGGTGCGGTGTGCCGAAAGGTCAAAGACCTTTCCGTTCTTGACTTCGCCGTTTGATTGGCTTGTTGGCAATTACGTCGCCACTCGACACGCTTCTCTCAACCGAGTCTATCCGGTCGAAACCGATCACACCCATAGTTTTCAAAGAGGCTGGTACTATACACCCACACCAGCAGATAGTCAACATGAAATCAGGGAATAATACAGAAAGACCCCCGCGTGATCGCTTGGGGTCGTTTCTTTTTAGCCGTTGGGGTTTTCTCATCGTGGTGGAGTTTTCGTATCCACCGCACGCCCGCGTACTCAGGGAAGTCCTGCCTTACCTGCCCATGTCGCACCTGACCTTTCTGCATTTTGCCGTTGGAAGTTTTCGGTCGGTGGGCGCGTGTCCAGCCCTCGCAGTTTCCAGCATCCGTAGCGTTGTTGGCTGCGTCTTGCGAATCAGGACTACTTCATGGTTGCACCCCCTTGGTCAGTATGCGAACAGTATACACCCACAACAAAGGATCGTCAACAACAAAGGCAAAAAAGAAGCCCCGCCTTTTCAGGCAGGGCTTGAAGAACGAGGAAGTGGTGGATTCGAACCACCGACAGAGAAAGACGAAAGCGCTTTCGTTCCAACCTGCTGCCTGTCCCAACAATGCCGTCGCACACAGGCACTTCCACAAAAGGGTTGAAGAGAGTAGGGCTCGCACCTACGACAGTCACGGGGCAGCGCTTACCATGTTTCCGTGTACCGCTCACCCTCTCTAAGTGAACTGGTCTCCGCTGTTGATCGAGCAGCAGAACTCCGACCAAGGGTGCCTCTCCAGAAATCCAACACGAATCAGAACACCGAACGACAGAAGGCATTTCATCAAGCGTTATACCGTGGTGCGCCTGACTACTTCACCCGATGACCCTCGCTGACGAGTCACCACTGGCGCGATACCAGCTTCTTCGGAATTCAGTCACGGCATTTTGACTTAGCCCTGACTCGCAAAACAAACATGGGTGGTAGCCTCTGAGGATTACACCCCGATCTAGCTACTGCTGTGTGAGCCTTGCCTTACGGTTCAGGCACCCAAAAAGTTGGCTGGAGCGGAGAGGAATCGAACCTCTCGGAGCGGAGAGACCTGCCGACATCAACGGGGAACCACCCCCTATTCAGCAGACCGACGTTTCCAAACACCTGTTGATACCGATTCGCGAAATCGGAATCAGGCGGTGTCCCTGCGTCAACGGGTGGTAAGCCCTCGACAGGGGGAAGACGTGCTTACATCCACCCAGCCACCGATTGCTTCAGTTGCCTGAAGCAACTTCGCTCCATAAGTTTTCAAAGAGTGGTCAGGCGGAACTCACTCCCCTCACCTGACACACGAAGTATAACCCACAGAAAAGTGGTGTCAACAGGGTAAACCGGGTTTATCAAAAGAAAATCCCCGCCGTCTCCAGCGAGGACTTCAAGTGGTTGAGCGAGCAGGATTCGAACCTGCAATGGGCTGTGCCCGCCACGATCAAAGCGTGGTGACCTACCAATTAGTCAATCGCTCAGTTGTATGGTCAGGATAAAAGGATTCGAACCTTCGGCCTCCCTGTGGGTAATCCCTCCCAAGGTGCTCTACCAAGCTGAGCTACACCCCGATGGCAAGCGGGGTGAGAATCGAACTCACCGAAATCTGGTTTTGGAAACCTGATCGCGCCCAGCGCCCCGCCTTCAATACTGGTGATTTACGAAGTTGGTTCTGAGGCATGGATTCGAACCATGATCGCCTGAGCCAGAGTCAGGAATCCTACCAGTTAGACGACCTCAGAATGGTGACCCCGGAAGGTAACGATCCTTCTTCCCCTGTTTAAGAGACAGGTGCATCACCGTTAATGCTTCGGAGTCTTGGTCGCTGGTGAGGGAGTCGAACCCTCGTCTTCCCCTTATGAGAGGGACGTTTTTCCGTTGAACCAACCAGCGAGTGTGACCAGTGTTCCGTGGCTTTTATGCGCACTATTGAACCACAGCTTGTTAAGGGACTTGTCTTTCGACGCCTGCCACCGGACCAACAGGTACATCCCAATCTTGGTAGGCACGGTGGGATTCAAACCCACATCAAGGCGGACATCTACCGCGACCGCTTATAAGGCGGCTTGCATTGATCGTTATGCTACGTGCCCATCAGTGCCTCTTCCGCAATAACATCCTTGAGGAACGGCTTCCATGCCGGAAGCAACGTGACGCCTCGCAGGATGAGTTGCTTCTGCGTTGGCTGGAACGGCTTCGCCATCAGCGGCATCTCTGCCTCGTGAGGCGTGCGGTCAGCCTTGGCATGGTTGCACTTCAAGCAGGACAGAACTGTGTTGTCCCACGTTGAGTGACCACCCCGCGAGACCGGATGAACGTGGTCAAGCGTCATGTTCTTCTTGCGCGGGAAGATGCCACAGTATTGGCAGCGGTAGCTGTCACGCTCGTAGACACCGCGACGTGAGTACGGGACGCCCTTGTTCGGGTAGCCCGCGAACTTCGACAGCACGATGACCTCTGGCTTGCGAATCCAGAGATGAGCAGTCTTCAGGTAGCAATGCTGATCGACAACGGTTTCTTCCCTCACGGCACGTTGTTCAACCCACTCGTCCCAAGTGAAGATGTTGTACGTTTCAGGACAGACGATCTTCGCCCGAACACCGAAGACGATCTTCATTGCTTTCTTGATACTCACCGTTGTCAACGGCTGCCAGACCCTATTGAGAGTCAGTACGTTTTCTAATTCGACGCGCATGTTGACCCCCTTTCAGGTCTGTAAAAAGTTGGTAGGCCCGCAGAGAATCGAACTCTGTTCCATCGGGTAAAAACCGATTACATCGCCAGCAA
>Ga0307380_10006992_pt1 | contig 14736 bp, 16 predicted proteins | sample UN3MG_FD_202239 | JGI IMG/M metagenome (GOLD analysis project Ga0307380, IMG submission 202239) | Soil microbial communities from Risofladan, Vaasa, Finland - UN-3 | ecosystem: Environmental > Terrestrial > Soil > Coastal area > Acid sulfate soil | place: Finland: Risofladan, Vaasa | collected... | reverse complement strand
ACGCCGCGCGTGCCGCAGGCGTCGGGCAGCTCATCACCGTGGGCACCGACCTCGACTCGAGCCGTGCCGCGATCTCGATCGCGCGTCGCCACGACGGCGTGTTCGCCACCGCCGGCGTCCATCCCCACGACGCCTCGGGTGGCATCGACGGGATCGGTCAGTTGCTCGCCGAGCCCGAGGTCGTCGCCGTGGGGGAGTGCGGGCTCGACTTCCACTACGACCACTCACCCCGGGCGGCGCAGCGTGAGGTCTTCGCCGCCCAGATCCATCTCGCACTCGACCACGACATGGCCCTGGTCGTCCACACCCGCGAGGCGTGGTCGGAGACCTTCGAGATCCTCGATCACGAGGGCATGCCGGCGCGGACCGTGTTCCACTGCTTCACGGGCGGCCCCGAGGAGGCATCGGAGTGCCTCGGCCGCGGCGGGTACCTGTCGATCTCGGGGATCGTGAGCTTCGGGTCGGCCGACGACGTGCGCGACGCCGTCGTCGCCGCGCCGCTCGACCGACTCCTGGTCGAGACCGACAGCCCCTATCTCGCCCCGGTGCCCCACCGCGGCCGACGCAACGAGCCGGCGCACGTGGTCAGGGTCGGCGAGGTCGTCGCCGAGCTCAAGGGAATCACCCCCGCCGAGGTCGCCCGGGCCACCAGCGCCAACGCCGCCGACGTGTACGGGTTGGCGCGCTGAGGTTACCGTCGGTGCGCAATTCGGCCCGACGCAACGACCGAGGAGGTGGCCCGTGGACGAACCGACAGCCCGGGTCAGCCGCCGCGGGTTCCTCGTTGCCCTTGCCCTGACGGTCGTGGCGTTGCCGCTGCTGGTGCTCAGTGGACTCGGACAGGCCACAGATGATGTGCCCCCGCCGGCGGATCCGACGTCGGAGATCGCGGCCGCCGCGCCCGGGGTGCGACGGACTGCTTCGTTCGAGGAGGGTCAGGCGTCGTCGGCCGACCTCGCCGACGGGACCTGCAAGCACCGCACGATCGCCTTCGAGACGGTGGTGCGGGTCACCAACGTCACCTCGGGGGCGTCGACCACCTGTGTCGTGACGGCTCGGGGGCCCTACGTCGCCGGTCGCATCATCGAGCTCGACCGGACGGTCTTCGGCGAGCTCGCGACGCCCAGTGACGCAGTGGTGACCGTGCGGATCGAATGGTGATCGGTCGACCGGTCGGCTCGAATCGATGACCCACAGTCGCCAACGGATACGGGACCTGCTCGCCGCGGCGGGCGTCGAGCCCCGCCGCTCGCTCGGCCAGAACTTCGTCGCCGATCCGAACACCGTCCGGCGGGTCGTGCGACTGGCCGAGGTCGCCGACGGTGACGCAGTCGTCGAGGTCGGCCCCGGGGTGGGGTCGTTGACCCTGGCCCTGCGAGAAGCGGGCGCCGACGTCCTGGCGATCGAGATCGATCCCACGCTGGCCGCGATCGTGCGAGAGGTGGTCGACGACGGGGTCACGGTGCTCGTTGCCGATGCGCTCACCGTCGACTGGCCCGAGGTGCTGGCCGGCCGAGCCCAGTGGAAGCTGATCGCCAACCTGCCCTACAACGTCGGCACCACGATCGTGCTCGACGTGCTCGAGCAGGCCCCCATGGTCGACTCGCTGCTGATCATGGTGCAGCACGAAGTCGCACAGCGCCTCGTCGCCGGGCCGGGATCGAAGACCTACGGCATCCCGTCGGTCAAGGTGGCCTGGTGGGCCGACGCGGCGATCGTCGGGTCGGTCCCACCGACGGTGTTCGTGCCCAAACCCCGGGTCGAGTCGTCGCTCGTCCGTCTGGTGCGCCACGACCGCCAACCCGACGACGTCACGTCGGCCGAGGTGGCCGCGCTGGTCGACACCGCTTTCGGGCAACGCCGCAAGATGCTCAGGCGTTCGCTCGGCGAGCACGTCGGCGACCACGTGTTCGAGGCCGCCGGCATCGACCCGACCCTGCGCCCCGAGATGGTCGGCGTCGACGGCTGGATCGACCTCGCACGAGCCGCGGGCCGCGACGACGTGAGCGTGCCGTGACCGTCGTCTCGGCTCACGCGAAGCTCACCGGTGAGCTGCGGATCACCGGCGTCCGCGACGACGGCTTTCACCTGATCGACGCCGAGATGATGACGCTCGATCTCGCCGACGAGCTGACCATCCTTCCCGGCGACTCGCTCGAGGTCGACCGGGTCGGCGGTGCCGACATCCCCTCGGGCGCCGACAACCTGGTGAGTCGGGCGCTCCGAGCGGTCGACCGGGTCGCTGCAGTCCGCATCTCGAAGCACATCCCGGCCGGGGGAGGCCTCGGTGGAGGGAGTGCAGACGCGGCTGCCATCCTGCGGTGGGCAGGCTGTGGCGACCTCGACATCGCCGTATCGATCGGGGCAGACGTCCCGTTCTGCCTCGTCGGCGGGCGGGCACGCGTACGCGGCATCGGCGAACTGGTCGAGCCCCTCGCATTCGTCGATCGCACCTTCACGCTGGCGCTTCCGGGGCTGCACTGCTCGACACCAGCGGTCTACGCCGCGTGGGACGAACTCGGTGGACCGACCGCAGACGGACCGAACGACCTCGAGCCGGCCGCGTTGAAGGTCGTCCCCGCTCTGGCGCAGTGGCGCGACGATCTGGGCGACGCGACCGGCGAGACACCGGTGCTCGCAGGATCAGGGTCGACCTGGTTCGTCGAGGGTGATCACCCAGGTGATGGTCGCCTCGTGGTGCACACCGTTCCGGCGTCGATCGCCGGGAATCGGTGACTCGCTACTTGCCCTGAGCGCGGCGCTGGAAGCGGGTGCGCTTGAGCATCTTCTTGTGCTTCTTCTTCCGCATCCGCTTGCGGCGCTTCTTGACGAGAGATCCCATGAGGGCGCCAACGCTATCGACGTTCGGCGCTGCGGTGTAATCGACGAGGAGCTCGGTCGTTGAACCCGGTGAACGCCCAAGGTCGAAAGGAATCGCCGTGCAACGTCCGATCCGAGTCGTGGTCGCCCTCTTGTTGGCTGCCGCCGTCACCCTCGCCCCGACGCCGGCATTCGGTGCCAGCGTCGACGAGCCCCAGTCGATCGACGTGGTCGAGCAAGGTCGCGAGCACCTCCGCCTCGCCTGCGAGGGGGTCGACGGCGATCGCGGCACGGGCGTCCTGTGCGGGTGGACCCAGAGCAGCCATCCGCGTTTCGCCGGGTATCGGTTGCTCCGATCCGACGGCGATCAGCGGGTGACCGTCCTCGAGACCCGCGACCGATCGAAGACGCGCTTCCTCGACGAGAAGGTGCGTCGAGGCGTCAGGTACACCTACGCCGTCCAGGTGGTTGATGCCCACGGGGTGGTCATCGGCGCCGGCGGCCCATCGACGTCCGGGCTGCGCCCGATCCCCGACGAGGAGCTCCGCTTCGACTGCTCGCTGACCAGCGACGGCGATCATCGTGGTGTGGCCTGCAAGTGGGAGGAGGCCACGCACCCGGAGGCTCGGGGGTACGTGCTCTTCCGGTCGGTGGACCAGGGTCCGCGTGAAGAACTCTTTCGCACCGGGGTCGACGGCCCGAACCGGTACTTCGACCGCGATGTGTCAGCCGGGCACGGGTACCTCTACGCCGTCGTCCTCCTCGATCTCGAGGGCGAGGTGATCGGCGGCGGCGGGCCGGTCGCGGTGTCCCTCCCCCGACCGGTTCCGGCGCCGGCGCCGGTCGACGTGCCCGCCGTCCGACCTGTCGACACGGACCGCCCGGTCGCGGGACGCTGATCAGCACCTCGCACCCGAAGACGCAAGACTCGCGGTCGGTGCATGGATCCGACCCCCTCCGTCCGATCGACGAGCACGAGCTCGTCGATCGGGCGCGCACCGACCCGGAGGCCTTCGCCTTGTTGTACCGCCAGCACCTTCCTTCCATTCACGCCTTCCTCCATCGACGGACCGGATCGGTGCCGCTCGCCGAGGACCTCACCGCCGCGACCTTCGAGAAGGCACTTCGGAGCTTGGCGTCGTTCTCGTCGAGCCGGGGTGCGTTCGGGGCGTGGGTGCACCGCATCGCCGCCAACGAGCTCATCGACCACCACCGTCGTTGCCGACGCGAGCAGAGCGATGCGGCGCGTTCTGCGATGTATCAGGTGAGTGACCGGCGTGAACTCGGGCCGGACGAGTTGCCTGCCGAGGACGATCTGGCCGACCTACGCGCAGCCATGGATCAGCTGCCCGAGCGATATCGATCGGTTCTGTCACTGCGCTACTTCTCGGACCTCGACCACGACGGCGCCGCCGAGGCGAGTGGCCTTTCCAAGCCCCACTTCGCGGTGGTCCTCCACCGGGCCAAGGGTGCGTTGCGCCGCGAACTCGATCGCCGAAAGGTGTCGTCATGACCCCCGATGACCTCGACGCAACGCTCGAGACGGCTCGCAGATCGACGGCCCCCATTGATCCGGCGTTCGCAGACCGGCTCGAGGCTCGTCTCACCACGGTGCACGGTGCCCTCGGTGACACCGACGACGCAGCTGCGCCGCGAATCCCGCGGCCGTGGCGCCGTGCGGTCCTCGCCGCGGCGTGTCTGCTGGTCGTGGTCGCCGCCGTCGCGTGGGCAGCGCCGTCGTCGCCCGATCGCGAACTCACGCTCGACGCTGCATCGGATGCACGGGTGGTCCTGCCCGACGGGTCGGTGGTCGCCGCCGAAGCCGGACTTGTGCTTCCCGACGGGACGACCATCACCGCCGGCGATGAGCCGCTGATGGTCGGAGGCCGGCTCGTGGCCCCGGGCGAGACGGTCGTGATCCGTGATGGCAGGGTCCTCAGCGAGGGACCCACCGACGGTACGGCGGCCGCCCCGGATCCGCCGGGCGACGATCGGCCACCGCCCGACCCCACCACGACTCGGCCCCGAAGCGACCCGACGGTCGCTGATCCGCCGCCGACGGTCGTGACGGCCCCGCCGCCCCGTCCGGTCCCGACCTCGCCGTCCACCACGACCCGTCCGTCCACGACCACGACCAGACCCGCCGAGCCCGCGCCGCTGTCGCTGCGCGCCGCCCGAGGACCGGATCGCGGAGTTGGGCTGTCATGGAGCGCATTCACCGGCGGCGCGTTCGCCCGTGTCGTGGTCGTGCGAACGATCTCGACCTCCGATGCGCCGCCGCCCCGACCGGTCGGGCCCAGCGACGGTCAGGGCGTCTTCTCCTCGACCGACCAACGGGCCGTCGCGGCCCGCGACACCCTGCCACCAGGAGCGGTGTCGGGCGCCTATCGGGTCTTCGTCCTCGACGAAGCAGGTGCGGTCCTCGCGCTGAGCAACATCGCCGCTGCCTGAAGTCTTGGCCCGCCCACCTCGCGCGGCCGGTACGATCGTTGGCACCCATCGGGGGTAGTTCAGCTGGAAGAACGCCTGGTTTTGGTCCAGGAGGTCGCAGGTTCGAGCCCTGCTCCCCGAGCAAGAGCTAGACAGGAGCCATGACCGAAGGTCGCCGTCTCTCCGCCATCGTGCTGGCCGCCGGGCAGGGAACTCGCATGAAGTCGGCACGCCCCAAACCGCTCCACCGCCTGTGCGGACGCACGATGGTCGGCCACGTGCTGGGCGCGCTCCCAGCCGACCAGGTCGAACGGGCCGTGGTCGTGGTCGGACACGGCGGCGACGAGGTCCGCAAGGTGATCGCCGAGGAGGAAGCCGCGGTCCGCCTCGAGTTCGTCGAGCAGAAGGTCCAGCGTGGCACCGGCGACGCCGTCCTCGTCGGGCTGAGTGGGCTGTCCGAGGACGAACTCGACGACGAGGAGGAAGTCCTCGTCCTGCCGGGCGACACCCCGCTGCTGACCCGCGAGTCCATCGACGGACTCCTCGCCGCCCATCGTGAGAGCGGAGCGGCATGCACCGTCCTGACCGCCCGGTTCGTCGACCCCACCGGCTACGGACGGATCGTTCGGGGACGTGACGATCGGGTCATGCGGATCGTGGAACAGCGCGACGCGACACCGGCCGAGGCCGAGATCGACGAGATCAACACCGGAATCTTCTGCTTCCGTCGTTCGATCCTCGCTCCTGCGCTGCGCCGGCTCGGTCCGGAGAACTCCCAGGGCGAGTACTACCTGACCGATGTCGTCGAGGTCCTCGCCGAGATGGGCTACTCGGTGACCAGTCGGGTCGCCGACGACCCCGATGAGACCCACGGCGTCAACGACCGCCGCCAGCTCGCCGCCGCCGAGGCCGAGCTCCGACGTCGCAACAACGACGCGTGGATGGCCCGTGGGGTCACGATGCTCGACCCCGACCAGACCTACCTCGACGTCACCGTCGAACTCGCCGAGGACGTCACGATCTATCCCGGTGTCGTGTTGCAGGGTCGCACGGTCGTCGGCCCGCGTTCGAAGATCGGGGCGGGCTGTCGGCTCGTCGACTGCATCATCGGATCCGACTCGACGGTCAAGCAGACCGAGGCCCGCCGGGCCACGATCGGCGACGACGCACACGTCGGGCCCTACGCCTCGCTCGACCCCGGCTCGGAAGTGGCATCCGGCACGCGGACCGGTCCGTTCTACACTTCGTCGGGTACCGATCAGGAGGGCAGTCACTGATGGAACTCGCGAGCACGAAGAAGCTCCACCTGATGAGCGGGCGCACCAACCGCGAGCTCGCCTTGGAGGTGGCCGAGTGTCTCGGTGAGGAACTCGGCGAGGCCAACCTGGCCAAGTTCGCCAGTGGCGAGCTGCACTGCAAGCTCGGGACGTCGATCCGTGGGGCCGACGTCTTCATCATCCAGGGCCATGCCGACATCGAGGACTTCACCATCAACGATGCGATCATCGAGCAGCTGATCATGGTCGATGCGGCCCGCCGCGGATCCGCCAAGCGGATCACGGTGGTCTGCCCGTGCTTCGGGTACGCCCGTCAGGATCGCAAGTCCGAGGGGCGCGAACCGATCACCGCGAAGTTGATGGCCAACATGTTCAAGACCGCAGGCGCCGACCGCCTCGTGAGCATCGACCTGCACTCGGGCCAGATCCAGGGGTTCTTCGACGGTCCGGTCGACCACCTCGTCGCCAAGCCGGTGCTCATCGACTGGCTCGAGGCGAATGTCGGGACCGATCTGGTCATCGTCTCGCCCGACGCCGGCGGGGTGAAGGTCGCCGACTACTACGCCCAGGACCTGCACGCCGACCTGGCCATCGTCCACAAGCGGCGGGTGAGGGGCGAGAAGAACTCGGTCGTCGCCAAGGACGTCGTCGGCGACGTCGACGGTCGCATCTGCGTGCTGATCGACGACATGATCGACACCGCCGGCACCATCTGCGCTGCCGCCGAGCTGCTCATCGAGCACGGCGCGAGTGAGGTCTACGCCGCCACGACCCACGCCGTGCTGTCCGGTCCTGCGGTCGATCGGCTCAAGAACTCGGTCATCAAGAAGGTCATCTGCACCAACACGCTGCCGCTGGGCCCCGACAAGCAGTTCGACAAGCTCGAAGTGCTGTCGATCGCCCCACTGCTGGCGAACGCCATCGACGCGGTGTTCGAGGACAAGAGCGTCTCGGAGCTCTTCGGCGGCGACAACCAGCGCTGATTCGCGCCGTCGGCGCCCATTTTCGTAAGCTCGCATGTTCGTTCTGACGGATTTCCCGTCGCCCGCGCGCCAGGAGCATTGCAATGGCTGAGATTTCACTCGTCGCCGAGACCGGTCGCACCATCGGTTCTCGTTCGTCGTCCCGACTCCGCAACGAGGGCAAGGTCCCTGCAGTCGTCTACGGCAGCGGCAACGAGCCGGTCTCGGTGTCGGTCGACTGGCGTGAGCTGCGTGCGGCGCTCACCACCGACGCCGGCCTCAACGCACTGATCCGACTCGAGGTCGACGGTGCCAAGAAGCTGACGATCGTGACCGACATGCAGCGTCATCCCGTGAAGCGCAACGTCCTGCACATCGACTTCCTCGAGATCGATCCGAACAAGCCGATCGAGGTCGAGGTGCCGATCCACCTCACCGGCGAGGCCAAGGCGGTGCTCGACGAGAACGGCGTGGTCGATCAGCTCATGTTCTCGCTGCACGTGAAGGCCCGCCCCGACTCGATCCCGACCGGGTTCACGGTCGATGTTTCAGAGCTGACCCTCGACGATGCGATCACGGCCGACTCGATCGAGTTGCCCGACGGCGTCGAGCTCGCCGTCGACGGCCACGATCCCGTCGTGACCGGGCAGATCACCCGCTCGACCATCGAAGCCATCGAGGCCGACGAAGCTGCCGAAGCTGCGGCTGAGGCGGCCGAGGGCGAAGAGGGCGCCGCGGCCGAAGCGGCCGGCGGCGACGACGATGCCGGCGGCGATGACGACGGCGGCGGCGACGCCTGAGGTGGCGTCGCCGACGATCTGAACCGTCCGCGGCGATGAGTGTCGACCTGCTCGTGGTGGGTCTCGGAAACCCGGGTCCCGAGTACGTCGGTTCTCGGCACAACATCGGCGTCGAGGTCCTCGACGTGTTGTCCGAGCGGCACGGCGGCTCGTTCCGGTTGTCGAAACCCGAGCGCGCCCGTCTGACCGACGTGCGCGTCGGCGACCACCGCATGGCGCTGGCGTTCCCGCAGACATTCATGAACAACTCGGGTGAGTCGGTGGCACCGCTGCTCAAACGTTTCGATCTCGACCCGACCCAGCTCGTGGTCGTCCACGACGAACTCGACCTCGAGCCCGGCCGGATCAAGGTCAAGGTCGGGGGCGGCCTCGCCGGGCACAACGGACTGCGGTCGATCAAGGCGCACCTTCACACCGGCGACTTCATCCGGCTGCGCATCGGGGTCGGGAAGCCGCCGAACAAGTCCAAGGGTGTCGATCACGTGCTCAAACGGATCCCCAAGGCCGTGCGGGCCGAGCTCGACGTGGCGGTGCACGAGGCGGCCGACATCGTCGAGATGATCCTCGCCGACGGACCCGAGCGGGCGATGGAACTCGCGAACCGCAAGCAGCCCTGAAGCCTCAGCCCACCTCTCGCAGGATCCGCGACATGTCCTTCACCGTGCGGACCGTGCCGGTCAGCGTCCCGGTCACCTTCGACCGTCCGGTCCGTTCGGCGTAGCGAACGTCGACCTCGAGGATGCGCCAACCGGCGTTGGCGGCTCGGATCACCATCTCGAGTGGCCACCCGAAGCGTCGATCCAGCATGCCCAGGTCGCGCAGGGCTTCGGTGCGCATCGCCCGCATGGGGCCGATGTCGTTCAGCCGGGCCACCCCGCGCCGCTCGAGCTCGAACGCGAGGGCACGGTTCGCGAGCCGGGCGTGGAGCGGCCAGGCGCCGCGTTCGGCGATGCGTCGACCGAGCACCAGATCGGCGGTGCCGTCGGACACCGGCCCGGCGACGCGGGGCAGATCGGCTGGATCGAGCGAACCGTCGGCGTCCATGAAGCAGATCACCGCTGCGTCGGCAGCCTGCACCCCGGCCCAGCAGGCCGATCCGAACCCGGGGTTCGGCTCGTCGACGACGGTGGCGCCGAGGCCCCGGGCGAGATCACCCGAACCGTCGGTCGACCCGTTGTCGACGACGATGGGCCGATAGCCGTCGGGCATCGCGGCCAGGAGCCCGGGCAGTGCAGCGGCCTCGTCGAGCGCCGGCAGCACCACGTCAGGCACGGCGCCGACGGACCTCGTGAAGGACGATCGACGTCGCGACGGCGACGTTGAGCGACGAGACCGATCCGTGCATCGGGATCGCGACGATCTCGTCGCACGCCTCGCGCGCCTTGCGGGTGAGTCCACGGGTCTCGCTGCCGGCCACGATGGCGAGGGTCCCATCGAGGTCGGTGTCGTCGAGCGCGGTGCCCCCTTCGTCCAGACCGATGATCCGGACCGGCGGTGGGTCGGTCTGCAAGGTCGCGGCGGCCGCGCTGATCGAATCGACGGTGGCGATCGGCACGTCGAAGACTGCGCCCGTGCTGGCCCGGACGGCCTGCGGGTCGAACGGATCGGCCGAGCGCGACGTGAGCACGAGCGCGTGCACGCCGAAGGCATCACTCGACCGCAGCAGCGTCCCGACGTTGCCCGGGTTCGAGATGTTCTCGCCGAGCACCCAGATCGCATCGTCGACGACGGGTCGCCGCGTGAGGTCGGTCGAGGGAAGCGAGCCGACGAGGATCAGCTCGGTGCCGTCGTCGCGCTGACCGAGGCGATCGAGCAGATGCCGGGGCATCCGGATCAGCTCGGTGTCGGCCAAGGAATCGACGACGTCCGCGGCCCACTTCGAGGGAACCGACTCGATCGGAACGAGGACGGCGTCGATCGGCCAGCGGGTCGCCATCGCCCGGTTGATCTGGGTCACTCCCTGGATGAGGAACCGTCCCTGACGATGCCGTTTGGTGCGGTTTCCGAGCAGCGCCTCCAGCAACTGGTATTCGTCGTTCGCAGTCGCCAGCTCGGTGGGTCGGGTCGGACTGGTCACGGATGGCAATGCTACGAGACGCTGAACACCTCGGGTGCGGCTGTCCAGGCCCCGTCACGACGCGGTTGACTGCACGACGTGCCCGTTCGTCGCGCCCTCCCGGTGGCCGGTGCGGCTGTCTGGTTGGCTCTCGTGGTCATCGCGAGACGTGCGGGTCTCGACATCGCCGAGACCCCTCGGGTGGCGGTGGGTGCCGCTCCGGTCGTCGGGCGTTGGCTCTGGAGCCCCGATGGGCGGTTCGTGTGGCCGGTCCTGTTGGGCGCGGTGACCGTGTGGTTCGGTCCGACGCTGGCGGAGCGGATGCCGTGGCGACGACTCCTCGTGCTCGTCGTCGTCGCCGCCGGCGCATGGACGACTTCGTTGGCGGCGACCGAAGGGCTGGCGCAGGTTCCGCAACCGCTCGACACCCGCTACGAGTACCTGGCGGTGCTTCCGACGGTCGACGACGTCGGGGTCGGGACGTTCGTGTCGACCTACACCGAGCGCCTGGGCGACTATCCGACCCACGTCAAGGGGCACCCGCCCGGGCCGACCTTGGTCTTGACGGCGCTCGACCGGGTCGGCCTCGGGGGACCGGGTTGGGCGGCCGTCCTGGTCATCGGAGTCGGCGCGTCGGCGGCGGCAGCCGTGCTGATCGCGCTGCGACTGCTGGCCGATGAGCCGACGGCAAGGCGGGCGGCGTCGTTTCTGGTGCTGCTCCCGGGCGCGATCTGGCTGGGGACGAGCACCGATGCGTTGTTCACGGGTGTGATCGCGTGGGGCATCGCGCTCACCGCCTGCGCCGTGACCGCAGGTGGACGTCGAGCGCACGGGTTGGCAGCGGCAGCGGGCGTCGTCGTCGCTTCCGGGCTGTTCATGACCTACGGAGCGGCCCCGCTGCTGCTGGTTCCGCTCGCCGTCGTCGTGTTCAGGCGGTCGTGGAACCTCGTGCCCGCAGCGGCGGCCGGCGCCGCAGCGGTCGTGGTCGGCTTCCTCGTTGCCGGCTTCTGGTGGTTCGACGGCGTCGAGGCGACCAGGGGCTTCTACGAGGCCGGTGTGTCGCAACGGCGCGAGTACGGCTACTTCGCCCTGGTCGGCAATCCGGCGGCGTTCGCCCTCGCGGTCGGACCGGCGACGGCCGCAGCGCTCACCATCCTGCGGGATCGCCGAGTGTGGGTGCTGGTCGGATCGGCGCTCGCGGCGGTCCTCATCGCCGACGTCTCGGGTCTGTCGAAGGGTGAGGTCGAGCGGATCTGGTTGCCGTTCGTGCCGTGGGTGGTCGCCGCGACGACTGCGTTCGAGGGTCGTGTCGACACCCGGGTGTGGTTGGGGCTCCAGGCGAGCGCAGCGCTGGTGGTCGAGGCATGGCTCATGTCCCCGTGGTGACGAAGAGAGGAAGGATGGATCGATGCGAGTTCTCGTGACCGGAGGTGCGGGCTTCATCGGCTCCCACGTCGTCGAACAGCTGCTCGCCCGCGGCGACGAGGTGGTCGTGCTCGATTCGCTGGCTGCCCACGTGCACCCGGTTCGGCCCGAGCTCCCCGACGGCATCGTGCTGGTCGCCGCCGATGTTCGCGACGCGGATGCGTGGCGTGCCTGCGGCCCCGTCGACGCCGTCTGCCATCAAGCCGCGAGGGTGGGCCTGGGTGTCGACTTCGGCGATGTCACCGACTACGTCGGTGACAACGACGTCGGGACCGCGACCGGGTTGTCGGTGCTCCACGAGCAGGGATTCGCAGGACGGATCGTCCTCGCCAGTTCGATGGTGGTGTACGGCGAGGGCCAGTACCGCTGCCCGGCGCACGGCCCGACCCGTCCCGGACCCCGTGTCGTCGCCGACCTCGAGGCCGGGCGGTTCGAGCCGCCGTGCCCGGGCTGTGGTCAGGCGCTGATCCCCGAGGTGGTGACCGAAGCGGCACCGGTCGATCCACGCAACGTCTACGCAGCGACCAAGCTCCATCAGGAACACCTGTGCGGCGCCTTCGCTCGCGAGCACGAGGGCACGACCGTCACGAGCCTGCGCTACCACAACGTGTACGGACCGAGGATGCCGAAGAACACGCCGTACGCCGGCGTGGCAAGCATCTTTCGCTCGTCCCTGGAACGTGGCGTACCGCCCCAGGTGTTCGAGGACGGCGGGCAGCGGCGGGACTTCGTGCACGTCCGCGATGTGGCGGCCGCAAACGTCGCGGCGCTCACCGCCGCGCCTCCGGTGCCGGGGGCGGTCAACGTCGCCAGCGGCGACCCTCACACCGTGGCCGACATGGCGGTCGCGCTCGCCGAGGCGATGGACGGGCCATCACCGCAGATCGTGGGCAGCTACCGACTGGGCGACGTTCGCCACATCACGGCGAGCCCGGCTCGGATGCAGTCCGAGCTCGGCGTTGTTGCGACCGTCGGGTTCACCGAGGGGATGATCGAGTTCGCGACCGCGCCGCTCCGCATGTGATTGGATCTGCCCATGACCAGCCCCACCGACACCGTGACCCAGTTCTGCGCCGCCTGGCCGGCGCTCGACATCGACGCCCTGGTCGGGTTCTTCGCCGACGACGCCGTCTACCACAACATCCCTGTCGATCCGGTCGTCGGTCGCGAGGCCATCGAGCTGACCATCGCCGGCTTCACCACCGGCGTCCAGACCGTCGAGTTCGAGATCGTCCACCTGGTTGCCGACGGTCCCGTCGTGCTCACCGAACGCATCGACCGCTTCACCTGGCCGAGCGGCGACGTGGCCGAACTGCCCGTGATGGGCACGTTCGAGGTCCACGACGGCAAGATCACCCAGTGGCGCGACTACTTCGACATGCAGCAGTTCATGAGCCAGCTCCCGGCCAGCGATGGCTGAAGCAGCGCTCGTCGAGGGTGCCTGGGCTCCAGTGTCGCCACAGGCCGAGCGCCGCCCTCGCCGTCCACTCGGTCCAGCGGATGCATGACGGTTCGTCGATGCGACGCACGACCTGACGAATGCCGCCCTCGTGGACCACGTAGCCCGTCCACGTGCCCGGGTAGTCCTTCGTCGAACCCGTCTCGGCCAGCACCAGAGACCCGTGAGCACGCGTGCGGTGACGGTGGGTGTGCCCGGAGGTGATCAGTGTGCGGGGTTGGATGGTCGAGAGACGGTCGAGGAAGCGGTGCGATTCCGGACCGGGAATTCCGGGCGGAGGATGGATCGGGTGCCGCCATCGCTCGAAGTGATGGTGGACGGCGAGGATCACGGGTCGGTCACTCGACGCCGCCAGGTCGAAGATCGGGTCGGCGATGTGTTCGATGCGGCCTTGGTCGGTCTCGGGGATCGCAGTATCGCCGCGAATGATGCGGATGCCGGGATGGTCGGTTGCCTCGACCGACGATCGCAGCACGGTCAGCCCGTGCCGGCCGGCCTCGGTGACGGGGTCGACGGTGTTCTTGCGGTGCGTCTCGTGATTTCCCGGTGAGATGAGCATCGGGACCTCGGCTCGTGCGAACAGATCGGCCACGGCGGTCCAGTGGTGCGGCCGGCTCGATTCGGTGAGGTCTCCCTTCGCGAGGATCAGTTCGGCGCCCCACGCCTGTGCTGCGTCGGTGGCGGCGCCGGCACAGCGGATGGGGTGGGGGACCACAGGTCGGGGTCGCTCGGTCAGGGTTCCCGCCTTGCCGAATCGTGCGAGCCCGATGTGGAGGTCGGTGATCGCGCCGAGGCGGAAGATCTCCTCACCCGGAGGAGGTGTGAGCGTGCGAGCGACGAGCTCGACCGGCTCACCGGCGGTGCCCTCACCGTCGACACGGATCGTCACGGTCGACGACGCAGGGAGGCCCTCGAGCACGACGGCGCCCGGTCCACCGTCGGCCACGACCTCGCGGGTGGTGTCCGAAGCACGAAAGCGGACCGGGCCGGGCCCGAGCGTCGACCAGTCGACCTGGACCGCGGTCGGTTCGACCGAGAACACCCTCAGGCGATTCGGCGGCCGGGGCGGCGCGTTGGGGTCGAAGTCGGGGGGTTCGACGCGGCGGAACACGGTCAGCCGAGCGCAGCCCGGGTGCGGTGGGCCTGGGCCACGGTCACCTGCATGCGCTCGATGTGTTGCGAGATCTTGGTCTGGTCGGGCCGGGGGTGGGCGATCAGGAACTCCTCGATCTCTCCGGCCAGTCGGGCATCGGCGACGGCGCGCACGCCCTCGAGCATGCGCGAGACCGTCGACGAGGCGAGGCGCTCGAGCAACACGTCCCACGCGGCGGTGATGCCGGTCCACGTGCTCGCGGCATGGACACGGTTCGACAGCATCCTTGCCAGGACGAAGGGCTCGTTCTGGGTGCGGACCTTCCCCGACGAAAGCACGTATTCGAGCAGGCGCTCGTGGACCTCGGGTGCACGACACCCCGTCAGCGCGTACAGCGCCCTGAGCTGAGCCTGA
>Ga0307380_10006991_pt1 | contig 14737 bp, 35 predicted proteins | sample UN3MG_FD_202239 | JGI IMG/M metagenome (GOLD analysis project Ga0307380, IMG submission 202239) | Soil microbial communities from Risofladan, Vaasa, Finland - UN-3 | ecosystem: Environmental > Terrestrial > Soil > Coastal area > Acid sulfate soil | place: Finland: Risofladan, Vaasa | collected... | reverse complement strand
TTCGTAAGCGCGGCGACGTTCACGGATTTTCAGACGGACATTTACTACGTTCAGTTTTACGAATTGCTGGAAAAGAAAGCTGATGCCGAGGACGAAGAACGATGGGAATTGGCCGAGGAATTGCAACGACAGATGGAAAGGTTGAAAGCCAAAATCTGTGAAGAAGATCCAGAGTGGGAGCGATGCGGCGATGTTGATTGATTCTTATACTTGGTTGTGGGGCATCTGGGCATTGCTGTTTGTCGCGATCGAGGGCGCAGCCATTAAAAACAAACAGCATGGAGATACATTGTCGGAGCATATCTGGAAGTGGATCGGGAAAAAGGGTTACGACAAACCCGCAGGCTACAAATGGAGGCGAGGCGCGCTTGGTGTGTTCTTCGCTTGGTTGATTGCACATTTATTCTTTGAGGTTTAGCTATGGACTATTGGGTTAATAAATATGGACGAGCCGCAGACGTTGACGCGGCAATGGACATTTACGATGTATCGACCGGCGACTATGAATTTCCGACCGTGGCGTTTGAAACCAAGATTGTCGGCCTCGCCAATGACATCCCATCGAGCGATGGCGTTCATTCTGTCAGGATTGAAGGATTGGACATCAACGGCGCTCAGATTACGGAAGTCCAGACGTTGAATGGTGCCACGCCTGTCACCCTTGCCAATTCGTATTATCGAGTGAACCGCGCGTATGTTGAAGCAGTCGGTGCTTCTGGTGTTAACAGCGGCAACATCAGCATCACTCACACGGGCAGCGCGACGCTTGCGCGAATCTCCGGGCTTGAAGGTCAAACGTTGCAGGCAATTTATACGGTCCCCGCAGGCATCAACGGCACCATCGTTGGCTGGCGAGGCGATGCAGCGCGGGAAGCATCGCAGGTTGCGGTAAACGCGTCACTTCGATTGCAGACGCGCGAAGCAGGTAAGGGGTGGAGAACGCGCGACACTGGCGTGGCAGGAACAACCAGAGGTTTGGATAGGAAGTTTCAAAGTCCGTCTGCCATTACCGTTAAGCCATTGACCGATATCCGTGTACGAGTTACGGCAGTCAGTACAAGCAACGCGGCTATATCAGGCGGTTTTGAGTTCAAGGGGTTTGTCGATCAGAGGTAAGTAAATGGGAATATTCAGTAAGGTGGTTGGGTTCTTTGGCGGAGGAACCGCGAAGATTGCAACGGACGTTGCGGGTGGCGTGGCTGACATTGTTGAGCGATGGAAACCCGGGGAAGGGAAACGGCAGGAAATGGAAATGGAGGTTGCGAACTTTCTTGAGAAGTCTATCGCGGATGCGCGCAAGCATGACCAGCCAATGAACTCCGGCATTGCCATCATTGATGCGTTGGTAAATGGAGTGAACCGATTGATCAGGCCGTGGGTTACTGTAACCGTGATTGGTTCATTGTTCGGGTACTGGGATCTTCCGCCACCTGAAAATATCGATCCTCAGTATTGGAGCATAGCAACCATCGTGATTGGTTTTTACTTTGGCGGTCGTGCTTTGTTTAAGGATTTACCGACAGCTATCAAGTCGATGCGCGCTTGAGTTTGGCGTGAAGTTTAGTATGTTCTCCGCGCGTCATTATTTGTAAGTTATCCTCTGAATTGTTGAGTCGGTTTTCATCCTTGTGGTGTACAACTTCATCTGAGTTAAGAAGTCGTCCTGCCACTTTGCAGGCAACAACAACGTGTTCCATGACATATCCATCCTTGAATGCGTGAGGATGTTCAGGTTTAAGGATTCGTCGGTATCCTTTTGCGTCGATTGTTTCTCCGCCTTTCCAGTTATGGTGTTTGCTGAGTTGTCGCGCGGCTTTGTTTGTTCCGTTTTTATGTTGGGCTTTTACTTGGCATGACTTTGTGCAGTATTTTCCCATTCCTCGCTTAATAGAATCTCGCCTCGCCATGAACGGCGATCCGCACTCGATACAGGTAGCCGGATCGTATGTGTGTTTGTCAGCCATAAAATATCTCCTTTTTGGTTTGGGGATATTAACACAAAAAAATGCCCCGACCCGGATGGCAGCGGCAAAGGTGCTGCTCTTATTCCGAGTCGGGGCGCGCAGTTTTACTTGGTGAAACTCAGTGTAACGATGTTCTTATTCCAGCGGAACCGCGAACGCCACTTGACGTTCATCGCCCAAGCGAACGGGTTCTGCCGGATCCAGTTTATTGCCTTGCCTTGCTTGGCAAACGTCCGCGTCAGTGCGTCAGGATCGACAGGGCGAACCCATCGCGGGATCAATACCGTATTACGGCATATTGCCTGATCGTGCCATGTCGGTCGCCTGAAGCGGTCTGGCTGGCTGTTTCTGGTCGATTTAGCCATTTTCGTTCTCCTGCGTTGTGGTTGAGGGGCAATGCAATGCCTTGGGCTTGTCGGGATCGCCCGTTACGGGGCATCTGGGGCGGTTTGCGGCAGGTTTGGGCCATCGGGCAAGAAGGCAGGTTCGCTCCCATACCTTTTCCGGCGGCGGATCGGTCGGGCGCGGGTGCTTGCCTTTCATCATCCGGGCAGCGGTCACGCTGTCCCTGTCGCCATAGTCGCCGGTTCTGAACTCGCGGGTGATCTTCGTTTTTGGTCGGTACATCACTCACCTCCCTTGTCGTGTGCTTCGAGGGCGAACCATTCCGGCTTCGGAAATCTCGACGTAAAGACATACTTGTTAACCTGACGACCCATGTCTATCTCCTCTGCTTCCGGCCAATACTCAGCAATCTGGTCCTCGTTATCGACGTAAGCAACGATGACCGAATAGCTATCGTCACCTGCGTATCCCGTGCACCAATATGGGTGCGGTGGCGGGAACTTTATCGGTCGGTAGTCGTCGGCATTCGCTTTGAATCTCGCTCTGAACATTTTTTCGCCTTTTTAGTTTTCGTGTATCGATGGTTGCACCGCTTCGTCGTAGATGGGTTCCACTGCCAGCAATACGTACAGTTCCAGCCAGTCATCACTCACCTACCTTGTTGTGTGCTGCGTCAGTATCAGCGGCGCTAGTGATAGCAAACTCACTGCCAAACTCAAAACCACCAATATGATGTACGGCCAAGACGCTGGCATGGTCATTGAACCATTGCCGGTATTTTGTGACTTCAGCAGTCAGTCCCTCAATCACCTTGTCTTTGCGCTCTAGTTCGTCGGCCGCTTCCATCATCTCTCGTCCAGCAGTATCGACTGCTCGCAATCGTTTTATTAGATCACCCATCACTCACATCCCTTGTCGTGTGCTTTGGTAGCGTCCTGCTCTTGCAAGATAGGGGCTGACCCAACCGCGTAACCCATGACATACGGACCTAACCTGCCAAGCGGTATATTCCAAACCAACCACAATGCGAATTTCCTCATGCTATTTCCTTTACGTCTTTGGGGACTTTGTTTTCAGGGACGTACTGCCACGAATACCGAGGATTGACCCCGGTTGGATGCCAGCCGAATGTTTGCACGTACCAGTCGCCCCGCATCACGCGCCAAAGCTGCTTTCCGTGTTGAATAGTTCTTCCGACAACTTCAGCCATCACTCACCTGCCTTGTTGTGTGCTGCGAGGGCATCTTTCGCAATCCTCACCGCGAGCGAACACGCTCCAGTTGTTGCTGCTTTTGTGTAATCGAGCGCGGCGATATTCTTCAGCGCCTCTATTGCGGCATCAATCACCTTGTCTTTGCGCTCTAGTTCGTCGGCTGCCATCTCACAATCATCCTGAGTGCAATCTGCCCCGTCACTTCGCAATCGTTCAATAAGGTCATTCATCACTCTCTCCTGTCAGCATCGCGATGCACGATCTACAAATAGCAAAGGCGCTAGCAGCCACACATGCCTCGCAGATAGCGCGGGGGAGTGATTCGTTTGTAGCAGCAACGCGCCGGTTCGACCCCGGCATACCTATATCCATCACCCATTCGCCGCCATGAAATACTTCAAAGCTATTCATCCGCTCCATCAGCGCACCAGCCACTCGCCAGTCACGGACGAAATCTTCTGGCCCACCAATTCTCTCCGATGTTCCTTCTGCTAAGAACAGCCCATAAGCATGAGGGCCAGACACATACCCCACACCACACGCCACAATCGCATCTGCCAGCTCTTTATCTGTCATGGACATTCCACTACCCTCCCATATTGGTTATGGCACTCGCGCGGTTCTTCGTCGTCGGGTTGCGCGTGGGTATAAACCGCCATTGCGATATATCCCATAAAAAAACAAAGGGCATAGACGCAAACGCGTATAGCCCATGTCGTCAATCTTTTTTGTGTTGCTGGTTTCATTTCAGCACCTTTGCTTTGGCTTCCGCCAAATCCTTGATGAATTTATCAAGCGCCACTTTCAGCTTCTTGGTGTAGTCATCCGGTCTTACTTCGATAATGACCGGCGCGAAACTTGGGTGGTAACTCATGAATGTCCACTTGGAATATCCGCTTAGAATAAGCGAGCCGTGAACCTGCGGCGCATAGGTATCCGGCAGTTTGCGGTTCAGCATGTAGCCGATGTGCGTGGAACCTTTCGGGCATTTGATTTCCAATCCGTTCCCGACTTCAATTACCCCATCAGGACTGCAACCGGCTGTCCCATCATCGTTAACCATAAAGCCGACCTGTTGCACTTCCGCGCCGGTTTTCATGGCGAGATAACTGCGGGCTTCGTCCTCCAACATTTTCCCGCGCAACATCCATTCCGATTGCGTGAACGTTTCTTCTTCCTCGTGGCAAATTGTTTCAGCAATCAGTTCGTACATATATTGCTTTGCCTGCGTCGATGGTTTGCCGCCCGGAGTTATCAGTTTGGCGAAGGCAGACGCGGTTGGAATGCCGCGCCGCGCCTCCCACCATTCGTCGCTGTACTGTTCGCAATTTATGATTCGCATTTCGATTCCTCCCCGGCAATCCACTCCTTGACCGCTTCAGGTGAACCCCAACCATTCGGGCGACCGGGCGGCACGTTGTAAAGCCACATCGCATACGCTTTCAAACAATAAACATTTTCATCATCGGCGCGCGCAATAGCCTCCATCAGATCGTTGGACAGTACCGCAGTCAGAAAATGACCCGGTGGTATCCTGTTGTCGAAATACCGAATCAATCCGCCCTGCATCCGTTCGGGTATTCCGTATTCAGACATTTTCAAAATGTCGCGCTCGCTTAATTTGTAATCATTCATGGTGATACTCCTTTGCCTATCGAAAATGTGCCAACTTCAAATTGGCGACCATAACCGGGTCGCCTTCGTTTAACCCGCGCAACACTTTTTCTGCTTCCGTTTTTGGCATATAAAAAGTTTCGCGGGTATAGCCGGTGCCATCTTTGTCCTTGTAACCAAGATAAAACCCGGCGCGCGTTCGCATGACGCACAGTTCCGTGCCGGGGTGCGGTGCGCCGCGATGCACGGTTTCATTTGTCATCGCCATCACTTGTACTCCCGTAAAATCCGGTCATACCAAGATGCAGGAATGGTTTCGTAAGTTTCCGCGCCGACCCACTTGAAGAACAGTTTTTCATCAACTTTCTTTTCCTTAATCAAGTCGCGTATTTCAACTGCTTGGTCGGCGGTAACGAGGTCATTCGGCTGGTTGCCATCGAGGTCATCACCAGTCGCAACGTCGAATATCATGCAGGTCAAATAGCGCCGCCCGTATGTGTATGTGCTGCCTGTTGCATGAGTCGCCGTTTTGTTCACGGTGCCTTTTGCGCCTTTATCATCAAGCGGAATATCCAGATGATAATTTTCTGTATGACCGCCGCTGTGATTAAGTCGTGCCGCAATCCGAACAAACCCTTCTTTCGGGCTATCTTCTTCGCCAAAGTTCAAGCTGAACCCGGCTTCCGTATAGATAGGCTTGATCGACTGCGCAATACGTTCGTGCTTGGCATACTTGCTTTTTGTTTGCGGGTTCACGGCATCGGCCAGAACAATCGGCAGTTCCTTTTGTACGCGACCCATCGCTTCGGCAAATTCCTTTTTGGCGATACGCGCCTGATCCCGCTCGTATAGCGTGAACATCTTTTCAAGCACATCAATATCCGCACCTTTGCCGACAGCATCCGAAATGATCTGCATGGGTGATACCTGCGCCGCCTGAGTAATAGCGAGTCCGTCTTGCTTTGCTTCCACCACGATCCTGTCATGCGCTTCTGTTGGTGTTTCGTTGTTTTTGACTAATTCATTCATGGTCGATTTCCTTATATGTATTTGTAATTGATTTGATGGTGTCCAAAACGCCATCGGTAATTTCCTGCGCCAACTCCCGCCGCCTTTCCTCCAAGTAGCAGTCCGGGCAATAACCTTCATAATCCTCGCCGTGCTTATCGCAATGCTCGATAGACACGGCATCATCATCCGCGAACGGCAATACCATATGATTCTCAATCATCTGTTTTCTCCTTCGTGATATACCGGGTCGTCGGCGTACATTAAATTGAAACAGCTATCGTCACAGTATTGCTGCCCTTTATAATCGGGCGTGAACAACGTCCCACATTCCTTGCACTCGTTTTTATAATCGCGCCATGCGTCCGGGCAACCGATTTCATGGCAATAAACGCCGTTGATTGTTAATGCCTCACACGAATTACAATTCATTTCATTACTCCTTTGCCAATAAAAAAGGGGCGCTCTGACCGCCCCTGTTGGTGTTATGCCGCTTGAGCGACTTCCTTCCATTGTGTCTTGGACAGGTTCAGCACCTTGCCTCCGAGCATTTCCAGTTCGGTGGCGCGGTCATAACTGTCCGTGTCGTTGGCGAGGTTGGTGACGGCATTCAACATTCCGTATTTGGTGTAGTCACCCTGCCGGATAAAGCGTTCAAGAATTGATTCTTGCTCGCCCTGTTGCAGCCCGATTGCCTTGCCAAGAACTTCAACAGCACGTACCGGCTTAACGACCTGCTCCGTCTGCGTCGATTCTTTCAACACATCAATGACCCGACTGAAGTATTTCGGGTCGGCAAACTGCGTAACCGCATCCCGGCATTCCAACAGTGCGGCTTTTGCGGCCGCCTCGATTGTGTCCTGCTGGTATTCCACTTTGCCATCCGACGATCCAACGCGACCGCCCAAGTGCCTGCGGCGAAGTCCATCCGCTTTTATCATGCTGGCGCATCCATTCAAGCACCAAAGGCGATACCAGAACGGCAGCACTTCAAATGATCCCGCGCCGATTTCGCTGTTCTGGATAATGACTCCAGACTGCACAGCGTCACCAACTTTCACTTCGCCTTCGGTACGCGGGAACACCGCTTTGATGTACAGCTTGCGGTCAGTAACGTCGCATGACACCACGTTAATATCCTTGACCGTTTGCAGCGCCCGGAAAGACGTTTCGGCAACGTGTTCATTGTCCAACCGTAAGTATCGGTCTGACAAAAACGCTCGCGCCGTTCCGTCCATCGTTCGCACCATGCGCCGCGTATCCTTGTCGCGTTCCTTGTGCAACCAATGATTAACGTTGCCTGCCAACAACGCAGGACTGTCGTCTTTCATCTTCTCGTAATACCGGGTTCCTATTCCGGTCCAAGCGGCAACTTGCCGGTGACAATACTCGGTCGGGTTCATCACTTCGCCGCCCTGAATCTGCAATTGATTCAAAACAGGTTCCATTGATATGTCCCGCGCATCAGCAACGTAATCCGTTTTTGCCTCTGCGTTCCGTTCCAATGTTGCTGCTAACTCTGATAATGATTTTCCAAGTTTCATGATTTGGCTCCTTTGCCGTTGTGGGATGATTCCCAAATAGCCCACTCGTCGAATGGGCTAGTTGCGATCACTCCTTTTCTTTGAACGTGACGTATCCGTACATCGGATCGTCGGTGTATGTCAGGTTCCGCTTATCGCAATAAGCCTTGATCGTTCTGTAAGCGAACGAATAACTTTGCTGCGCGGCCCACGACAACGCCGCTTCAATTTCTGGCTCGCGTGGTAATGGTTCGTCCATTTGTTTCCCCTTTGCATCCGCGATGGATTGTTGCAGTAATGATAAGTGCGTCATGTCACTCACCTCCGATCCGTGATGGCGCAGGGTCACCGTCTTTCAGTATCCTGAATCGGAAAAACCCCGGCGCTTCTTTTTTGAATCCCGCTATCGCGTCTGCCGCTTCCGTTTTTGAATTGTAGCGGCGCGGTTCCCAAAAACGCTTCACGCTTGAAATCCGACACCACTTATTGCCGTTCCAGTATTTAACTATGAACATGGTCGTTCTCCTTTGCCTAGTTTTGTTCCAACTGAACGCCAGCCGCGCAGCCAACCTTTCAGCCACGCTTCTGACTTGCCCTGCTTGCGGTATTGCCGCATCCGTTTTTCTTCCTCTTTGAAGTTCATGCTTGATCCTCACGTTCGATCCATTCCGCGCCAATTACGCCAACGTAATACTCGGAGTGGCGCGTTCGATCAAAAGCCTTCGGAATATCCTTTACACAAACTTTGCCGCTGCTAGATGGTTTGTGGGGCTGGCGGAAAAACTCAACAACAACTTTCTCGCCGTCGCGCAGTCTGACCACATCGCCAACTCGTACTTCTGTTCCAGTTTCTGTGTAGATCAATTTCATGTCGTGTCTCCTTTGCCTTCAGTAAGAAATTTCAAAACGGTTTCCGTCATTATCACGGAACTCGTCCGGGCCGGTCGCCCAAGCGCCAACTTTCTCAATGCAACGAATTGCGTAGTCGTATGAAAAAGTGGAAAGTATTTCGATGCCGTTTTTGATTACCTTGTACATGGTGTTCTCCTTTGCCTCATTGCGCATCTTATTACGCAAACAATGCGCGCAGTTCTTCTTTCGGTAAGTCATTAAGGATAACGGCATCAGGAACGGCCTTCGCAATGTGAGTGCGAATCTTTTCCTCACTGAACTTCGTCGTCGGATAAAACCGATAGCTTCCATCAAAGTCACCTACATAAAACGCGACTTTACCGCGCGTGACTTTCTTTAGGTCTTTGTCAATCAACCAATCAGTAACTAAGTCGCTGCAAATACCTTCAAGCGTATTCGGGTAAGTGAATGCCTTTGATTTGTCATGTGGGTCATACATATCGGTAACCACTTCCGGTAACGTGGCAATATGCTCCTGCATTGCTTTCCATCCGTCAGCGTTCGTGATGTATTCGTAATCAGCACCACCATGACCATCATTCTTAACCTCACCGACTCGCTTGCCGTCAAAGTACACTGACGCTGAATAGCAATGTGTTTCTTCACTTGCGAACTCAGCGTGTTTGATGTTCTTCAATGTGATTCGTGTATTCATTTCTTTCTCCTTTGCCTTCTCTTTGCGGTTCATGCGCCTAAAACTTCGTCGCAATAAGAATCAGCAAGGTCCGCTAATTCAATTGGCGACATTGTGGGATCATCATCTATCGGGTCATACCCAACTGCTTGCTCATAAAGAGAGCGCAGCAAAAACGTGGCATTTCTGGCTTTCGGTAAATTCGGTGATTGCCTTATGATAAGGACGCAATACCTAATTCGTTCAAATTCGTTCATGTTCTTCTCCTTTGCCATCTCGAAGGTGAATCATTTTCGGCTCGCGCCCTATGTGCCCTGCGGGCTGGCCTCGCGCAAATCCGTTTGCCGTGACTCTTATTATATATCCATGATTATAATAGTAAACAAAAAAACGAACTAAATATTAAAGAAAATCAATAACTTACCATGTTTTTCAGCTTTTTTTCCATTCCAAGTTGTAGAAACTCCGATTCATAAGCCGGATTGGGTATGATTTCGGTCATGGATACAGACACAGAAACCTTTGCGGCGATGATTGCCGACTTGCAATTATGCGGGTTAAAAATCATCGAAATCGCCGATGCAGTTGGCACAACGCAACCTTGCATTTCCAGAATTAAAAACGGACAAACATCAGAACCGTTGTATTTTCTCGGAGCGCGGATCGTTCAATTACATCGCAAAGAAATGATGAAAATGCGACGGAAGAAAAAACGAAATTAAATTATGGGGTCCGGTGGTTGGTTACTTTCAAAATCCGCGTTCGCGGTTCCTCTGAAAGTCTCCTTTGCCAGAGCGACCGGCTACCGGACCCCACCTTTTTTGGCGAAGGAGATTATTGTTTTTATTAAGAGGAAAAAATATGTACGGCAAAATATTCGATTCAATGTATGACGGCACGCTTGTTGAAGATTGGCGCGCGCTCATAACGTTTCAACAAATGATTGTCTTATGCGATGCAGATGGGACGGTGGATATGACACCGCACGCAATATCACGGCGAACAGGAATTCCAATTGAACACATCGAAGCCGGGATAAGAATTCTGGAAAACCCGGACCCGTATAGCCGGACACCAAGTGAAAACGGGTGCAGAATTCAGCGGCTAGACGATCATCGTCCGTGGGGGTGGACTATCGTCAATCACGAAAAATATAAAACGCTTCAAGACTTCGATACGGTGAGGGCGCAGAACAGGGAAAGGCAACGACGATTCAGGGAAAAACAAAAAGAGGGCGTAACGTTACGTAACGTTATCGTAACGCATGATAACGCCGAGTCACGACATACAAATAAAGATACAAACGAAAATACAAATAAAAGAAAAAAGACTTTGGTCGATAAATCGACCGGGTTCGATGAATTTTGGGCGCAGTACCCGAAAAATCGAAACAAGAAAAAGGCGCTGGAAATATGGAAGCGCAAGAACCTGCACGTATTGGGAGTCGATATTGTTCAGGACGTTATCAACCGGGTAACGATGGATCAGCGATGGGTTGATGGGTACATACCTGACGCAACGACATATTTGAACGGTGAGCGATGGGAGGATGAATTAAGCGACACGCGCGGCAAGCGCAAACTTACTTACGCGGAGCAGTTAGCCGCAGACCTCAAGGCAAAGGAGAAATAACATGACGCTAATGACTGACGATATTGGCCGCTTGTTCGCCATCATGCAAAGCAATTACGGCAACCGTTGGAATTTAGATTCACACGCTGTTGGCGTTTGGTATGAAAAATTAAAACGGTATGACGCGGAAACGATAATGAAAGCCGCTGACGCTGCCATTGACCACTATTTAGATTGGCCTCCGACCATCGGGCAGTTCCAGCAAATATGTTCACCGCGCGCCGGGTCGGGTCCACGGTACTTGCCAGCACCAGAAATTCCAAAACCGGAAACCATCGCAAACCGTTTGCTATTCCAGATGTTGAAGAACGTTGGCGGCGTGGATAAGGCAACGCTGGCCGACCTGCTGGAAGTGAAGCGTGTCGAATGTCACAAACTGGACCGGGAACCGGACGATGACTTTATTGCCGGAATAGAAAATATGTTCGCCGACCTGATGAACGGAATGGACCGAGACAAACGGCGCGCGGAACGTGAAGTGGCGCGTGAATCGTTCAGGGTTAGACAGGGGATGCCGCAATGCAGGTAACTCAAACAGATATGTTTACTGAAAACCGAAGCAAATACCCGGACGGGTTTTTCCACTGGCTTTCAAAAAATCAAAAGGTATGGATTGCGTTTGAAGCAAAAGCGTTGCAGATGGCGCGGACCAGACGCAAGCGATATTCAGCACGAACAATCGTTGAAGTGCTTCGCTGGCATTCCGACATAAGCGATCACACGACGCTGTTCAAACTGTCCAACAACATGACTCCGGGCATGGCTCGGCTATGGATGGAAAAGCACGGCGACCAGTTTCCGCGCTTTTTTAGCCTGCACGGAAAGTAATCATAAATAGAAACGTGGTAAAATCAGCACTAAACTAAAAACACACCCTTACTAAAGGAGCACACCGTGCGAATTAAGTTGAAAGATATAAGGCCGAATCCCTATCGAGATATGGATATTGACCCGCTAAACAGCAAAGCGATTAATTCTCTAAAGCTGTCGATCGACCAACACGGATTCTGGAATGGATTGCAGGTTCGTAAAAGCGGCAAGCACTATGAGTTGATTTTTGGGCATCACAGACTAAAAGCCGCAATCGACGCTGGAATTAAAACGGCAGAAATCCCGGTCGTGCGAATGACCGATGAAGAAACGGTCAGGGCAATGGCAACAGAAAACGCCACGCACCGTGAAACCAATTTCTCCGCTTGTGCCAATGACGTTGCCGCCGCTTGCCGGGTTCTCGGTTATCTAATGCTCACGGCAAAATCATTAGATGACCTGCCGCCTAGCGTTGTAAAAATTTTTACAACGGTCCATTCAGACAGCAAACAAAGCGCATCATTTGAAACCTGCCGTGGTCTGTTCCTGAAAGGGAAGGGGCTTGGGAAATCATTACTATTTCGATATTTTGAAAAACGATTACCAGAGGGAGTTATCAACGAAGTTCTCGCACAGATGAACGCATCAGGAAAGCTGGCAGAAATAACAGAGGAAGTTGTCGAAAAGGCGATTGCGGCTGGCGCGGATATTGAAATGCCTGAAATAAAACAAGTTAAACCGCAATTTGATATGGCAGTCGGACAGATATTCACAGATACATCGCACTTGGCTGCGTTCCGAAAGGCAGTCACATCGGAGTTTGCGAAAGAAGTGTTGCCAGTAAACAAGCAATCCCGACTAGCAAGCCAAATCAAAAACAGCATTGAAACAGATTTCAGAGAATTGCCGGATAAAAGCGGAAAGAAAAGACCATTACCGCTAACCGCCGAAGAAATAAAACGACGAACTCTTATCACCATTGGCAAAGCGCAAGGAATTAGTCGTAAAAGACAAAAAGCGGCACTGTTAAAAAACGAAGCGATGGCAGCAAGGCATGAATGGTCATTTGCAAGAAACAAGCTCAGTCACGTTGAAGGTCATTTAATAAAGTTGGAAGCCTTTCTTGATAAAGGGGTTATGCCGGAAGGACTCGATCATATCGCTTTGAAACACTTTTTTGATAATGACTTAAAACGATGTAATGAAACATTTGAAAGAATTAAAGCGAGGTTAAGCAAACCAACTAAAGGGCAATTGAGGAAAATAAAATGATTAAAGCAGATATGACAAATCGTGAAGGGTACGCAAAAGCGTTCAGGTTATACGCTAACGAAAAATTCAATCAACTTAATTCGGACAATCAAGACGTTCTTATTCCAAAAGCATTTTGGTATGAATTTGTATTTACCGCTGGCTATTTACCGAACGATTGGAAATTCATGCCAGATCGAACAGACAAAGAGCGATGGTCGTTATTAGTTACAAGCGCAAGCCGAATACGAACTGAAATGAACCACGTTTCAAAATTAGGCGCAGCGGGGGAGCCGCCGTTTGAATTGAAGGCGCACAAAGGTCAAGACTTTTACATATTACGATCCTTGGTATCACTAGCGATGGTGACGTATGAAGAAATAGGATCAATGGTAGAAACGTATTTGCACAACAAACGATCACAATTAAGGTCAACGCATGACTTTTTGGTTGAAAAAGCGGAGAGTGGCGAATTGCCCGTTAGCTTGTCATCGCATATATCAATGCTCGATCCAATGTGGAACAGGGCGGTAAAAAACGCAGCAGTACAAATCACTGGTTACATCGAAGATGTTCAGTCGGCCAAAAAATTGTTTGACGAGTTTGAGGAAACGAAAAATAAACTGCTGTCTATAGAAGCGAATTCCTAAAATGAAAAAAGAACTCACCACTGAAGAATTCAACTTCGCGGCAATGACCGCCGATCCTAGCCCGGAAAAAGCACTGTACTGGTTAAGCTATTACGCCGACGAGTGCGGCGATGCGTTTGGCCGAATGAAGTTTCTGGAATTGAATCGCAAGACCGTTCGGGGTCGGCTTTATCACACATACGCCAACGGGTCGAACACGGACAAGATGCAACGCGCCGAAGCGGACCCGGAGTATGTTGAGGCTTGCCAGAAGTTTGCAAACGCGGCGGCGGATCACATGCGCTTATCCGTTTTGAAAGAAGCGGCTGTTCTGAAAATCACCGTATGGCAAAGCAAGGCTAAATTGGCAAACCGAGGGCATCCATCGTGAAAACGCGGAAAGGAACTGCCGAGGAAAAGTTCTGGCGCATGGTTGAAAAAACTGAAAGCTGCTGGCTTTGGCTCGGGTGCAGGCAAGATAACGGGTATGGTCAGTTTCGATGGGAGGGGAGAACGACGCTAGCGCATCACGTGTCGCTGGTCATAGATGGTGTGGATGTGCCAAGCGGCATGTTTACGTTTAACGACTGCGGCAATCGCCATTGTGTCCGCCCGGACCATTGGATAATTACAACAATGTCATTGGGAGTAATGGCGAGGCACAGACATGAAAAACATTGAAGACCGGGAGCAAATGGCGGTTGTTGAGTGGGCGTTCTTTGTGCGCATACCAAAATCAATCGCCCGTGTTGGCGAGTACCTGATTGCTATTCCAAACGCAGGTATCAGGTCGGCGCGTGTTGGTGCCAAGTTCAAGAAGATGGGAATGAAACCGGGTGTGTCGGATTTGTTTTTGGCTTATCCATCGTTTCCATGCAGCGGACTTTGGATTGAAATGAAAAAGCCGCGCCGGGAGTTCAATACGCCGCGCGAAGCTGCAACTGCTGTCACGGATAATCAGCAGGAATGGCTCGACAAGATGAACGCCCGAGGTTACATGGCGAAGGTCGCGTATGGCGCTGACGAGGCGATAGCTATTATCAAGAACTACTTGGGGATACAGCTATGAAAACTTATTACATGGCACACGCAATGAAAACGAAACTGGAAAGCGAGGGAGGCGGCGAAGTAAAACTGCCTGACGAGTGGGCTGGCGTAATGCCTATCTATCGAACCGAGGAAGAATGTCGCGCCGATTATCC
>Ga0307380_10006990_pt1 | contig 14737 bp, 9 predicted proteins | sample UN3MG_FD_202239 | JGI IMG/M metagenome (GOLD analysis project Ga0307380, IMG submission 202239) | Soil microbial communities from Risofladan, Vaasa, Finland - UN-3 | ecosystem: Environmental > Terrestrial > Soil > Coastal area > Acid sulfate soil | place: Finland: Risofladan, Vaasa | collected... | reverse complement strand
GATCATGGCGGGAAGGTCCACGGTGAACTGCTTTTCTTTCTGAAGCCGCTCGGCGGCGGCGAGCAGGGTGTTCTTTGGCGGCGGGGTTTCCCCCATTGCGCTGATTACGATGACGTTGCCTCCCGATCCGTAGGACCACTGCTGGCGGAATGCCGAGGCCAGAGTCCGCCGGTGGTAATGGTATGACTCGAAGCCTGGCCGCAGATTGTTGACGACGATTCCGCCGGGCGCCAGGAGCATCCTAATGCTCTCCATGAATTCCTTGGTGGTGAGATGATAGGGGATGTATCCGCCGCGGAAGGCGTCGAGAAAGATAACGTCGTATTTCCTCTTCTCACGGACAAATCGGCGAACCTGAACGCGCCCGTCGCGGATATACACCTTCATTCGAGGACCTTCCCGAAAACCGAAGAAGTCTCTGGCGACGGCTGCAACATCAGGATCCAACTCGATATTATCGATTTGCGCATCCGGAAAATAGTGAGCGACGGCCATCGACAGTGTTCCGCCGCCAAGACCGATGAAGAGCACCGATTTTGGCGCCGGATGGTGGGCGAACGCCGCCATCATAAGGCCGTAATATCCGATCTCGAAGCAGAGAGGATTGGCCAGATTGACCGCTGATTCCTCGTACTCGCCCCCGGACCGCCGAAACTGCATATGCCGGACGCCGCCGCTTTCCGTAACTCGGATATAGTGATAGAGGCTTTCTTTTTCGAGCAGGACCTTGAATCCCCCGTTTTCGTCGAGGGCGTCGCGCTCAAAGTCGGCCTGTTCGTCGTTTCCGGCCCCGCACTGCACGAAATCGCAGGGGTCCACGTCTGGACCGAAGCCCAGGACCATAATCATCAGAAGAATGGTCTTCATTGGTTTAACTCCTGTTTTTCCAAGGAAGGGGCCAGTTGCCAGACGCAGAACAGCCAGACGGCCAGCAACAGCAGCAATCCCGCGGAGAGATAAAGTATGTGCTGGATGCCGATCCATAATATGAAATAGAACGCCGTCAGCAGGCAGCCCAGGAAGCTGCCCGCGGTGGAGATTGCGTAGAGCGTTCCTGCGCTCGTTCCGATGGTGGCGACGTTTCGAGCGATCAAATGAACAGAATAGGGCGATACCATGCCCAGCAGCAGGCTCGGAATGAAGAAAAGCGACGTCGCAGCGAGGAGCGAGCCCCATCGCTCGTGCAGGTCGAACGAGGCGAACCACTCGCCGGCAGAGCGATGCCAGAGGGCCACGGGCAGAAGGAAAAGGGCTGCTGCGGCTATTATCGAGGCGAGCGCCCGGCCGCTGGGGAAACGTTGGGACATGATCCCGCCCAGGAAGTAGCCCACACTCAGCGCAGCGAGAAAAACGCTGATGACACTGCCCCATACCCAGATTCCGCTGCCGAAATAAGGCGCGAGCATACGGCCGCCAATGATTTCGAGCCCCATCAGAATCCACCCACATCCAAAGACCGTAACTGCAACGCCAATTTTACGAAACATCGCGCTTCATTCCTTATCTTACTGGATTCTGTATTTCCCATTTAACTTCATAAAGGGTGCTCTTGCAGGCTTTGACACCGTTCTTGAGACACTCCTGCACAATTCAAGCCCTATTAATACCAAAACTCCATCTCAATTGCAACAACTTTCCGGCAGATTCAGCGAGCCACGTCGCATTAAACACAAGAAAAGTGAGGTATTTGCGTGAAGAATCCACTTATTCCCACTATTTTGGCATACCGCCGCCGTTCCCCTCCATTCCAGAACCCGATTTTCAGCAGTTCCACACATCATCCCGGCCTCGCGGTTATTGTCAAAAAACACAACTGCCTGATCCGGTCAAGGATTTCCCGAAAGAGTATCCTCGGAACAGCCACTTCTGCCATTTGAAATATCACGGGATGTGCAACCTCTGGTGCACGACGAATCTGACCAACTGTACGTTCAGCGGAAACATAGGTGAGTCTGGTCCGGCTGTATATGTTGACGAAGGATTTACCAACGCAAGTAATTGTATTTTCTGGAACCGTCCAGACGGTTACTACGAATACGATGGATGGGGTACGCATAGCTACAGCAACGTCCAAGGCGGCTTGCCAGCTGCTGGTTCCTTGGGCGTCATACCATATCCTTCTGGCTTCCTCAGACCAGTTAGGATTAGCTGAAGTTCCATGCCTGTGCATGCCGTGAACCCTTTCAGCTGCCTGGAAATGCAGAAGCTCCATAATAGCCCCGCCTCGCTCTTCGGCCGTATGGTAAATTCCCACAGGCCGTTGAGGTTTTTCCACCGCTCGCGCCGCATCACCGGCCGTGGGTATTCGGGCAGGGCATTGGTCGGCGAGACTTCCTTCGCCCAACGAGTTACCATATCTCCCTTGACCATTTACCACGAAGGTTTTTCTGCATCTGCTTCTGCGGCACAGCACATCAGGCCGGGACCGAACGTCGCAATAAGAACGGCATAACATGAGACGGCGCCCTGTTTTCGGATTGATCCTATACAATTACTCATTCCTGAAACTCCATCTCTAATTGCCACAGTCTCCTGCATGTCCACGTTCTTGCGGTGCCCTCTCACCCATCCGTGGGAATGTTCAATTCGCGAAGCGTCCGGCGCAGCCAGGCCAGTGACTTCTCTATCATGGGACCACCGGCCCCCTCACACTCCATGCTGAGTACGCCGTCATATCCAATATCCCGCAGGATGGTCAAAACCTTCCGGATGTTCCCTGCATTGACGCCGTCGCCGATGGCACAGTTACTTACTGCGATGCCTGTCTGCTTACCGAGGACCGCCGCGGCCAGCGACTTGCTGACATCCTTGACATGCACGTGGGCGACCTTCTTCTTGAACCGGTCACAAAAGGCCACCGGATCCTGTCCGGCAATGTATGTGTTGCCCGTATCCATGTTCATGCGCAGATAAGGTGAATCACAGAACGCCAGCATTTTCTCCATCATGTCCGGATTGGTCGTGAAATACCCGTGCACCTCGATGTCGATTATCATCTCATAGGCATCGGCAACCTCGATGATTCGGCCGTAGCTGCGTTTCATCATGTCCATGGCTTCATCATCGGACAGGCCCTCGGGCTTGTGCAGGCCGTCGGTTGTCGCAATCCTTTCACAGCCGGCCAGCTTGGCCCAGGGAATGCTCTTGAGAACATAAGGCACACCGTACATCGGCCCGTCCTTGCCTGATAGCGGGAATGCCGCGTCCACCTGTGAGAATCGAACGCCATACTTCTCCATTTTCTTGCTCAATAAAAGGGGATCTTCGTAAAGCGCAACATGCGGTTGATATCCGAGACCGTGAATCCAGCTGACCCCATCAATCAGCCCGCATTCGATAAAGTGGACATCGTTGGCCTGAGCCCATTTGAGACATTTCTCGAAACTCCAGTAAGACGAATTGAACGCATCAGTATGAAAACCGATTCTCATCATAGCCTTGTCCTTCCTTCTGGTGGTAGTGCTTCCTAATGCCGTGCCGGCCAGCGCCACAGAGGCTGCCGCCACAAACTCGCGTCGTGTACAATGTGTAATGTTCTTATGCATGTCGATACCCTTCCTTTACTGTCTCACCCGCCAATCGGGGCAGTGTTTTCCCTGCCATGGGACTATCCGTGAATGATACCATAATGAAGGTGATTCTGCCAGGATCAATGTCTTAAAAGCATTCTCAACGGCCTCCTTGGTTGTAGTTGAGTTGTAGGTGCGTCAAGCCAAAAAAGCAGAGAAAAGGGGAATACAAATTATGCCTCAACAAGAGGAACTATAGTACATCCACTCGACGCAATAAGCACTGCAATGGCACGCCTTATTTGGTTTTACTTGCCCGGATGTAATTTTTGGTAGACACAGGTAGGGGTATAGGGTATACTCTCAGTAAATGTGATGCCTACCAACAGCTTCAACTCGGCTTAGCTTTTTCGCTGGCGCTCCAAAACCAGCCGGTTAAGCCCACCGTTAAGTGGCTTAGCAAAGGAGAGTAATGTGAGTGCACGACAACAGCCACAGGAACAAGAATCATGAACGTGAAACTGCGATTGATCTTATTCGGCGCTGCCATTGCCATCTTGAGCCCGGTGTCCAAAGCCCAGACAGGGCTTACACCCGCGCCAGGTCACTGGCCGCAGTGGCACGGCCCAAATCGAGACAATGTCTCGACGGAAACAAGCCTGCTCAAACAATGGCCTGATGGTGGACCACCGCTACTGTGGAAAGCGACCGGTTTGGGCAAGGGCGTGATGTCACTGGCCGTTGCGGGAGGGCAAGAGCCGCGACGTACAGGATTTTGTAAAACGTGTGAGAGACGCTGGTGTGCTGGCCGGCGTCTCAGCACATAATCCCGACTGCATCAAACAGATTGCCGACGAGGGCTGGCAGGTCGATCTTTTCATGGCCTGCTTTTACTACCTTACCAGGACGCCGGAGGAACTTGAAAAAATGCCACCAGTCGTCACGGTCCAGGTCGGCTATCCGTTCTTTTCCTCTGATCCGATGGCCATGACCAAAGTGATCCGGCAGGTCGACCAGCCTTGCCTGGGCTTCAAGATACTGGCGGCAGGCCGGATGTGCGGCAGCGAGCATAAAGTTGAGGCCGCGTTCAAGTTCGCCTTCGAGTATCTCAAACCCACCGATGGTGTTATCGTCGGCATGTATCCTCGATATCATGACCAAATCCGCCAGAACGCCCAATACACGCGACAATTCGCGGCTACACGGTAGGAGTAGCGTTGGATCAAGAGGCATGAAGGTTCATCAAAGGCGCGTTGCCAAATGAGGAAGTGAATTTCAACAACTACAATATTAGATTGTTGCTGATTCGCTCACCCCCTGCCAACCTGGCGCATTCCTTTCCTATCTCTCGCCATCGTCCTGTACCACTTCCGCCTTCTTTATGCCAGTTTGACAGTGTAGGGCACATTGAAATTCTACTACTCATAAGAAAGGGAAGATTGCAAGAGCGTTGTCGGATGAACCAACCGTTTTCCATAAAAGGGGAATATCATAAGGGCTTGAGATTTCAAGTAATATGGCTATGATATGGTATCGTTAGATGTTTCGTACGATTATTTGAACTAATTGAGGTTTAAGAGTGCTGCGAATAGTCCATATAGGGAAATTCCGTCTTTTGGAAAAAAGGTGATAAACTTGAAAGGGATGTGGGTTATGAAATCCGGTCGAGGTATTAGTAGCTATGGATTGCCTTTGTTGAAGACAACGTTGATTCTTCTGCTGGCAACAAGCGCAGGGGCGTCAGCGGCCCAAGGAAGTGAAGATACAGCAAATACACTGATCTGGGACACACTGTCACCTTTTGTGGAGACTGTCGATTTCCGAGATAGAAGCAGCTGGAAACCTGTCCCTGCCGATCTTCTGACCCTCGAACTCGACCCATTAGCGGCCTTTTCGGACCCGGGTTACTATGGGAGAGAATACGATTTCAAAGGGGATGCGATAGTAGAGAATGAGCACTTAACGGCGGTGTTCTGGTCAGGAAAAGGGAAAGTAGTCATTTACTCGACAGCGGATTCGAACGAGAAGAGAATGGAATTTGTTCCTCTTCAACTAAAAGGAAAGCCGGCGAGCATCACTTCCTGCAGCATATTGCAGAATACGGGCGACGAAGCAGCTTTGGAAGTTTCTTTTTCTGCCCAAAAAACAAAAGAAAACTTGTCTGCCATTATTGCATTCAGCAAGTCTGAGATTGTCGAGATCAAACCCGCGGAGAACATGAAGGGAATAAGTATCCTCGGTCCAATCGAGTATGGTATAGTGCCCAGTTTCATTGGCGATGATCTCATATTTAATCCCGGAGAATATCCTTCGATGAATACGCTTTGTGTCCCTTCAGAAAATCTTTTCCTGGGATTACTTAAGGGAGAAAACAATGTGCTGGTCGTCACTTGGCCCCAGGGAAAGCAACAGATGAAGCTGGTGCTGGGTAATGAGCAGAGAGAGACACGCCTCATCGAATCTGTTGACTTCAGTAATGACGGCAAGAGTATGTATCTGGCCCTATTGGGCGCGCCGGGTATCTGGCATAAAGAGGAGTTGATGCCTTCCTATTTGGAACGGGACGTAGCTATCAACTGGAAAAGACCTTTTTCTGCAAAATGGGTGACCCAATTATATGAAGGTGAGGTAAAGACTACCTTTAAGTTTAGAGAATCCGAACTAAAAAGAATCTGGCGGGGTGTGATTGGTTCCTACAGCTATCCCGTCTGGTTTAGCGGGGAAAATGCCTTCTATCGGCTTGGTAAGAAGATACCCCCAAAGGCCGAATCCATTATCTATTGTCTGGAGAGAAAAAATACTCCCGTCTCGGTTTCTACTCCTGTTGATATCATGAAGGGAACGCTGGGCAGGCAAACATGTGATACCATACTTGACGTTGCAGGTCGCAAGCTGCGAACCCATCATAGAAGAGGACGCCAAGGTATTCGTCGTGCTGCTACGTGTGGATGTACTGCAGCAATCCAGGTCGTCTTTGAAGCGGGCGAAGAAGCAGAGAAGAAAGAGTATGTTAGCGAGGCCGTTGATGATATGGTCTACTTTGTCACGCGGCATATGGAAAGAATCAACGAATACCAGGATTTCGCCGGCAACATGATAGAGTTTCTGAATCTGACAAGGAAATCTTCTCCTGACCTTCAACCATTTCTTGACAGTATGGAGTCAATAGCACAGGAGATAATCCGGGAATACAACAGGCAGAAAGAGAATATCAAGACCCTGGAATACGCGCATGAATTATCTCGTAAGACGAAAGCTCTTACTCGAAAGAATGATCCAGGAAATCTGGCAACCTATATGGACCTCAGCAAGAAATGGAGAGAAATGGGCGGGGCCCAGGACAACCTTCTTACACAGTGTCACACTTTAACCAGGAAACTACTCCAGGAGGCAGGTTATGGTTGCGTACATCAAGACAAAGCAGTCGAAATAGCAGAACAAATCAGAATACGCTGCAGGAGATGTCTTAGAAATCCTGACGGCTATGAAATATGGCCGGACTATTGAACATGTAATTTCAAATCGAAGGATGAAAATCGGAAACCAACGATTATGAAACAGTATATTATAACTGCACTTCTCTTACCCGGGATTTTAGCTCTGCTTCAAGGCTGTGAACGCAAGGCTCAGGACGGTGCCCCGAGCAAAACGGAAAATGAATCCGGAATGAAGATGGTCCAGCTTCCCGGCGGCTGGTTTACCATGGGAGATGAGGATGAGGTAGATGCAAAGCCCCACGAGGTGTTTGTCAGCCCGTTTTATATCGACAAGCATCCAGTGACTCAAGAGGAACACCAAAGAGTGATGGGAGAAAATCCTTCCCGCTGGAAGGGAAGCAAGAATCCTGTGGAGCAAGTGCGCTGGTCCGATGCAGTCAGATACTGTAATGCCCGTTCTCGGTCGGAGGGTCTTCAACACTGCTATGATCTGAAAATATGGGAATGTAATTTTAATGCAAATGGATACAGACTTCCTACAGAAGCGGAATGGGAATATGCCTGTCGGGCAGGAACTAAAACAACATATTTTTTTGGGAATAGTCCGTCAAAACTGGGGAATTATGCCTGGTTTAAAGAGAACTCTGGTGGAAAACCGCAGCCGGTAGGGAAAAAGCGGCCCAATCCGTGGGGCTTGTACGATATGTACGGTAACGTATGGGAATGGTGCAACGACTTTTACAAAGTAGACTACTATCAGGAAGGGCCGCAAGAGAATCCGAAAGGACCGAAGGCCGGCGACAACAAGGTGGTGCGCGGCGGTGCATGGAAATTCAGCGCCGAGAGCTGTCGGTCGGGTTATCGCTACAACGAAGATCCCGGCTATGTTGATGTATGTTTTGGATATGATATCTATGGCTTTAGATGCGTTAGAAATGCTCCCGGTGCTATTCAGCCCGGGCAAATAAAACTCAGCACGCCGAACATGAAAAGCAGGAACCATAATGCTGCCACTAAGTAAGGAGAGCGTCTGCCTATTATTTCTTTCTCGTGATGCCCTTTCCCAATAAGGGTAAGACTTCATTTGTTTCCGTTGGGCCGTAATTAAAGATGGTAAAGCCCCCTGTACCGAGTCGGCGTGTGATATTGATATGCTCAATTAGTTTGCAGATGCCGGAGGAGCTGCTCCAAACACTTAAACCGATCCCAGGATAACAAGGAACATTACCGACCCACTTAAGCTGCTGTTCAATCATGTTCCGGAAGTGGCTGCTTGAGTCTGTGTAGTCCATAGGGCAGACGAAGTCAAGAAAGCCGCGGTCACACCATAGCTTCCAATCCTGACCAACAGTGTTACGGTCAACCGGCCAGTTTCTAAAAACTGCCGCAGATATCTTGATATCTGGTCTGATGTTCTTTGCCTGTTGAGCTACGGCAGCCACGACCGTTGTTATCTGCAGACGGCGGAAGTCCAGCCATTTTTCGTTCAGGCTTTCGTTATTTCTCAAGCCGGTGGGCCAGTTGTTGACCTTTCTGCCAATGTTTTTCTCAAACCGTAGACGACAGCCTGTGCAAAAACAGCCCTCCTTACCAGGATAGCGTATATAGTCAAAGTGCAATCCATGGACGTCGTACTTGCGAGCGACTTCGAGCATAGACTCAATCTCCAGTTTCTGGTTGTCCGGGTGTGATGGACACAACCAGCGTTCATTCGATGAGCCATCATAATTGACCTGGGTTCGTTCCTTTGCCCTCATCCTGGCGATGAACTTTTTGTCTGTTGCCCAACCCATATTGTAGTTGACTTTCCAGATATGACATTTAATTCCATATTTCTTGCATGCAGTAAGACAAAGGTCTATTTGGTCGCCCTTTTCCTTTACAGCTGCAGCTACAGGCAATACCTCACTGTTATAAAAGGCTACACCTCCCCAAAGCATGTTAGGCAGAATAGCGGTGAAGCCGTTCTCAGCCAAAAGTTTAATAGCCCCGTCCCATGTCATGCCAGCCACACCAAAGGCACTGTGACACCAGAACGCCCGATGTTCTCCATGCAGAGGCTTTTGAGCTAAGCAATATGCGTCTATCATAGACTCCTGGGCTTTTTCAGCGACGGCAATGGCTTTGGAGAAGTCACCCTCAGATAGCAGATCCAGGCCCTGTTTGCGAAGTCCGGCGGCACGTTCCAGAGCTAATTCGGCAGGGCTACCTTTGGAGATAAGTTTTTCTACGCCTTGCTTAGACGAATTGTAGTCAACATAGGGCCCAAGCCGGCCGATACGGTCAAGGCAGCCCTTGGCTGCTTCACGCCATAGTTCGGGCAAGAGGTTTCCGATCATAGCGAGCAGCAACTGCAGTTTGTTTGCTGAATCATCAGACAAAAGCACATGCGTCAGGAACATACAGTTTTCGCTGATTACAACGGCGGGTTTACCTGTAGATTGGTCGTTGTTGCTGTACCACAATGCAGCGATGCGACTGCGGCCCTCTACAGCAGATACATCATGTATGTTCCAGGAAGCCTGCTCGGTAACATCCGGCATTCCTTGTAAACCCTCATCGGAAGGACGAATCGAGGCAAAATAACCCTGATATTTCTGGCGAATATGAGGACCGACGCGAATACCCACTATTGGTTCAAAACGCCTGGATAGTGCATAACAAGCAATCAGCTTCCCATCAGCCTGAAGGAATTTAGCTATCTCGTCCGTTACTTTATCTGGTATCTTCGGATTGTACGGTAGAATCATGAGCTTGATACCCTTCAGTCTCTCTGACGTGACATCAAGGTCGCTGAGGACTATGTGTGAAAGACCGGCCCTGTCAAGAAACTCGGCCATGATGTTGGTGTATTGTTTAACAGCCTTTAATTCGTTAGGTGTTTGGCTTGCGACTGAATCACCACGTACAACGATAATTTTGCCACCAGAGCCAAACAAGCCCAAAGCTGTAATGTAAAACGCAGTATCCACGTCTTGACCGCGCCATGCGGAAATGCGAATCGTGTCGACCTTGCTCCATCCGGCTGGGCGGCCTTCTATGTCGGTCGAATTCTTGTGAATCTTCACTACCGTCCACCCGGCCGAGGTGGGGGCAGCGAACTTCCCGCTGTACCACCCGTCTCCACTGTGAAGGTAAACGCTAAAGCTACCTATGGGTGATGCATCGTGACAGTAAAACAAGAATTGCAGGCCCTTGCACATCGTAAGATCCAGCTCGAGTTCTCTGTCCCAGGAAGCCCGGTCAAACTTAGTACCATGGAAGTTACAGGGCATTTTCAATGCTTTTTTGTCTTCAATTTCTACTAACGAAACTGATTTGCTGCCGGTCATTGGCCTCCAGGATGTATGAGCTGTCTGCTGAGAATACGATAAGTCGTCGATGATTTCGTAAGTTGTCTCGGGAATTGGCGGCACCGGCTCCGCAATAGCGACAGATTGAACAACACAGGCAACAACGAACACTGCTTTTAAACGAATGGACATAAGGTATTTTCCAAAAAGTTAATTGTTCCTTCTTGCGTTTCCCATATTTGCAAACAGAGTGGTTCTGATGGTCATAAAGCTCCGTTAGAAGCTATTCGACCTCAAAGCATCGGCTGGTGGCATAAACATGCACACCGAAGCCTCGAATTCCATCACGAATAATCCCTTTTTTCACAATATGACTCTCCTCCGAGTAAAGTCTGTAAAGCGTCTTTCCTTCTATTTCTTTTGGCAATCGGCTGACAGTGAAAGCAATACCCTGATGGTGCTCGTTAACGGCAATCAATACCCAGTCTTTGTCGGTCTTGCGAAGCAACAAATGTGGTCCCTGTCCATCAATGGAGCCATAAGTTTCATCTGCAATTGCGACAGGTATAGTCTTTGGATGCTGACCGAGGATTGCCGGCTCAAGAGCACGTAGCTGGCGGGCTATTTTCATCAAATCCCGCCACAAGGAGCTGTCCTTCTCAATATAGTGTGTGCCCCAGTAGAGGATTGCGTTTGCTCCATGCACAATAGCATCATAAGCCATAAAACGGGTTTCGTGGAAGTTGGGGCGTCGGCCTTTAACAGGATCAGCTTCTTTCTCGCCTTCCTTGTTGAGATCCCTCCAACCGAATCCTTGTAGCACCATCCAAATTGATTTACCGGGAGCCGCCGCACGCATCCTGTCTGTATAAGCTCCCACAGAACTAAGGTTTGTGTCCTTTAAATCACTGTGTCCGTTAGTGGGGTTGAAAGGTACTGGATAAATATCACAGCCGGCGGCATCAACCGCCTGGTTATATTCCTGTAAGCTTTTGATAGAGTTTCTGGGGGCATGATTTTGCCAGATAATATGCCTGGGGTCCAACTGCCGTATGACTTTGCAGCCTCGCGCAATAGCTGTGCTTAGTCTATCTACCTCGGTTGGACAGTCTGACTCCTTCCAGTCGGGATGTGGATTTTTTACGTGAAGCTCCTTCCACAGACCGTCATAGATTTCTTCAGCCTTATTGAACAATCCACGCTGATTATAATCATTGGCCTTTTCCAAAAGAGACGACCACTTGGCAATGCTTGCGTCTATGGTGTTGGATTTGGCTTTATCTACGTGTTTTCGCAGTTCGCGCTGTTGTCCGCCAAATACCCAGTGAAAGCGAGACCACCAGATATTCCAAAGAACTTCATCAGGAAGTTCCCAGACCAGCAGCGCCGGGTGATTTTTGAAGTCATTTATGATTTGCGTCAGTTGTTGTTCAGATTTTTCGTCACCTTTTTTCAGCTTGACAGCCGACCCCAAACAAATCCAACCGTAAAGCTTATGTTTGTTTAGACGATCCAAGGTTTTTATGTCCTGTGTGACCCGGACTAAATTGAATCCGTTTTCGGCCATTTCTCTTAATATTGCATCCTCTTTCGGCAGCTCATATAAGCCTATGATCAGCCGGGCAGTTCCATTGATTTTCAAAAAACCATCCTGGTTGAAGTGACTATCCCCTGTGTGTCCGGGACTCTTCATGACAATGTTCTGTGCCTGGACCTTTAATGAAAAAAGACAAGCCGAAGATAACAATACTAAAGAGAACAGGACTTTATGAAGTTTTGTATTATCCATAGCTGAATTGACCATCCAATTTATGTTCGAACGCTTTCTGTTTACAAAAGAGTACTATCTTTCTGGAGCATAATCATACCACTTATACCAAATTTACGAGTTGAGGAATACTTAGAATATCACAGTAGACGTTATGGTCTGCCCCCTTTTTGTGTACCAGTTGTTATGAGAGTATTCCACAACTATTCTCCTTGTCTTGAGCAAGGCTCCGGTTCCCTCCGCCTTCCTCAAGACACGTCGCCGCGAACGCCACCGGGGCCACATAGTCCAAGCATCTGTGCGGCCGATAGTGATTATAATCTATCCGCCGGCGATCCGCAACATGCCTCAGTTCGTCAATATGTAAAAACAATTCTCTGTTCAACAACTCATCTCTCCGTTTGCTGTTAAATGATTCAACATATCTTGATAGGTTCGTCCACGGGGGCTGAGGAATTCCCAACACGCCCATGTTCGCGCGGCATCAAAACCAACATTCTCAGAGTCGGACCCTTCACAAGAGCACAGTGTTGTTCTGCTCAGAAATCAGGTATAATAGTATCATAGATTTCTTGCGTAGAGACTATTTGGTGAAATGTTGCTTCTGTGAACAATTATATGGGATATTCCGGATGAAGGCACCAGCGAAAGTAATTCCTGTATTTGTTTTTGCTGTCGTGTGCTCGGCGTTCGTCAGCGACGAATTACATGCAGTGTCTGTCCGACAGATACCAGGTCAGCATAGCGGCGAAGACTTGACGTTTATAAGAGAAGCCAGGCTTCCCGCAGAAAAGTCTACTTCGTCCTATCACAAGCCGACCGGCAATGAAGCGGGCCCTTTTATCTATCAGACGTCACAAGGCATAATCTTCCAAGTCACTACAGAAGGGCTATCGTCGATACGCATTGGACAGAGAGAACTGGCTTCCGGCGGCTGGTCCGTTTTCAATGCTGAAAACTGGTTCAAGGACTCCGGCTCCGGTATCGTCAAGACTGAACCTGTGGCAAATAAATCACTCGAAGTCCTTGCCGCCAATCGTGTACGCGTGCGGCATGCCGCCGGGGATGTGGTATGCGTTGCCGACTATACTTTCGATGGAGAGGATGTAACGATCTCATCCCGCATCGAGAACAATCACTCATCAGAGCCGATCAACGTGGTGGGCTTCTCCGGGCTGGCCTTCCATTTCGATTGCCCGCCGGTGGGACTGATGCAGGTACAACACATTAGCTACTTTCAGGCACATGGACTCGAACTATGCCATCCGAGCTTCTGGTCGAAGATAGGCGGCAGCTACGCTACCGATGATTCTATTGGCGTAGGGGTCTCGCCCTGGAAGATCGGCTGGACTCGAAGCTCGATACTGTGGGATTACTCAAGTTGGGCTGCGGACCAGCGGGAGAAATCTCCGGATCGTCGGCTGATATATTTTGTCGGGACACCGGTTTCCGCCCGCGGGGCCGCGACGGTCGATCTTCGGCTCCGCGTCAGCCGGGATCGCAACTGGAAGCATCTGCTGGAGATATATCGCGAGCATTTCCGCGCCACGTTCGGCTCTGCCCGATACCAAGCCGACTACCGCTGGATCGCTTCGGACTACATGAACCACAGCCAGCAGGCTGTCTCGCCCACTAATCCGTACGGCTTTCATGGCGGTCATCGCCGGATTGATCTTGGCGAGGGCATCGAGTCCTTCTGCCGGACTCTGATACCCAGGCTGAAGTCCGCGGGTGGACAGGGCGTGATCCTCTGGGGACAGGGCGGCGATGATCCACGTGGGGCGATGTATCGTCCTGACTTCGACGTGCTCCCGCCGGAAGTGGAGCGGAACTGGCCGCTCCTGGCTCAGCGATTTCGTGAGGCAGGACTAAAGCTCGGCGTAACCACCCGGCCTGCCGACTTGGCCGTGCGCCGCAACTGGCGGAGTGACGAGGTGATCCATATCAATGCCGATGATCCCGAACACCGTGAAATGCTCTGGCAACGGTTCCAGAACATGATCGACAAGGGCTGCACTATCTTCTATCTTGATAGCTTCGGGGCTGATCTGGAGCATGTAAAGCTGATGCGCGACCTGAGAAAGCGGATGGGGCCGAAGATACTCACCTTTGCCGAGCATCAGTGCGATGCCATGCTGCCGTTCTCCGGCGGTTACAGCGAGACAACGTTTTCGGCCAAGGGCAAAAACGGACCCCAGTACCGCGTCTGGTCCGGTATGAACAACTGGGAAATCTACCAATGGCTCGTACCCGGGGCCCAGCTCATCGCCAGGCTCTATCAAATCGAAGGCGATATCCCACCGAATTTTGAGGTCGTCGACAGGTTTTATTACCGAAACCGTATCACTCCGTTGGTGCCCGTTTCTGATTTTCGCCGTCTTGAGAAAATCGAGCAGATCCAGCAGCAGTTCCTCAGCGATGAGGGGAAATGGAATTAAAGACGTTCAACTATTCCTGAAAGTAGAGAATCCAAATGCAGACCTACACTACCCTGAGAATTATAGTCACAGGCTTCATCGTGTGCTTTACGCCGTTGTCGCTGCCGGCCTCCGAGGAGGAATTTGTCGGCCCGTTCGCGAGTTGGCGAGATCTGCGGCGCGATTGCGGTGCTGTCGGGGACGGCAAGGCGGACGACACGATGGTGTTACAGCGGGCGCTTGATGAGTTGATCAAGCATAAAAACGCGTGTGTGCTCTACATTCCCACGGGCACCTATCGGCTTACGGCCAC
>Ga0307380_10006988_pt1 | contig 14741 bp, 9 predicted proteins | sample UN3MG_FD_202239 | JGI IMG/M metagenome (GOLD analysis project Ga0307380, IMG submission 202239) | Soil microbial communities from Risofladan, Vaasa, Finland - UN-3 | ecosystem: Environmental > Terrestrial > Soil > Coastal area > Acid sulfate soil | place: Finland: Risofladan, Vaasa | collected... | reverse complement strand
ACGATGGAATCGAGGTGGTTGCGTTTGGTGCGCAGCGGAACGGTCATGCGGGCCGACTCGTCGAACGACACGCAGCCGACCGCGTCCTGCTGCCGCAGCAACAGGTAGGCCAGGCTGACCGCGATCGTACAGCCGTACTCGAACTTGTTCATCGCCCCCTTGCCGTAGCGCATGCTGCCGGAAACGTCGCACAGCAAGGTGCAGCGGAGGTTGGTGTCTTCCTCGAACTGCTTGACGTAGTAGCGGTCCTGCTTCGCCCAGACCTTCCAGTCGACGTACCGCAGGTCGTCGCCCCAGGTGTACTCGCGGTGCTGAAGGAACTCGACCGACTGGCCGAAATAAGGGCTGCGGTGCATGCCGGACAGAAAACCCTCGACGACGTGCCGGGCGCGCAGCTCCAGCCGCGAGATCCGCTTGATCGCTTCAGGGTAAAAGAATCGTTTCGACTGGGCCATGGCGTCTTTCAGTAAGTCAAGAGGCAAAGATCTTCTGGAATCGCGGATCGTTGGTCAGCTCGTCTTCTCGCGTCGGGGTCACCGAGAGGATCTGCTCGATCACCGCGTCGGGCGTAATCCCTTCACTCTCGGCCGTGAAGCTCAGCACCAGCCGGTGCCGTAGCACGGGTTTGGCCAGCGACTGGATGTCTTCGCAGGTCACGTGCGTGCGGCCTTGCAGCAGCGCCCGGGCCTTGGCCCCCAGAATCAAGAACTGCACCGCCCGAGGGCCCGCTCCCCAGGTGACCTGGTCGTCGACGAACTCGGGCACGCCGGGCTCCCGGACGCGCGTCTGACGAACCAGCGAGAGCACGTAGCGAATCACGTGATCGGAGATCGGCACCTCGCGGACGATCCGCTGCAAGTCCAGGATCTCCTCGGCCGCCATCACCGGCTCGATCGTGTCGGACATCGTGGTCGTCGTGCGCCGGGCCACCTCGAACTCCTCCTCGAAGTTCGGGTATTTCACGAAGACCTTGAACATGAACCGGTCCTGCTGCGCCTCGGGCAGGGGATAGGTCCCTTCCTGTTCGATCGGGTTCTGCGTGGCCAGCACGAAGAACGGATCGGACAGCGGGTGCCGAATCCGGCCCACCGTGACCTGGCGCTCCTGCATCGCTTCGAGCAGCGCGGCCTGCGTCTTCGGCGGCGTGCGGTTGATTTCGTCGGCCAGGATCACGTTGCTGAACAACGGGCCTTCCAGGAAGCGGAAGTCGCGCCCGCCGGTCGATCGGTTCTCCTCGATCACGTCCGTGCCGGTGATGTCGGCCGGCATCAGGTCGGGGGTGAACTGGATGCGGCTGAAGGAGAGGTTCAGCGTCCGGCTGAGCGTGCTGATCATCAGCGTCTTGGCCAGTCCCGGCACGCCTTCCAACAGGCAGTGCCCGCGGCTGAAGAGCGAAATCAACAGCTCCTCGATGACTTGTTCCTGCCCGACGATCACCTGAGCCAACTGCTCGGCGATCTTCTGCTTGGCGCCGCGGAGTTTCTCGACCGTTGCGGTATCCTGGGTGCTGAGTCCGTCTGCTGTCATTGTTATTCCTCGTTGGGGGAATTCCTCGTGGGTTGTGGGGCACGTTTTCAACGTGCCTTTTCGGTTGTGGGCACGTTGCAAACGTGCCCCACGTCAGGAACGTTATCTCTGGTAAATCGGCAGGGCGCCGTTGGGCAACTGGAGAATGGTCAGATTGATCGCGGTGGTGTAGATCGATCCGATATAACCCTGGCTCCAATACCACTGGCCGGTTCCCATCGATTGGGCCTCGGAAAGGAGCTTCGTCGTGATCTGCTGGTCGTACTCGTCCCACGTCTGGCCGCCTTCGCGGTACATGACCTGGGCGTAGTAATAGTGGGCGTAGTGCCAATGGCCGAACCCGCTGCCGGAAAGGTTGTCCAGCTTTCCCTTGCAGTATTTCAGTTGTTTGGGTACGAACTCGTCGTCGTACTGGCCGGCGTTGTACAGGCAGGCGATCGCCGCGGCGGTGATGGCCGGGCGGCCGCCGCCGCCGTTGGAGCTGTATTGCACGCCGCCGTCGGGCAGGGTGCAGTTGTGGATGTACTTGATCGCGTTGTCGATGATCTCGTTGGGAACCACGATGCCCGCGTTGCGGCAGCCGCGCAGCCCCTGGACCTGGGTGATGGTCGTGGAACCCTCGTCGGCGATCCCGCCGCTGTGGCCGATGTCCTTGGCACTGACGTACCCCCAACCGCCGGCGGCCGTCTGGGCCTGACCCGAGAAAATCGCCGCCCTGCTCAACACGTCGATCAGCTCCTTGCGGCGCGCCGAGTCCCCTTCTTCGCCCAACACTTGGGAAAGGAACAGCATCGAGAATCCGTGTCCGTAGGTGTAGCGGTTGTCGTGGTCGGGGTCGCCGATCAGGCCGGTCTTGGGCTGGGAACGGCTGACCAGGTAGTCGACCGCCTTGCGGATGTTCGCAGCGTATTTGCCCTGCGTGGTCGTCGACCCTTCGCACAACAGGGCAACCCCCGAGAGGGCCGTCATCGCCGTGGGATAGCGTTGCTGGCTGTCCATCCAATAGCCCCGGGACGACTGCTGCGCGGCCAGCCAGTCCAATCCGCCGGCAACCACCTTGTCCAAATCCGGCTTCTCCGCGGCGCTCGCCGCAGTGGCCGACCACGCCGCGGCAGCCAACAGGACGAGGCACACAATCCATCCTTTGCGGTGCGCAGGTGTTTTCATGAGTCTACTCGCGTTCGTGTCCATGCACTCATAACTCCTTGAACTGCAAGTGCGGGAGCCCGAAAATGGGGACTGGCTCCGTCGAGGTATGGTTTTTCAGTGCTATTCGGGCGGCCGACGGTGCCTGTCCCCATTTTCCACTCATTGCTCACAGTTCGAGTAACTCCTTATCTCGGCCCCGGGGCGGGCGGGAGGACCGGCAGCTCGGGAAGCAGGTCCTCGAGTTCTTCTTCCACGGTTTCCTCGACTTGGGCCGGTTTTCCCAGCGCTCCGGCCACGACGTTCTTCAGCGTCGCGGCCAGCGCGCGTCCGGTCTTCGCCCGGTCCACGCCCGTTTGGTCTTCCTCCTCCGCTGCGGCCGCCGGCCACGGCTCGTCGGTAAAACTCATCGTCACCTTCTGCCCGCCAAGCTGCACCTCGACCGTATCGGCCTCGGGATCGCCGACCAATTGCAGGGGAGTCGTCATCTGCGGGAAATCCTTCAGCCGGATCTTGTGCCCGGTCCGCTTGTCGATGCACTCCAGCGCGATCTCGTACCGCCGGGGACTGCCTTGATACGTCTGGTAGAAGAAGGTCAGCACGGGCAGACGATCCGGCTGGTACCCCGCGAATTGTTGGTTCTCGATCTTCACCGGCTCCGGCCACAGCGGCTTGCCCTGAAGATCGAACGCGTAGACCCAGCCGTAACCGATCATTTTGTACAAATCGTCGGACACGGTGTGGATGGGCTGCACGTAGGATCGGGAACTACGCGCTTCGCCGTTGGTGATCAGCACGTACCGATCGCCGAAGCGGAACACGGAAATGTCGATCAACTGTCGTTCCGGATTCAGCTTGGCATCGACGATCGTACGGCCCTCCGACAGGCCCACCAGCACGAAGCGGCCGTCCGGCTCGAACACGCCCACCGCCTCCTGCCCGACCACGCAGACCTTCGCTTCGGCGGTGAACTCCCGCGGCGGCCAGACCTCTCGCTCGAGCCACGGGTCGAACAGTTGCAGTCGGGACCGGTTGCCGGCAAGCTGCCAGAGCAGCACCCGCCGGCCGGCCATGGCGAGGCATTCCTGCGTGAAGGGGACGAACTCCCCTTGGGCCACGGCGGGGCCGAGATCCGCCGCCATCTTCCCGCGCGGGATCTTTCGCTTGCCCAACAACTCGCCGTCCAGCGCGCCGTAGACCGCCGCTTCGTCCTTGTCCGGAGCCAGTGCGAACACGTACTGCTCGTCGCCGAACACGACGCTGTCGGGCGCCACGTAACGCTGAATCCACAGCGGTTCTCCGGTCAGCGGATCGGCGGCCACCAGCTTCCCACCCTCCTGGAAACAGACGTACCGCTGGGTGACCGGTCCCAGGGCGCCGATTTGCTGCCCAAGATTCGAATTCGACGAATACGGAAGGCCCAAGGCGGCTCGTTGAATCAGGATCTGATGGACGTCGGCCGCGGCGATCTGCGCGTCGGGCGTTTCCTGCTTCCAGAGCAATTGGGGCGTGCCGTCGGCTGCGGAGCCCAGCGCATCGACCGCCACGATCGAGTAGCCCGTGGAGACCATCAGCAGATGGCCGCAGGTGCGGGCGTGCAGCCGTTTGAGATCGTACCGGAGCGTGGGCAGCGAGCCGGCGTCGACCAGCGGCGTCTGCCACTGCTCGTTGCCCACCGCGTCCCAGCCGCAGATCGTCGGCACGGTGCGGCCCTGGCTGTTGCGCACGCTGTTGTCGAATCGGATCGTGCCGTTTGCGAAAAACGGCCCGGGATCTCCCTCCATGACGACCGGGAATCGTCCGGCGCGGACCGAGGTCAGGGCCTCCGGCTGGCCGACCTCGACCTTGCCGACGGGCCATTCGGCGTCGCGTTGCAGGGCCTTCCCGATCGCGTCATCCGCCGGCACTGCGTCGGCCCACTGGCTTCCCGTCCGGCCGTCCGGGCAGAGGACGTCCGCGAACTGCTCGCGCAGCCGGCGATAACACCAGGCGGCGTCCTCCGGCCGCTTCGACGCGCGCAGCAGTTCGGCCAACTCGACCGTTGACGCCGCGGCGACCGTCCGATCCGGCGACCGCGCGTCGTACCAGAGCAGCATCTCGGCCTGGATCGGTTTGCCGGAGTCTTTCAGCCGCCGGGCCAGCACGCGCCGCGCTTCGGCCCCGCTCAAGCTGTCGCCGAAGCAATCGACGAACCGGCGCAATGCCTCGTTGTCGGGCGCGTCGAGGGCCGCTTGGAGCAACGCGTTGATCGGCTCGTCGATCGCCGCCGCGTCGTCTCCGACCTCCGCGCGCAGCGCCGCCAACTGGGCCCGGAGCCACCGGTCGCGGCGCACCCAGTGCGATTTCGTGACCGCCTCCATCGCGTAGACGTCCTGCTCCGGGTCGGCCAGCTTCAGATACTCCTCCAGCGCCGCCCGCCACTGGCCGGCGTGTCGCAGTCCGGTCGCCATCAGCCGCACGAAGGCGGCACGTTGCTCGGGCGTGTCCAGCAGTCGCTCGATCTCCTCGGCCGAGTCGCGGTGGGCGGCAAATTCCACGCGCAGCCCTTCCAAGAGCGCTTCGCGCAGCAGCCCGCGCGTCCGCAGGTCGCCGCCCAGTTCGAACGCGCGGCGAAAACGGTCCACGGCCTCAGCGTGCTTGCCTTCGTCCCACAGGAGTTCGCCTTCGAGCGTCAGGCTTTCCGGCTTATCGGGGCCCAGCCGCGCGATCGCCTCGCGCGCCGCGTCGGTCTGGTAGAATGCCTCCACGCCGTCGAACCCCTGGGAGATGATGCACCCCTTGTAGCAGATCAGGTTGCCCGGTATCTTGCCGTCGCGCGATTTCGACGTGTGGACGATCTTGCCGGCGCGCAGGTCGATCGCCACGATCTCCGCCGAACTCAGCGGAAGGTAGTACTCGTCGCCGGCGAGGAATCCCCGGCCGCTGGGCACGCTCCCGTCGGGCAAGACCACCGGCCGGCCATCCCAAGCCGGCTTCGGCCGCCGCACCACCACGTCGGGAACTTCTTCCAACTGTTTCTTGAGTTCGTCGATCTGCGTCTTGATCAGCGCCGCTTGCGAAGTGCTCATCGCCTTGATGCGTTCGTAGAGCAGCGTGCGCTGGGCGATCTGGGCTTCCAGCGGTTCGGCCTCCGGTCCCTTCTCGGTCACCTCGACCGTTTCCTGCAGCGAAAGCCCCCGCACTTCGTTCCGGCCCACCAGGATCACCTTGCCCTGGTGAACGCACGCCGCGTAGAGGTTGTCCCCCCGTGGATATTTCCAGCGGGGGTTGCCGTCGATCAGATTCAGGCAATAGAGCCAGTCCGACTCGATGGGCGTCGCCAACACGCTGCCTTCCGCGATGCGAACGCTCCCGTCGCACCAGCAATCCGTCGGCGGCGCCGTGGGCGAGTATCGCACCACGCCCCCGGCGGCGATGAACATCGCGTGCGAAGGACTCGACGTCTTCCGGCACTCGTACGGAAACCCCCACAGCAGCGATCGGCTCGTGGGGTCGACGGCCACGATCGCGCCGGTGGAAGTCGGACAGACCAGAATCCCGTCGGCATACGACGGCGACACACCGGCCCGTCGCCGCCAGGGATCCGACAAGGTCCCCTGATCGACCATGGCCAGCCGTTGTTCCCAGAGGACGTCCCCTTTGTGTGGGTCCAGGGCCTGTTTGCGCGGGTCGAGGACCAGCAGCCGAATCTCGTCCTTGATCTCGGCCAGTACATAGAGCTTGCCCATCAACGGCAACGGCGGTCCGAGAAAATACGTGCCGGCCAACGGCCAGGGACCGTAATCCAGAGAATCCGGCTGCGTCGGTCCGCCCAGAATCCATTTGCGTTTGCCGTTGCGAACGTCGCCGGCGACCAGCTCGTTGTAGGACGCTTCCGGCATGGACGTCGACCGGCTGCCGATCACCACGGTCCGCTGGGAAGACGGATCCCACGGCAGGTCGTCCGTTTCCACCGAGAAGACGAATCGACCGTCGGTGCTCAGCGTGCCGTAGGTCGCGTCATGGCACATGCGGCTTCGGATGTCCATAATGGTCGCGCGGTGGGAAGCGGCCGAAGAGGCTGCGAACCCTATGCCCGGCGACGTATCCTCCGGCGAGAGCAACCACTTCAGCTTGCCGTCCTTGAGGAACTCGACGGCCACCAGGTCCCGGTCATTGCGCAGCAAGACGACGTCGTTGACCGCCAACGGGTGCAATCCGGGCAGAAGCGGAATGCCTTGCTCCAGGGAAGAACGCTGCAGTTCCCGCATGGCGTCCCCGGCCTCGGTGCCGGTCACGGCCCAGCGCCGGTTCAACAGCGGCGCGCTGCCGGCCACCGAGGCGTTGCGCGCCGGGTTGCCGCAGAACATCATCCAGCGCTGGGCTTCCATCGCCGCAACCGGCAGTTGCGGACCGATCAGCCCGGTCAGCCGCAACACGGCCTCTCCTTCGCGCGCAAACAGCATAGCACGCTCGCCGGCGATCTCGACGCTGCCGTCGCGCTGCTGCCGTGCCAGTGGCGCCAGCACGTCCCGCGCCTTCTCCGGCGCCTCGGCCTTCAACCAGCAGCTCGCCAGGATCAACGACAGGGTGGGCTCGAACCGATCCGCACTTCGCGTGGCGTCGCGCAGCCGCTGCAAGGCCAAGGCGCCGGCCAACGGTTCGGCGTGATCGAAGTGGTGCAGTCCCAGCAGGAAGGTCGCTTCGTAACCGGCCTCGGTGTGGAAGAACCGCCGGGAGACCTCCGCCAGACGGGACATGTCGGCGGCAGCCACCGCCTCCTCGAGCAATCGCCGAGCCCCGGGCCCGTACTGCAATTCGTAGAACTCCCGCCCCTGCGAGGGCATCCCGCCGATCAGACGCCAGGCTTCGGATTTCAGACTGGAGTAGATCGGCAGATTCTTGTTGGGCTGGAAGAAGTGGTCGCCGGGTTCCTCGAGGATTCTCCCCAGGTATCCCACGGCCGCTTCGTAATAGTCTTCCTCGAGCAACTCCTCGGCCTTGGCCAGCCACAACAGGAGCTTTCGGTCGGGAGCCGGAAAGACGTCCGCGGCCGATGCGTCATCCATATCGGGCGAGACCGCGCCGCCCGGAAGCACCCCCTGAGCAAATGGCTGAGCCGGAGCCGCGGCCGATACGCTCGACATCAGCGCCAGCGCGACCGCCGTCTTGCAGAGATTCCATCTCGCGTGTTTCATGGACGCCCCCTCTTGTTCCGCTCTTCGAGTGGCCACGCCAACGCGCATCCCCAGCCTACAGTTGTAGTTACTTTCATGCGATTGTCAACTACAGTCGTAGGCATAGACGGCAAATACCTCCCGCGGGTTCCCGGAATCCGTGGGACTTCCGGAGTCATTGTCCCGAAGCTCCGACGCAAGAACGCGTTGCGTATAAACCTATATGCTAAGCGATTTGCCCTGAGTTGACAAGCAAAACGGGCTGGCTTGGTGAATACATATGCCCTATCCGACCGGCCACCTGAATGGTGAAAAGGACCACCTGCTTAGCGACTCTCGGACATCCTATGCGACGGCACGTTTTGCCCCGGAAAAAGGACGTTACGGCAAGGCAAACCGCCTTGGACAGCCAAAAAACAGGAAAAAGGGGGCCTCCAAACCTGTTTTTCCCAGTTTTTACCGAGTTTTCACCAATATTCGGCTTGCAATATCCGACAAAACCACTTTAATCAGCAAGTCCGCATCATTGGACAGATTCGTTTTCACCAGTCAAGCATTGCATGGAGGGTACCCGATCATGGCGAAAGCAGCCAAAGCTAAGAAAGCGCCCACGAAGACCGAGATTCTCACCAATCTCGCCGACGCGACAGGCCTGACCAGGAAGCAGGTGGCCGACGTCTTCGAGGCGTTGCAGGCCGAAGTCAAAAAAAATCTCGGATCCCGCGGAGCCGGTGTCTTCACCATTCCCGGGCTCTTGAAGATCCAGAAGAAGAAGACTCCGGCCAAACCGAAGCGGACGATCATGAGCTTCGGAGAACTCCGGGAAGTCGGTCCCACGCCGGCCAAGACGAAAGTCGTCGTTCGGCCGCTGAAGAACCTCAAGGACATGGTTTAGCCAACATCTCGGCCAGCAGTTCCATTGGCAAGCCGACGACGTTCGACTCACTGCCTTCGAGCACGTGGACCCAGCCGAGACGGTCCTGGTAGCCGAACGCGCCGGCCTTGCCTTTCCACGCGCCGCCGGCAAGGTACCGGTCGATCTGCTCGTCGCTGAGCATGTCCATCCGCAAGGTGGTCTCCGCGACGCGGACGACCGGTCGGCCGTCGGGGACTTGCCACAGACAAATGCCGCTCAAAACGCGGTGCTTCCGGCCGCTGAGACTTGCGAGCATCGTGCGGGCGTGCTCTTCGTCGTCCGGCTTACCCAGGATCCGACCGTCGCACTCGGCCACCGTGTCGCACGCCAATACCAGCCCGGCGTCGATTCGTCCGGCCACGTCGGCCGCTTTCTGATACGCCAGCCGCGCCACGAACTCCGCCGGGCTTTCTCCGCTTTTCAGGCCCGACTCGGCGGACGGCAACGGCGGACGAACCTCGAAGTCGTAGCCCGCCGCAGAAAGCAGTTCCCGGCGGCGCGGCGATTGGCTGGCCAGGATCAACTTCACGGGACGGTCGGACATCGGACGGAGATGACTCGCTGGGAAACGACGTGACTGGTAGGATTACGGATGGAGGGGTTGGCTGACCGGTCTGCGTGGCGGTGTTTCCCGCAAGGTTGCCGCAGCCGGTCACCACTCCGCTTCAGTCCAAATATATTCTGCCCGACTCGTACCGCCTACCCCGACCGCCCCGATGACGACGCCCCCTCTGGAAATCCTCTACGAAGACAATCATCTCCTGGCGGTATCCAAGCCGGCCGGCCTGCCCACCATGGGCACTCCGCAGGGAAAACCCACGCTGCTGACCATCGCCAAAGAGTACGTCAAGCAGAAGTACGGCAAACCGGGCAACGTGTACCTGGGCATGATGAGCCGGCTCGACGCCCCGGTGACCGGCGTGGTGCTCCTGGCACGCACCTCGAAGGCCGCCCGACGATTGACCCAGCAGTTCCGCACCCACGCCGTCGAGAAGGCCTATTGGGCGATCGTCGAGGGGACCGTGGAACCGCCGGCGGGCCAGTGCGTCGATTGGGTCGCCCCGCACGAGCGGCACCGCCGGATGCGCATCGTCGGCCCCAAGCTGCCCGGCGCCAAAGAAGCTCGCCTGTCGTACCGCCGCATCTCGACCTTGGGCGCCGATTCCCTGCTGGAAATCGATCTGCACACCGGGCGGAAGCACCAGATCCGCCTGCAGCTCGCCCACCGCGGCCATCCGATCCTGGGCGATCGCAAGTACGGCAGCCGGCGGAGTTGGCCCTCGGGCATCGCCTTGCACGCCCAACGTCTATCCATCACGCATCCCGTCCAGGGCACGCCCTTGATCTTCGAAGCCCCCCTGCCGGACTCATGGCGCAATGCCGGAATGCCGGGATCGCCGCTTGCGGCTTCGCCCGACTCGGGTTAACGTGAATGTATCGGACTTCTACCGAACGCCCATTCCAGGCGGTCTTCCAACACAACCCCCGGCCATCCCGGGACAGAAGAGGATTTGCGTACTACCGGTGAACGCCTTCGAGCGAACGGCTTTCGAACAACGCGCCGTGGCCAGCGGCCTGGTGACCGAGGATCAGATCAACGAGGCCCGGACCGCCGTCGGCTGGTCCGACGGCGACGAGTCCGACGCCGACGCCCCGCTGACCGAACAACAGCTCGCCGACCGGCTGGTCGAGATGGGCCGGCTGAACGTCTGGCAGGCCAAGCAACTGCTCGAAGGACGCACCAAGTTCACCCTCGGCCAGTACCGCATCGTCGACTCGATCGGCAAGGGCGGCATGGGCCAGGTCTTCAAGGCCGAACACAGCGTGATGGGCCGGGCCGTGGCCATCAAGGTCCTGCCGTTGAACAAGTCCACGCCCGACGCGGTGACCAACTTCACCAACGAAATGCGGGCGCTGGCCAGTCTCGATCACAACCGGCTGGTCCGCGCCCTGGACGCCGGCCAGGACGGCAACGTCTATTACCTGGTCACCGAGTACGTGCCCGGCTGCGATCTCCGCAAGCTGGTCCGCCGTGAAGGCCCCCTGAGCATGGAGGCGGCGGCCGACGTCATCTTCCAAGTGGCCGAGGGTCTCGACTACGCCCACTCCCAAGGCCTGATCCACCGCGACGTCAAGCCGGCCAACGTGCTGGTGACGCCCCAGGGCGAGGCGAAGCTCTCCGACCTGGGCCTGGCCGGGCCGCTGGAGGACGCCGCCGAAAACGATCCCCGCTACGGCAAGATCGTGGGCACGGCCGACTACCTTTCGCCCGACCACATCAAATCGCCCTGGGAGCCGACCCCCGCGTGGGACATCTACTCGCTCGGCTGCACGCTCTACTACGCGGTGACCGGCAAGGTGCCCTTTCCCGGCGGAACGACCAAAGAGAAGACGGACAAGCATCTCAAATACCGCCCTTTGGACCCGCGGCGGCTGAACAAGAACTTGAGCGACGCGTTCGTCGACCTGATGGCCGACATGATGGCCAAGAATCCCTCGGAGCGGACCGCGTCGGCCGCCGTGGTGATGTCGCTCTTGACGCCTTGGACCCATCGCAGGCCGCCGGTGCCGATCCCCAGCCCGGCCGCGACCAAACCGCCTCCGGTTCCGCCGCCGATGGCTCCGCGTCCCATTCCGGTCCCGCCGCCGGTGATTCTGGACGAACCGGACGAGGAAGACAGTTCGAGCCAGATCCTGCAGACGACCGATCCTCGCGCCGCGGCCCGGCGGAAGCTCGTCGTGCGGCTGCTGTTGTTCGTCGGGGGTCCGCTGGTGCTGTTGGGCGTCGGCGTGCTCTTGTGGGCGTTGTTGTAGCAGCGAGTCTCTCGTAGGTCAGGGCTTGCCCTGACGATATCCCGCATGGCCTCTCACAGGCACGACCGGAGGATCAGCGCGGCGAAGAGAATCACGACCAGCCCGAGCAGCAGGTGAAAGCAGCCCGGCGGATTATCGGCATATCCAGGTTCCGGCATGGTAATGAGCTTTGGCGTCTCGTCGGGGTCAATCGCAACACGGCGTTTCATTCGTAAAAAAACGTAGGGTGGGCACTGCCCACCGATCCCGATCCATTCTCTCGATTCGCATCTCGATTCGGATTGGTGGGCAATGCCCACCCTACGTCCTTGAACGCCCTATCCGTCGCGAGCTGCGACTGCTTGCTGTCGACGGTGATCCCCAGCGACCGGAACCACGGAAACAGGTCGCGCTGCATGGCGATGCTCAGCACGACGATGCTGTCGTCGGCCGTGTATTGCGTGATTCGATCGCGAGTCGCCAGCTTTCTCTTGGTCTGGAAGTACCGCGTCACGACGTCGGGTTTCTCCTTGCGCAACTGCTCGAAGATCCACATCGGTTTGGCCATGCGAACGACGTGGGGAATATTCTCCCCGTGGACGAGATCGAGCTTGTCCATATTCGGGTCGTAGCGTTTTGCTCCCGCTATCCAGCCGTCCAGGGTGCTTTGCGCGTCGGTCTCCAGGCCGAGCTTCATGCCGGTGAGAATGCCGACGTAGGTTGCGATCCCCTCGTTCCAGATCGGCTCGGGGAAGGGATGAACCCACGAATGGACCGACTCGTGCGTGATCAGTTCCACCATGCCGTAGCGCTTCTCGGGGAAGTTGCCCCACCAGGCAGCCAGACCGATATTCGCCCCGGAAGAAAAACCACCTCCGCCCGTGGGCAGAAGGATCAGAGAGGTCAACATGCCTTCCGAAGGCGGCACGCCCATGATCTCTTCGATCACGGGGAAGCACTGGTCATAGACCTCGTAAATGGCGTCGGCGTAAGGCTTCATGTAGTCCGAATACCGCACGGGAAGCCGGTCGCGTTGGGTCAGGTTCTCGGGCATTTGATGGCGCGGACGACGCGAGGGGTCGACCTGTTTGCCAGCCGAGACCCGTCGAAGCAACGGCCGCAGCCATTGGTCGTTGATCGGGTCGCTGGCGTTAGGATTGTGTCCGCAAAGTCCGCGCGAAGCGACGAGCAGTTGCCCCTTGCCCACCGCTTTGTTGGCCATGACGACCCGGCCCCGGGCGTCTTCGACAAGGATCCGCCAATCGTCGGGCTCGTCCAGCGTGATGGTCTTGGGAGAGTAGCTGGCGATGTCCTCGTGCTCGAGGTCCCCCTCTCCCTGCAACGGTTTCTGTGCCGCGACGTCGACGAACCGGGCACCGAAAGGCTTCAGCAGCGTATTGGGATGGTACGTCTCTTCCTCGCGGAACAGGGCAAAGTCGCCGAGCACGACCACACCACCGCCCTCGGCCAGGAAGCTTCGTACGGCCTCGATATCTTCAGGCGTATAACGACACGGCGATGCGGAGGACTGAAGTATCAGGAGATTCGCGTCGGCAAGATCGTATTTGTGCAACGTGCCCCAGTTGCGGACGTCGATCCCGTCGGGAGCCACATAGTTGGTGCCGAAACGGCCGTCGAAGTAGAATGAGAAGGTGTGTGAAATGTCGGTCACGCAATGGATTCGTTCCGCGGCGGCCGCTTCAACCGACACGACGAACAGGATCAATAAGCACACGACCCCGAGGAGTTTAGAGGAGCTGTGATGGTTCATAATACCGTTTCCATAACTGTTCAGCCGTCGGCAGTCGGCATCGATTCGTAGCCGGATTCGCAAGAATTCGAGCCATTTGGGCTGAAACTGGGCAACGCCCGAATTCTTGCGAATCCGGCTACCATTTGGCTGAAGTGTTCCCCGGTTCCGAATTCTGATACGATGTTTCGCCATCGAATCGAGCCTGAAACCGATCCAGGCTCGCCATGGCGACTATTGTAACATCGTGCCTGCCCGTGCCTAGCACCAAACGGTTTTTCAGCGGTTTGGCAATAAGTTTGGTATGTTACGGTGGGTGGCACGCCCTGAGGAACGAAGGGCGTGGAACGTCGGGAAAACACGCCCTTCGTTCCTCAGGGCGTGCCACCCCAGAGTTTACCGCAACCATGCCAAGAACCGTTTGGTGCTAGCGCCTGAGGAGTCTTTTGGACTTTTCTTGCTGGCTACCGCGAAGTCAAGGCCAAGGACTGGCTCTCGGCACACCCGATCGGAACAATCGGTTTGTATACCGGCAAGCTCTTGTGATATACTTGAAGTCCACTGGGAAGGCCCATGGTGGGCCCGCCGGTCGAACCAGCACTTGAATCAGGGAGAATGCGAATGTCCAACGAGAAAGTGACCCGTCGAGAGTTCGTTTGTGCGAGTGCCTTGGCAGCGACGGGGCTGGCCTTGGGATTGTCGCCGACAAAGACGGTTTACGCCGGCAATCCGACCGAGGAGGACACCAGCAAGATCCCCAGCTACAACCCGGAGATGGAATATCGCCGCTGCGGCAAGACCGACATGATGATGTCTGCGGTCTGCCTGGGCGGACATTGGAAGCGCGTCGACAAGGTGCTTCCCGATAAGCCCGAGGGCGGCGGGTGGCTCGCTTGGGGCGACGGCGATCCCGAGTTCGACAAGAACCGCCGCGAGGTGGTCAGCCGTTGCATCGACCGCGGCATCAATTACATCGACGCCTGTTGGAGCAACGAGGTGATTGCCTACAGCCGAGCGCTTCGAGGACGCCGCGACAAGATGTTCCTGGGCTATTCCTGGGGCCATACCGAAGTCCGCTACCCCGAATGGCGAACTTTCGAGAAGCTCCGGCAAGGCTTCGAGAACGGGCTGAAGACGGCGGGCCAGGAGTACGTCGACCTTTGGCGGATCACGTGCCACGAGCAGAGCAGCCGACATGACGAAGCAACTGTCGAGGAACTGATCAAGGCGTTGGACTGGGCCAAGAAGAGCGGACTTGCCCGCTTCACCGGCATCTCCTCGCACGACCGCCTGCACATCAAGCAGCTCATCGAAAAGTACCCCGATCAGCTCGAAGTGATCTGCACGCCCTATACGGCCAAGACCAAGGTGGTGACGGACGAAAGCGGTTTGTGGGCATCGATGAAGAAGCACGACGTGGGCTGGTTCGGCATCAAGCCGTTTGCCAGCAACT